>ERZ1694966.323-NODE-323-length-33428-cov-7.743985_pt1 | contig 33428 bp, 46 predicted proteins | sample MGYA00581611_ERZ1694966 | MGnify/ENA primary metagenome ERZ1694966 (study PRJEB42213, sample SAMN07424282) | human gut metagenome | biome: ENVO:00009003; feature: ENVO:2100002; material: ENVO:00002003 | host: Homo sapiens | place: USA | collected 2014 ...
GGAAAGCATGTCGGGATCACCCGTTCCCGCCGTAACATCGTTGATGATATCGGCTCCCGCGTCAAGGGCGGCGCGGGCCGTCGCAGCGTGGTACGTATCAACGGAAAGGATGGCCTCAGGATAAGCCCGGCGGATTTCCGAAATAGCCCCGACGACACGGCGGATTTCTTCTTCTGCCGGTACGGGATCACTGCCAGGGCGGGTCGATTCACCGCCAATATCAAGGACATCGGCACCGTCATCCAGCATCTTTCCGGCCCGCTTCAAGATCAGGGAACCGGCTGTGACACGGGATCCTGAATAAAAGGAATCGGGTGTTACATTAAGGATTCCCATGATCCGCATCTTTTCATACGTAAGGGTCCGTCCGTCCGCAAGGATCGTCGCGAGCTCATGGTCTGTAAGATAGTCCTCGATATCCCTTATGACTTCATCAAGACCGAACCATCCCTGATTGGCCCTGAGTTTGTGAGCAAGGTGCCGGTACTGGGTACGGCTTCCAAGTAAAATCACATCCGTCCGTTCTATACTGCAGTTGATGGTTCCTTTGGCATTAGCAGCGTCCGCCCCCATGGCGAGCATTTCCTGTTTGATGATATTGGCGCCGGGAGCCCGTACCCCGACAAGACGCAGCGGTTCCACAACCGCCTTGGGTGCCATGAGGGCAATCCCAGTCGGATGGACCCCCATTTTTTTTAGTTCAAAGCTGACTTGATCGCAGGGAATCTTGATATACAAGGCCTAGTCCTCCTTTTCCACACAAGCAAAGGCATTGTGGTTATGGATGCTTTCCTCACTTTCTACGGTCACGCGGTACCAATCAATCCGCTCATCTTGATTGAGCCGCAGGGCGATTTCCCGGGCCGCGTCCTCAACAAAACGAGGATTTTCATAGGCTTCCTCGGTGACAAACTTTTCATCAGGACGCTTAAGCAACGAAAAGATAGGAGACGAAGCAGAAGCCTCGGCCATTTCCACCAGTTCTTCGATCCATACAGGTTTCGTGCTACGGATCGTAATCTTGGCACGGGCCCGCTGATTGTGCGCACCATATTTGCTGATTTCCTTGGAGCAGGGGCAAAGGGTGTGGATGGGGACATTGACGCCCACATCCAGATGGAAGGTCTCCCCTTTTTCCGCATGGTAATGGCAGGAAATATCAAGATAACCTGTTTTCCCCGATACAGGTGCCTTTTTTTCAATAAAGTAAGGGAAACGCATATCCAACATGGCCTTCTTGGCGCCTAGCTTTTCCTTGAGCCCATCAAGGACGATTTCCAGATCATGAGGATGAATGGGTCCCATTTCCTTGAGACACTCCACAAATCGGCTCATATGGGTTCCCCGCTGCTCATGGGGGAGGTTCACGCCGAGAGAAATCACCGCCACTGAATGCTGGACGCCCTTATGGGGATCCTTTAAGGTAATGGGCCAGCGGATGTCGCGGATGCCCACTTGTTTCAGTGCAATATGGCGCTGGTCGACTTGGCCTTGTACGTCTTTTAGCATGTTTCACCTCGATAGATAATCCCGCTCGTCTTCGTTTCCCAGACTTCCACTTCAAAAAGATGGTAGTTCGGCCCATGAAGCGGCGTTTCCAGCTGTTGCCAGACCCAGACGGCAATATTTTCCGCCGACGGCTGAGGCAGGATGTCGTTGATGAAGGCGTGGTCCAGCTTACTTACAACAAGTTCCTTCACGAGGTTCTTGAAGCGCACGAAATCAAGAACCATGCCCTCATGGTCAGGCGTGCCCTCAACTTTGACAACAAGTTTATACGTATGGCCGTGGAGATGTTCACATTTTCCGTTGTAATTGGGGAGAAAATGGGCGGCGTCAAAATCAAATTCCTTTAAGCAGATCATATGGTACCCTCCTCTAAATCAAAATGTACTTGGCGGAGTGCTTCGTAAAGCACGATTGAGACAGAATTGGCAAGGTTGAGACTGCGGGCTTCAGGCACCATGGGAATACGGATACATTCATCTTCATGGGCCATCCGAAAGGCTTCGGGAAGACCAGCCGATTCTTTGCCAAAAATCAGCAGGGAATCCTTGGTATACTCCACACGCGTATACGAACGATGCGCGTGGGTCGTCAGAAGAAAACGCGGTGCGTCAGGATAGGCCGCAAGAACTTCCTCCACACTGTCATAGTAATGAATATCGACTAGATGCCAGTAATCAAGACCAGCACGCTTCAAATAGCGGTCATCGACAGAAAAGCCCAGGGGGCGCACCAAATGAAGGGAAGCCCCCGTTGCCGCACACAAGCGGGCAATATTTCCCGTATTGCCTGGGATTTCCGGTTCAACAAGAACAATATGCAAAATGGCTGCCTTCTTTCTAATCCGTACCCATGATGGCAATCATGCCCTTCATCTGTTCATGGATATTCATGATTTTTTCAGCATAGTAGCTGCCTGTCGCCCATTTTCCGTTAAGCTGCTTCCACGTTGTCGCGTATCCCGTCTCCTTTTTGATGCGATGCACCAAATCATAGCGGGGATCGATGATGGCGGTCTTGGGAAGCCGATCCGTCGTATAGGCCATCAGATGCTGGATATGGGCCCTCACGCCGTCCTTTGGCGTAGGAAAATAAGCACCGCGCACAGTCGCACTGGTTGTGCCCAAGCCGCAGAAATTGTTCTGTTCCGGTACCACCGTACCGCCAAAGGCAAAGAACCCCGTTTCAAGGAGGGCCTGCGAAAAGGCAAGATCCCAGCGAATGCCTTCCCGGCTCGCTTCTTCGTAGTAAGCATCCACGATTTCTTCCGGCGTCGCCTTGATGGGAAGCTGCGGGTTATAGAGCGTCAGGAGTGCAATGGCCTGGGAGCGCCGCACTTCGGGCTCACCAAAGATGCTCACCTTGTCGTAGTTTTCAGGGATCTTCCAAATCTGTCCCTGCGTCATGAGCCGCTTTGAAATGACAAGGAGGTTCGGGTCCGTGACGACGCGGTGCGCCATGGCCCGCTGGCGGCGCACCAGGGGCGGCTCCGTCTGGGGAATGTCCATAGGCGCCCCATAAATAAAGACCACGGCCCCTTTGGGCGGCTTCATGGCGGTTTCCTTTTTGAGCACCGCTGTCTGGGCAGGACGCTTTTCTTTCTGGGCCCGTTCCCCCATGATGCGTTCCTTGAAGGAACCCGCCTCCGAGGATTGGATTCCCGAAAGGAGCGTCACCATGGCAAGGGGCAGGACCCATCGTTTCAAATGATATGATTTCACGATTTATGCCTCTTTATTAGGAGAAAATACGAATAGACTCAAGGCCATGACAAGGGCCGCCACAAGAATCCCACAGCTTGTCGCGTTGAGGATGCCGATACCCATTCCCCCATTGAAAAGGCGCAGGCCCATGACTACGGCAACGCCCAAAACGGCCGAAAGGAAAGCTCCCTTCGTCGAAGCCTTCTTGGTAAAAAGGCCAAAAAGGAATGGTGCCGCAAGGGACACTGTCATGAGGGAATAAAAAATAGCCATGGCCGAAATGATGCTTGCAAGATAATAGGCAATGATGATGCCCAATGCGCCGCAAACAGCCGTAATCTTTCGCGTCATGGAAAGGAGCTCCGCGTCCGTTGCGTCCGGTTTGATAAAGGTCTGGTAGAGATCCTTTGACAGGCTCGTTGCCAGCATATAAAGCACCGTGTCACAAGTGCTGACCTCAGCTGCAAAAATAGCGGAAAGAGCCAGTGCCGAAATGCCAAAGGGCATCATTTCCTTCATCGCCTTGGGCAGAGCCAGTTCCTGGTTGGAAAGATCCGGAAACGCCGCAAAAGCGCACATGCCGATGAGCATCGGGAAAAAAGCAAAAAAGAGCTGCACAATTCCGTTAAGGAGCGTCCCCTTGCGGATGGCCGGTTCATCCTTGGCACTGTAAACCTTGCCAATAAGACCGGGGGAAATGCAAAAGGCCGGCGTCAGCATAAGGAAATAGCCCAAGATCGTTGAATTTCCCATCCCGTTCCAGGAAAAATAAGAAGCCGTTTTTGCCGTATTGCCTAGGTTTGCCGCAATTTTTGTCTCCAGACCGTTCCAGCCGCCGACATAGTTTAACGCATAAGGTGCAGCCACAATAAAGCCCACGAGGATCACGGCAAGTTCAATGATGTTCACCACAGCAGCCGATTTCAGGCCCCCCGATGAAAAATAAAGGGTCACCACAATCGCCGCCATCATGATGCCATAAAGTTTCGGCATACCTGCGACCACATTAAGGATCCAAGCAATGCCCAACAGCTGCCCCGAAAAAAGGGCCAAGGTCCCGATGGCCATCATGGTCGATGTCACGCCGCGAAAAGCATGGGAATAGCGATGATCCAAATAGTCGCCCATGGTAAAAAGATTATATCTTTTCGCCACGCGCCACACGGCAGGGCCGACCACATAAGCAAGGATGAGGGACCCCAACCCGCTGCAGCCAATCCACCACCAGCTCGATACACCATGCCGGTAGGCAAGCCCCGTCACGCCCACCGTCGAACCAGCGCCGATGTTGGCCGCAATGAGTGTCGTAAAGAGCAGCTTCCAGGAAAAGCTCCGGCCGCCGACAAAAAAGTCCGATGCCCCCTTGACGTGCTTTCCAATACCGTAGCCGAGCAGAATCAAGAAAAGAGCATAACCAACAATGACAACAAGATAGGAGTTCACAACGTCACCTTCCCGAGGTAAATTCATACTGCATACAATTTTACTGTACTTACTGCAACTTGTAAAGTTAGGTTGTCCTTTTAGCGCCTCAAACGGCTTAACCTTCCTCTTACCCATCCCAACCCTTCCCTTTTCCTTTCGCCGAAGATGCGCTACAATAGAGAAAATACCTGGGTTTCATGCCCTAAAGGAGGAGTTTCCATGACCGTCCTGCATTATATCCATCATGCGGCCTTTAGCCTCAACGATGGCAAGACAACATTGCTTTTTGACCCCTATCTTGAAAATAATCCCGAAGGCTTATCGTCTGGTGACCTCAAAGCCGATTATATCTTTATCAGCCACTTCCACGGCGACCACGTAGGAGAAGCCTATGCCATTGCCAAAAGAACGGAGGCGCTAATCATCACGACTGCTGAAATCGCAAACGACGCCAAAGCCCATGGCCTTAACGCCCACGCCATGCATATCGGCGGCAGCCATGAATTCCCTTTTGGCAAAGTCAAACTCACCTTGGCCTTCCATGGCAGCGGCATTGCAGGCGGCCACGCCTGCGGCTTCATCGTCCACTTTGACGGCAGCGTCTTTTATTTTGCCGGTGACACAGGGCTTTTTGCGGATATGGAACTCATCGGCAAACGCAATGCCATCGACTACGCCTTCCTCCCCATTGGCGATAACTTCACCATGGGCCCTGATGACGCCGCCTATGCCGCCGGGCTCCTTAAGGCCAAGACCGTCATCCCCATCCACTACAACACGTGGCCCCTCATCGATCAGGATCCAGAAGAATTCAAGAACGTTGTGGAGAAGGAGACAAGTTCGAAGGTATTAATTGTTCCTTGTGGCACTAGAGTAGACTTGTAGGTTATTGCTCAGCGCATAATCGCTCCGGTAAAGCGGTTGTGAGCAAAAAAACTGTGACGCTTTGATGCTAAAACCTGTAATGCCGCCCAAACCGCCCCCTGCGGGGAACAGATCCGAAATGATTCGCCAGAAAACATGTTCCTGCGCCCTTCCGCTAAAATTTAAAGGCCCTAACCCGAACCTGCGTCTACGTTCGGGTTAGGGCTTCTCTTATGATTTTTTGCCCTGGAGCTCGATTTCTTTGATATCGACCAGCCTTACCAAAGCGGGGATATCCACCAAGCAGGCCTGGTGGGTGGTAGATGAGGAGGGGTGTTTTTTGTCAGGCGTCTTCGAATCAGCGAGTGCGAGAAACATTTTTCGATGGGTCAAAGCCTCTAATCATAAGATGCTGTCAAAGCGATTCATCTGCTGGACCGTTTAATCGAAAAATCAATTCGGCGCCCTCCCGTAGGGCGGTTTGACGCCGTGCGTTCAGCCTCTTAAGACCTTCATAGGCAGCTGTAAGGCGCACCTTTTTTCCACCACAACTTCCCTCCATTGCCTTATTTTTTTTTCGGATGCCATGGAGGGACGTCTGTTCGTACGATGTTTCGTTCCTGATTGGGAATAGCTATCGTCTAGGCGCCTTCATGCCTCCTCTTATTCTTCGCTGAATATTCTTATATTTTATTTAATTTTATTATGATAAACTTATCATATATAGGTAGATGACTGTTTATAATAATATATAAAAATTGTAGATAACAGCACTTACCATAAAATACAATGATCTATATCACTCTGGTGAGAAAGAGGAGAAAACCATGAAAAACTCACTTAAACGCACTACTTTACTCGTCACCTTAGCCTTAATGTCTTCAGCGTTAGCGCGGCCCGTCATTTCTATGACAGCCATACCGCCATCAACGGCGTCATGCCACGCTACAGGGAAAAAGGCAGCACCGACAGGAAGAGCTTTTCTGAGCCGGAAAGCAGCATTACCTTGGATTGGTCCAATCGGGGAACAGATACAGGGCTTCCTCGCCCTACCGGTATTTCACTAATTTTTAACACACCGGAAATCACAGCTAAAAAAATTACGGTCATTGCCAACCAAAAAGGAAACCAGTGGAACGATAAAGGCATCATTTATGACCAGAAAGATGTTTCACACGGCAAAATCACTGCAGCGGGAATCATTTTCGTTGAAACCTATGATGACTGCATCTACATGAACTCTCCCGCCCACACAGTAGATATTATAGGCTTCAAAAAGCTCATTTTCAAATCGGCAGGAACGCCGCTTAAAGGCAGTTCCGGTTACGCCATCATGAACAATGGAATCGATAACTACCTCAATATCATTGGCAGTGAGTCGGTGCAATCTCTCGCCGTATTTTTGCCCTGCGATATACTCAAAGTCGCCAAACTCATCCTTCCCCTTTCCAGACGCAATCAGCGTGTAGCCAGCGGGCATGGGGCCCCATTTCCCGCCGTATACGTCCCCGGGGTTGGTCGCAATGGTCCCAGTCCACAGGACCGTGCTGACGGCGTGGGCGGGGTCGAGAAGGAACTCCGTGGTCCAAGTCGGGACGCCGCCCGTAACGTCTGTGCAGACGTATTTCACGAACCGTTCATACCCGTCCGACACGTCGCCACGGTCAAGGGTAAAGGACTGTCCGACGTGGGCGGTTGTGGGGAGGACGGTGCCAGAAAGGCCACCATACACTTCTGCCATGATGGCCTGCCGAGCTTCTGCCATGATGGCCTGAACCCATGCGGTCGAGGGGACCTTCTGGGAATTGTCCTCCTTGTCGGGGGACGAAACATAGACGGCACCCCATTTCAGGTTTTCAACCCCGAGGGACCCTTCACCGTCGGCGTTTGGAACTAATGCTCTAGTGGTCATTCTTCGTCACGCTCCTTTTCGTCTTTTTTCGGATCATACGCAATGCATTCAGGGTTCACGCATTTCTCTTCTTCGCTCAGCTTGTGAGCGCAATAGGGGCAACGCTTTGGAAGCTTAAATTTCATCTTTCAATTCCTCCATTTCCGTCTTGTAGGCTTCTTGTAACGCTTCAAAATCGCTTTTAATACTTTCCTGTGCCGTCAAATCGCCTCTCAGACAAGCGATAGTGTAGGCGCTAGACAAATCCCTTGCGCTTTCGTTGTAATCGTCTGTAAGGGCGATTTTGGGGTCCATGGCTGGGGCCTCTGGTTGCGGCTCCCGCTTTTCCTTTGCTTCGACAAGGGAATCAAGGGTTGCGATAATGTCCTCAAATTCAAAGTTTGGATACGGAAGGAACCTGTCTTCCACCACACAGCATTTTTGGGCTTCGTCGTATATGACTTTTCGGGGGATGTCATGCCGTCCCCCGTCAGCCACGAAATTGTCATAGGAATCAATATAGGTTTTGTCACCGTCAATAACGGTGACTTCATTGGTCAAAATTTGAAAAACATGCATTTTTATCTCCTTTCACTGAGAGTGAACTGGCACCTCACAGCCACCTCGCCACGGCGGAAGTTGCAGGGAATCACAATCACAATATTCACTTAAGCAATTCATTAGGCGACGACTGGGGGCAATACAATAACTGCGCTCATAAAGGCCGTGACGGGTCCAGAATATGGAAAACTGAACCTATCTCGTACGCTGGCAATCATTCCCACAACATCACCATTTCTACGACGGGCAGCGGGGCCGCTCATGAGAACAGGATGCCGTATAGCGGCGTTGCCTATTGGGTGCGAACCCAGTAGGCAACGCCTTGGAACGGGGGCCTGTTTTCGTGGCTTTCGTTCCCACCAATAGGGGCAACAGAGATAGACGGGGATAGGGTTTCAAGGACGTTTCGAACCTCCATTCCGTGGTCCTTGGTGCCACCTCCCGTTTCTTCACCGCTGATAACGGTTCCAGACCACCCGTCCCGTGGCACGTCCTTATATTGGTTGGTGGATGAATAGTTTGTGACGACGCCGTGAATCTGTGCAACCCTAGATACAGACAGCGTAGCGGACGCAATCCGAGGCGTAATTTTCGCCATTTCTCTCTCAGTGAGTTTGTGTTCAGCTTCGCCGCCCGTATCCCCCACGGAGTAGCTAAACTTTTTCCCATTCTCCCAGTATTCGCCAGCTCCGATAGGAACACGACCCTGCAACGTGCGCTTCCAAGTCGTGCCTTGCCATAGCTCATTTGGATCCGTACCGTCAGCGAAAGGCAAGATGATTCCTTTCGGATAGAGGATGTTGACCAGCTCAAGCGGCGTCATTTTGGCCTTTTTCCAGCCGCCTTCTGCCGATAAAAATTTTTCTTCGTCACCTTGATTCGGTTTCGGGACAAAGCCCCGAACACCGTTAGCGGTTGGCGTACAGCCCTTGAAGTCTTTGTGAGCGTCAACGTCGAAGACGTGAAAGGTAAAATCTTCAAGGCGGGCGTACTGGCTTTCTGCAATCTCAACACCGACGGACGTAGCGTTACCGACAGACGCATAAATTGCAAACTCCTGTACGTCCATTTTGTGATTTTTATCAGGAATCCAAGACCCTTTTTCGGGACTATCTGCGTAGGAATAGCCGAAAAACACTTCTTCGCCCTGATAGCCATCCCAGTCCTTATCTGTATAGCTCTCACTGACCACTTTTGCCCACAATCCAACCTCGGTCATGGAATAGCCTTCCTCAACGGCGTCATTGGAATAGGCAAAATAGAGTGCCAGCCTACTTTCATCGACGTCGGCATTTGCGACTTCGGCTACTCTCGTAACGTCGCATTCCATCGTCTTGTCAATCAAGGAATCACGACCACCGCCAGTATTAATGCCTTTCCCGATTTCGATTTTTGTAAAAATCAGTGGCTTGCCCATGACCGTTGACAGCTCAATCAGTCGGAACCCGCCACGGCTTGTTATGACATTAGAAAACTCGCTCATTGTTCACCTCATTTCAGACGGATGTTCCCGTCTTCCGATACGACAAAATTTGCATCTTCATCCCCGACTTTAGCCGTTGGATTCTGACTAACTGCGTTCCCACTCCTAACCATGACGGGAGTAGGTTTGATACCGTTAAAGCTAATGGCCAGATTTTCGCCCTTCGGCTCAAAAATATCCTTCCCGACCGTGAATGGAATTGCATAGTGGCTCACTTTGTCGCCTTTCAGTCTCCCGATTTCGCCCTTGCACCGCCGCCGAACGATCGCCCCGACATGATGGCCCATTGAAATAGGCACCGTATGGGACAATTGAAGCGTGATGTTAGCGGGGATAATTAATCTTGCATAACGGAAAATGTCATTCGCTTTTTCCGTCACATCATCCGCTAGGTCTAGAATTGCGGCATACGAATTAGGGAAAACCCTTATCCGAACCGCTCCCTTGTGATACATCCCATCGGTTAGGCGCTCAAAGGATTTCTCAGTATAGGGCGTAGTGCCGTTTACCGCCATAAAAATAGCGGCCCTGCGGTCGTATAATGTCGCCCCATCATCTGGGAAAAGGCCAAGCATCTTTTCCCAGCGTTCCACGCCCCGAATATCAGTTGAAAAAATAAAAGTGTTGGCGAACCACCGCCAAATCTCGTCATACAGCGCATTAAACTCTGGATTTTCAGCCGCCGCTATTGCTTTCATTTCCCGTGCGTTTTGAAGGACCCACGGAAAATAACTCTCAATCCGTACGGCTCTTGACACTTTTTCCATATCAAACCTCGCTAATGTCCGTCACATCGCCAATCGTGGCCAGTGCATCGTTTGCCAGTTCCACGTTTTCTTCATCTCCATTCAACGTCGTATGGCTAATATCTGAAACGTATGGTCTGGACAATAATCTGGACTCAATTTGTGAGATTCTCACAACGATTCCCCGATTTTCATAACGGCTTGTGGAAACAACTTCCGTCTTTTGCCAGCTCTCGTTTAGTTCGGTAAAATACGCCTGAATGGTTTCTTTGATGTCGGTTTTGGCGGTGTCGAACGTATCTGTGCCTGCGAACTTAATATTAAGTCCGATATTAATCGCCGATTCCTTCACTCCTTCGACGGTAACACGATGTCCGATAGGAGCAATGCCGACGCCCAGTTGCTGATACGTCACTGGGTCAATCATTTCCTGCACGGACTTAACAAGCTCAGGATCAGGAACCTTGTGTTCGCTCGTTGAAAAAACGATTCTAACCGTTCCACCGCCGTTCCATACGGGGTAAACCTTAACCCCTCCGACACCTTGAATTTTCCCGACTTTCTCTTGGTAGTCGGTGATATTCCCGCCATACGCTTGAGTATCAAACGATTTTAGATAGCGCTCCCGAAAGGCTTCCGTTTCCTCTTCATCTTCCCCTGGGACTGTTAAGGACACCACGTTGGCCGTTTCAAGGCCACGAACGTTGTCAATCGGTATGCAACGCCCAGTTTCTTTGTTTCCTCCACTTCCTGCCGTTTCGCAACGTGCGAGATAGCGGCCATCTTCCAGCCGCTTTGTGACGCTGTAATTAAGATCCTCCACGGAAAACCGCACGCCAATAGGGACTCGGATGTCTGTCGGGGTCACTTCGATAGTCACGAAGGTGAAAGTCGCTTCATACGGCTTTAATCCTCTATCCTTCGCCCTTTCAATCAAGTATTCACGCTCTGCCGTGTCGCCGAACGTATTTTTTAGGAAAAAATCAAGGGCGGCGTACATCAACATGAATTCGACGGCGGCGGGCTTGGTGGCGTCAAATGCAATGGATCCTTCCCGCTTGTCAATGTCGTTCGGCATCCTTTGTAACATTCGCCGTTCGATAACGTCTTCGCTTTCTTTCTCCCACATTAGATTTTCACCGCCTTTCCTGCATCAAAATTCCCGAAAATGGTAATCACCTTGAACTTTGCAAGCACATTTCCCCGCTTGTCATGCGACAACTCAAATGCCGTAACGTCAATGATACGATCATCCGCAACGAGGGCTTCTTTAATTCTCCTTGGAATTTCTGGCAAGACGTAGGCAATCGGCTTCCCGAAAAGGTCGGCCAATTCAACGCCGTAATTCCATGAATAAATCGGGTATCGGAAACGCTCAGTATTCAAAATCTTATATATGGCCTGTTTAACGGCTTCTATTTCGTCCGTCATGGTCCCGACAATTCTTTCGCCGTCAATGTCCATCACATACGTTTTTGACGGCCATTTCTCGGCGGTTTGAACGTCGACAACGGCACCACCAATATCAAGGCTCATATCTGGAATTAACGCCATTTAATCACCCCCATTGCCCAAAAACGTTTTGATGGTCCTTGATTCGGCTCAGGACAATATATTGCTGTCCCCCTGCCTGGCGGATCATCACGACTTTTTCACCAACGGCAAGGCCATTATGGACGATGATTTTTTTTCGTCCTTTGTAATCGTGGTTGTGACTCGCAAATGCTGGATCTCCACTACCGCCCGCCCGATTTTCCGTTGTATGGGACACGGTAATGTCCACTGAAAAGTCCCTCACAAGGTCAGTCAGTATTAAATAGTCACTTTTTATCAGTGTCCGTTGGTCTATTCTTATCACAAGCGGACTTGCCGATTCGACAACGCCCAGAATACAGTCAGACAGCTTCATGTCATTAACATTTTGGGCCATTGCCGACTGAAACGCCTGATACAGATTGATGTCACTCATTGAGCCAATCTCCTTTAAGGTCAAGATCCATGGTGTGGGTATTGTTATCAAATCTGTGGACAACCGACTCCACGATAGCGATATGGGCCTTTCCCGTTTCTTCCTTTAGGTCACTGTCTTCGGTCGGGATATTGACATACAGCATTGAGCCGCCCCGAATCCTCAAATCGCCAGCCTGCTTCCGCACTTTCAGCGTCCTTCGGATGTGATTGTAATGCTCCAACAGCTTGTCGGCCATTTCTTGCGGATTTTGGCCGTTTTTCGGATTGACGCTTTCGTAATACTGCAGCACGCCCCATTGTTTTCTGGTTTCCGACTTTTCAAAGTCCTTATTGCTCATGGGGGCGTACACCATGCGATGTCCTCCATTTCCATCATCGACGGATAATTTGATAAGGTTAAAAACATCTTTGTCGATTGAACTGCTGTACTCAATATCCCCAGCCGTTTCGGCGTCGATAAACAAATCTGTCTGCATGGATTCCACGTCGGCCAATTTCAATTCGCCGCATTCGTCATACATCACAAACATTTTTTTCGTGTGGATCATGGTAAGATCTAGGGCATTTTGGGCCATGTCCAAAATGGTGGATCCATCTTCCCGCCTTTTGGGGATGACGTACCCAGTATCAGGCATTTCGGCGCAAACCACGCCAAAATCCTCAGCTAATTCTTTAATGACTTCTGCCGCCGTCTTGCTTTCGTACGAAAAAGAATCTTTATTGAGCAAATAGCGCATTTGGTCATAGGCCCTGACGGTCCAAATTCTTTCCCTATTTCGGGCCTTGCGGAAAATATAGCCATGAAAGAATTGAACGCCGTTCCACAGGACGTCGACTACGTCGCCATGATCCATCTTTAAGGCATCATCAATGACGACCTTAAAATCAATCTTTCCAGCCGCTCCCTTGCGGTGGATCTCCCATTCAAGGCCATCAAGGACGGCGGGAACAAGGTATTCCCCCGTCCGCTTGTGGGTTATAACGACGGTCAGCCCTTCGCCGCCTGTCAGTTTGGTTACTTCCGTCATAATCTCAGCTTCTTTCCTGCGACGTTCGCAAGCGGATTAGTGATGGCATTGCTCTTCATCACGTCACTAAAATTGAGTTTTCCCCCGCTTGCCAAACGGCAAACCTCCCAGACAGTGGCGTTCCTTGTCACGTCTGCCACGGTCGGTTGCTCAATCCCATAGGACGGGCGGGAATCGTTGACAATCAGCCGCTTGTTTCCGTTTTCATCCGTTTCCATGCGGGCCGTCTTGGTCCCAAACGGGCGGTATTGCTTTAATTTAAGCGGGCAAGTAACGTCCGTTCCGTCCCTTTCCGCATCTTCAACGATTGAATAATCCTCCAACGTCACCAACATATTGGTGGAAAATAGCAAGTTGTAACCGCTCATCCTTGATACGATGAACCGAAACGGCTGTCGACTCGTCTTCATGCCCTCCAGAATGTCCGTGTAAAAGGATGAACCCTGAAATGTAAAGGCATCCTCAACCCCTAAAATGCTCTGTGCAATACGGTTGCCAGCCATCTTCAAGAAGGAATTGCCCACGCTTTGGCCAAGGCTCCCGATAAGGCTCGAATCGTAGTTCGCCCAAGGATAGCGGGCGTTTGGAAACCTCGCATCGAAGCTGATTTCCGTTAATCCTGCATCCTTGATTAAGTTAGCTTCGCCCTCATTAACCAACTCAATCGTCTTATTTTTACCCTTGATCTTGACAGTCATTTTGGCGGGCGGCACTGGAAGCTGCATCATGCCAAGAAAAAAATAATACATTAAACGTGCACCTCCCTTGCCGCCATGCTCATTCCGTTGTACAAACCTTCCGTCAAGCGGTCAATGACGCCATCAAGATCCATGCCGTTATTGACTTGATTCGTCACACCGCCCATATCAATCGTGACACTAGCGGTTGTATAACGGTTAATGGCTTCCCTTTCCGCAATTTCCCGCAAATATCGCAAGTCGTCTTCTGACGTGTCCAAGGCATCAGCGGCCCGTTTTCCTTCGGCGGCTCCGTTGCCCGTGTTGGTCCCAATGTCTTCCAAAGCGTCCGCAATGGCTCCATTTGGCTTGTATTGCCCACCGCCAAGGTCTGGCATCTCAAAATTGAAGATGTTTGCTCCCGTTTCGTAGCCTTTCCCTGCCATTGCTCCAATATCACTGTACTCAATCTGATTCATGAAGCGCCCGCCAATTTGTTGGACTTCCATGCCGCCCCATTGGACATGATCCCACTTTCCGACCTTGTCCATGCCTGGGATCTTATTGACTAGGTCAATGATTCCATTCACGGCACTTTCGACAAGTCCAACGATTCCATTCCAGATCTCGGCGAAAAGGTTTTGGATAGCGACTAGCGGATTCGTCCACAGGCTCCCAAAGAAGTTTGCAATCGCAATGGCGGTGTTGATGAAATAGACTAGGATATTCCTGATGACGGCAAACGCCCCATAGAAGACAGCCACAACGATTCCAGTTGCGGATACGCTAGCCCCCGCAAAATGATTGAAAGCGGTCACGCCTAAATACAAGGCTCCGACAATCAGCACGATAACGGCGGGGATCCAGAACAGCGGGGACGCAAACAGAGTAGCGTTCAAGGCCATCATGGCTCCAGTCACGCCGCCCGTTGCAAATTCCATCGCAATGAGTGCCGCCGTGTCCATTGCACTTGCCACAGCATGGGCAACAGTCGCCCCAGCAGAAACCGCCATGGTTCCAGCGCTAAAAATCGCCTGTGCCGCCATTATTCCAAGTGCCACGCCTATTCCTATGGCCAGTACCTTAAATCCCGTCATATGGCGATTAATGAAGCCATACGCCCTATTAATCACGCCTGTAATAGCGGTCATAGCGCCCATTACCGTTCTGGCCACGGCCAAGGCGATCGGCGCAATCTGTCTAAAAGCATTGCCAATGCCTGCAACGGCATCCTTCACGGCCTGTGAATTGGCCATAGAAGAGATTTCCGCCATGATAGGCATAAAAGCACCCGTAGCGGCATTTTTCATGCTTGTGAGATGGTCGCTCCATTTTCTCGGCATTTGGGCGAACCGCTCTTCTATTTCGGCGCTGTTCCCCAATACCGCATTTTTAATCACGTCCGCCGTAATAGCACCTTCGGCCGCCAACTGTTTAAGCTGGCCACGGCTCACGCCCATGGTTCTAGCAATCATATCTTGCAAGATAGGAGCGTTTTCAGTAATGCTCCTAAACTCATCGCCTTGGAGCCGCCCAGAAGCCAACGCTTGTTGCAACTGCAGCAGTGCGAACTTTTGGTTTTCTGCGCTCGCCCCGCCGATAACAAACAGCTTTTGCAAGCCCTCAACGAAGCCTACTGTTTCCCTCGGGTCTGGGAACGCATCACGAGCATTAACAGACAGCCCAGCGACGGTTTGGGACATCTCCATATAGGAGCCTCTAGCCCTGTTTGCAGACTCCATAATGGCCCGATTAAGGAACACCACATTTTCTTGACTTCCCGCAATGAGTTTCAAGCGGGCATTCGTCCCTGCGATTTCGTCGGCCATACTCACCATTCCCGCTATTCCATCACGGGCGATTCCTGCGACGCTAGAAGCGGCATTCGCCAACAAATTCCCAAGGACAAAGCTTTTCACTCCATTAATGCGGTTCCCAAGGGCTTCCATGCTGTTTGCGGCGGTTCTCGTCGCTCCAGCCGTCCCAAGCATCCTACTTGCAGTATCGTCTGCCCTGTCCCCGATTCGTCTAAGGACAGCGGATACGCCGTCAACCAATTCTATCGTGTCTGATATTTTCGCCATCTTCTCACCGCCCTTTCGCCGCCTTATCAATCTCGTCTTTTTCTCTCTTTTTCTGCTTCAAATATTCGTCTGAAAATGCATAGATAACGGCCTGTTCCCACCTCTCCATTTCAAAAAATTCGTGTGGCAAGATGTGGAATTTCACGAACAGCAGATAAAGAATGTTCGTGTCTGGGTCGTTATCTTTAATCAGTTTTTTACGATTTTAATTTTGTCCGCCAGTTCAGATTTGTAACCTGCTGCCGCATTGACGGCTTCGATAAGGTCGGCCAGTTCTCCAGCCGTTAACATTTCCTTCAAAAGGGCTTCGGCCCCGACAACACCCCAGCTATCCTGCAGTTCTGCGTCATTCAGGTTAGGGAAAACAACGGCCTTGATAGCAAGGTCAATAAAGGCCTGTGCCGTATCCGTTTCTTTTTCGCCTTTGCCAGTGATCTTGTTCGGAATGGTTCTCGTCCTCTTGTCAAGGGTGGCCTTGATTTCGTCATACGACAAAACTTTTAATTCCCAGTATACGGGCTCTCCTTTTTCGTCCTTAATCCGCTTGGAAGCCTGATAAAAAACAGTTTTATTGACTTCGACCGCATCACGGTAAAACGCTCTCATGCTCTTAATTTCGTCCATTTTTTATCCTCCATACAAAAAAACGAGCCGTGATTTCTCACGGCTCTGTACATCAAGCCTGCATTCCGTCCAAAATCTTGAACTTCTCTGGCTGTCTCACGTTTTCGAACGTGAATTTGATACTATCGCTCAGCCAGTCGCCGTCAACATCGAAAGCCGTAATAGTGGCCTCGTCGATGTTGCAGTTTTCCAGCACCATAGAGGACCTACCCGCATTGGAAGTAGGGTCCTCGGTGACGACTTGTAAATCAAAATAGGTATCAACGCCATCGTTCAGGAATTTCAGAATCATATCATCGAACAGGCTCGTGTTTTTATAGATTTCAAGGGTCCCGCTTCCTTTTGCGGAATAGCCCTTATTGCCTTTCATCGTGCGACCGAGAATGGAAACTTCTTTTTTCTCTTTTTCCACCTTCGCTTCGAGCTTTTTGGCTTGAAAAAGAAGGTACCGATTCCCTTCCACAGTGATATAGGCGTTTGCCAGCTTTGCGCTGATAACGTCACCTGCCCGCATGGTCTTTAATGCGTCATTTGCCATTTCCCGTCACCTCCTTATGCCACAACGACCGTTTGATACAGCCGCTTCATACTCACAACCGTATCTACGCCGAATTCCCACAGCACGGCACTCTTCTCTTCACCCTGTTTAGGTTTGTCAAGATCTTCGTCCCTGTAGTTCTGGATCGCCCCGACTTTTTGGTACTGCTCCATGATTTTGCAGCCATCAGCCCACAACATATCCCGTCCGTCGTCGCTATTACCAACTTTTCCGAGATACGTTTTGTTGAACAGTCTAGCAAAATCAATGGCTAAGTTATCTAAGATCCTGATGTTCTGGTTCAAGGAAAAATCCCTGTTCTTCGTCTTCAAGAAAGTTGTGAAGGAATTAATGTCCTCCAGAATGCAGACGTCACCGTTCACGTTTCCGCCTACTGGGTCCGTCACTACATGAAATGTCAGTAGTCCATCCCGCTTGCCTTGAATCAATTCGTATTGCTTTAATTTGCACGCAAGATGAAACTCGCCATTGTATCTGGTATTAGTAAGATCCTGATTGATAGGGCAAGACGCTTCGGCACCAGTAAGCCAGTATACAACGCTTCCAAGCTCCGCACCGCTATCCGTGACCTTGTTCGCCTTATTCACGTTAATCACGCCTTCATAATCAGGCTTTTCGGCCCCATACAAGACGACTTGGAACTTCACGCCTTCATCGTCTCGCATCCGCTTTACAAACGCCATTAATAGGGCCTGTACCTTAGCGTCAGTCCCAGCATATCCAAGCGTATTAAAGTAGTATAGCTCAATCAAGGATAAATATTCTTGATAGTCTGCCACGGTTACGGTGTCTCCGTTTGTGCCTCCAGCCAGTTTGATAGCGGCGGCAGCCGTAAGTTCCCCATCCTTCTTGAAAACAACGAACTCGTTATCTTCAAGGTCAGAAGCCTTTGCCACACTCTGTTTGTCAACTGTTTTCAAGACACCATCAGTAGTCAAATAGGTGTACACAAGTTTATTGCCCTCAATATCGGGATCATCCATCACGCCAATACTCAAATCATTCCCGCGTACCCCCGTATATTTAGCCTCTCCGAGGTCACACGTAGCCTTAGTACCATTTCCATTAAGTCGGTAAAAATATCCCGTCTTGAGGTTAATAAACAGATCTCTAAGCCCTGCCATCTTGTCATGACCATAGTCATAACCAAAAATAGCTTGGCTATCCTTCTGGAATTCTCCTGCATCCACTCTGAAAATCTCGCCACTTGGACCCCAGTCAAGTTCAAGCGGCATTGTTCCATATCCACGATCCGCAATTGATGCTTCCGCTCTAACTTTACTCACAAAATTGATGTATGTTCCCGGCAATTCCTTATTCTGGAAAAGCCATGTTCCTCCACCTAATGCCATCTATAACACCTCCTCACAGATTCACAGAACGTTCGACCTTATGTTCTAGTTCTGACTTAATCAACGCTTCTACATCCGCCTCGCTATACAACTTTCCTTCTTCAAGGACAGCCCAAAGAATGTTTTTGTACGGTTCCCATTTTTTTGCCGCAACAATCGTATGAGCGTCCATCTTTTTCCCGTCAGTCTTCTTCGCCATGCTATCCCTCCTTTTTAGGTTTAACCTTGAGCGATTCCATTTTTGGCTCTTCGGCCGTCTGCACCGTCTGCCATTTGTATGTCACAAAAAAATGCAAGACTCCATCCGTGACTCGGTAGTGCATCTCGCTTCCCATGAACTTGCGTCCGCCTGCACTGATGAACTCGAGGGCGAAAAACAGCCGTTCCGCTACGTCAATGATTTCTCCCTGCAAGTCCTTAATTTCTCCCCGCTCATTAAGTATGTACCAAATATCCAAGTCCATGGAATATTGAAATCTGCCTTGCACAAGCCGTTCAATCTCGGCATCATCCAAGATTTTGATGCGCCATAAGGGATACGTCAAATTCGGTCCTACGTCGTTAATCAGGACCGAGCATTTTTCCACCGTTCTCACGGCTTCCGCTACCCCGTCCAAGATTTCCGCCATCATTGCCATCAATCAGTCACCCCCCTTGCGATTTCTCGCAACGCCTTTTTAATGGCTACGTTTCTGGCCTTTTTCACGGCTTTCACGGCCTTTTCCCGCATATTCAGGCCATCCACCCACGTTTTGGATAGCGCCTTTCCCAAAAGCGGGACGTAGCGGCCACGCTGTTGCCTATGCCCGTCATTAACGTAGGAAGCGTATGAAGCAGTGTTCCCGACAGTCACGGACACGCTTCTAGTCGTCTGTGAGCGGTCCACAACTTGCCATGACCGCCTCATATGCTCCGTATTGCTTCGATAAGTGATTCCCGTCTTTGGGTCCTTTCTCTTGAGCCTTTGGCCGACGGGCGTATTCTGTTTTGCCGTCCTTAAATAGGCGTTCCCCATCGTGTCCACGGCCTTAACCATGGCTTCATGGGCTTCCCCATCGGTCAGCGTCCTGCAGTTTTTCACAAGCCTCATCATGCCGCTAGTGGTCAGCTTTACATCAGCCATTTTCGCTATCTCCGTACACGTCACGGGCCTCCAGTGCAATCTCTGCATGGCTTCCATAGACTGCCGAACAGCTCGCCGACTTAAAATGGAGCGTACGGCCAAAATGCTCAACGTCAACCTTCGCCCCTGCGGGGATCACGATTTCAGGGCTGAAAAACAGCTTCACGTCTTCCGCCATTGCGGGGACTCCATCCACCATGACGACTTGACGGCGGCCATAAGACAGACGGCACGGAAAAGGTTCGGACTCCGTTTCAACCGCTTCTAAAACGCCGTTCTTCCCTTCCCGCACGTCCTCAACAATAGCCACGGCCATATCTCGATACAGGGACTCAATAGCAGCCGTTACCAATGGATTTTCCGAAAGCACACCAAATCACGCTCCTTTGTCAGCTCGTCGGCCATCTCTTCCAACAGCTCCTCGGGGGTTTTGCCGTCAAGCTCCACTTTGGTGTCGCCTTCCTGAATGGATTTGGCCACGGACAACGCAGAATCGCCTAGGAGCGTTTTTTTAGAAAGACGAATATATTTCCCTGCGACCGCCTGAATAATCCACTCGTACAGCCCGCTAGGAACGTCCGTGACATTGCAAAAATTCTTAACATGCGCTACTTCCGCATCCGCCATGATTTTTAAAATCTCAAGGCTTTCGTCAACCTCAACGCCCGTTAATGCTGTCACCAGTCTTGCGGCTTCTCCTGCGATGTCCATGGCCATTCCTCCTATTCCTTTTTGCCCCGCTTTTTGGGCTTTTCTTCTTCCGTTTCGGTGACTTCCTCAGCTTCTTCCGTTTCGGTGACTTCCTCGGCGGCTACCTTCGGTTCTTCTTCCTTCTTTTCGTTCACAGGTTCAAATCCTGTGAAAGCCAAATCTGCAACACGTTCAGCCGTGTCGGCGTACTGTACTTCGTTAAGCCTGATTAATTTTACTCTTTTCATTGCGATCTCCCGTTAAGCTCCAATGTTAACTTTAAACTGGTCGAATTCGACCAGTTTTCCATAACGCCAGCCTGTTAAGCCCCGATGTTAACCCACAGTTTCGGCATTTGGTTAACAGGAACCCACAAATCATGGAATTTGCGATAGTCGATTTTCCACGCATCCGCCTTTTGGTTGGTATCGGGGTCAAAGATTCTCACCTTATCGGTTTTGGACACTGCGATAGGGAGGTCTCTCGGAATAATAATCCAGTTAATATCCTTTGCCGCATCATCAGCCTTGAACCCGCCTTTTTCCTGCTCACTCGTCGTTCCGTCGTTAAAGACATAGGCCGTTTTCATTCGTGCGGACGGAACGCCAAGAATGGGAACGTCATTAAACGTAGAAACCTTGTTCTTGATTTTTCCCGCATCAAATTCGGACACGTTGATGTACCGATTAATGCCCTTCGCATTGTTCAGTATTCTTCTGGACTTCGTGGACATGATGATAACAAGGGCGGTGCTTTCGCCTGCAACGTCCTGAATGTTGCAAATATCTTCGTCCAATTTTTCGAGGATAGTAGCCGCATCGAGGGTAAATCCCTCCAATACTCTTCCTTCTGCTTTGGCAAGCGCCGCAATTCTGGAATAGCGATAGGAATCAATTTCAGGAATTACCTGCTCTTTCTGAAAAGTCCCAAGTACAGTGCCAGCATTCGCAATAAAGTTAGATTCGTTAACGTCCATGGAATCAAGCTGGAACGTTCTGCCACGGTCCTGAGTCATCGTGTAGTCACGATATTTCAGCGTTACGGAACCCTGATTGAACCCTTTGTCACGGTCGTATTTTGCAAGTCCCGTGGTAGAGATTTCAGGCATCCGGACGGTGTCGCCACCGTTATAGATAACGTTTTTTGCGTTTGCTTCCATCCATGCGGACGTTGCGCCTACGCTAACTTGCTCGTCAAGCTTCGTTTGAAAAATCTTTGCCATTTCGAGGGTGTTAATGCTCATTCTTCATCTTCCTTTCTTACAGTCCGAGGGCATCCCCGATTTCCTTCGCCATGTCGGCCCCGCCCTCTGGTTCTTTCCCGCCTGGATTCCCAGGCTGTAAGCCGTCAATCTTCGTTTCTTCGAACAAATAGCCGTCAGATTCCTTCAATGCCTTGAGCTGCTCTTCAAGCCCGCTAACGGTCCCGTCTTCATTGAGCTTCAATTTCGCCCCGTCCAACAGCGCACGCACGGCCTTCGGATTTCTCGCCTTTGCGGCGGCTACGGCCATGTCTACGGTGCTGTCAAGTTTGATTCGGTCAAGGTCAGCTTTATATTGCGCTTCCCGCTCTTTAGCTGCCTTCTTGATGGCGTCAAGTTGGGCGGACAGCTCCTCGTTGTCCCTGTTCGCCTTACGCAGCTTGTCCAATTCACCGCCCATGGTTTCCTTCTCGGCCTTTGCGGCCTTGAGTTCTTCAAGTTTGGCGTTAAATTGGGACTTAGCCACAAAGTTTTTCCCAAGGTCATTCACGATTGCTTCCGCCTGCTCGTCAGTCAGCCCAAGGGCCTTCAATTCCTCTTTGGTCATTGTTCTTCTCCTCTCGCTTCGCTTGATTTTCGACGGCTACGCCCGTCGTTGCAGTCCTGTTCTTTTTCGCCTGCAGTGCCGAAAAGGCAATATAAAAAGCAGTCCTTGCGGACTTCCCTTTACTCTTCTCTTTCGCTCTCTTCTAGGAGCTTATAAAATTCCTCGTAACTCTTTCGGGCCGTTTCTGGGGCCTGCTCCGTGAGCTTGTAACGATGTTCCTTAGTGTCGTAAAAATACCACTCTTCATGGTCCATAAAGTGCGGCACGTCGTTAATCTCCATCCTTAATCAGTCCTTTCTGATTGAGCCATTCATTCATGGCCTTCCCCAGCTCGTTCGGCTCGCCAAGTTGGCTGTTTGCGAACACCTCGGCGAAAAACTCTGCGTTGTTCGTCCTTCCATAGCGGGATAGGTGCTTTAATATGTCAAAATCCTTGTTCATCCTTTCCGCAATAGCTATGATTTCGTCAACGATTTTCTTCTTTGTTTCGTCATTGATTTTGTAGTACCACTTGTAGCGCGCTTTAACGGTCTTTTTGTTCATGTCTATAAACGCCCTAGGGGCTTCCGCGGTCCATCCCTGCGCCTTCATCTCTTCGGCTACGATCATATTTTCGAGGATGTGCCCGTATTCGTGTGTGACATTGTAGAAAAGGGCGTTTTCCGCCTTGCACGGCATACTCCAAAATGACTTAACGGCTTCTTTTGTCTCTTTCACAAAAGCTTCTTTCGCCTTGTCATAATATCCACGGTTTAGGTTTAATGCTTGGTCAAGCGGGTTGACTATATACATTCGCACGGACGCTATGACATTCTTCTGCCGTTCCGTGTCCAGCTCCATATTGCTTGCTGCCTTAATAGCTCCAAATTTTGCGTCTAGCCGTTTAAGCTGTCCCACACATGGCTCCACAATGTCGTGCGTCAGCTTTGTTAGCACCTCATCCGCAACGTAATTAAAGCCAATAGACAGCGCAATAGCCTTGATTCTTTCTTTCGGGTCCTTCAGTAATGGCGGTTCCTCCTTCGGCTTCTTCTTTTTCGGAGGCTTTCCAAGATATTTCTCGGCCCACTGGTCGTACGTCAGTTTGCTTTCGACGAACTCGGTTTTGCGGTCGCTCCTTGCAGCCCTTGTCCCCCCTTCGTCAGCGACTTCCGTCACCTCGGGGATATACGGAACCGTCGTGGACCTGCACCACGGGTGAAAAGGTGGCATGGTCACGCCTGGAACTGCGTCCTTGACGTTGTAACGCTTGCCATCTAGCTCCCTGCATATCTCACTGGTTCGATTGTCCAGCGTGGCCAGTATCTCGTATTCATCGACGCCAGTTCTTTGATAGGACTCTAGAATAGCCTTCTCCGTGACGTGGGCCGTTTCCGTTTCCACTAGCCTTCTAGCATTGCTGTAAGCGACGTTAAACCGTTTCGCAAGGCGCTCACTCATTCCGTCAACGCCTTCCTGCAGCATCATGGACTGGGTCAGTTCTCTTTTAATGGTCCCTGCTAGCTCCTTGCGGTTCTGCCAGATTCTTTCTGAAAAGTCCCGTCCGTCAGCGGCCCAACGCTCTTTTACTGCCTGTTCTACCTTGTCGGTGGGTAGCCTTGCAAACGGCTCAAACCTTCCCTTCGCCTTATACGTCTCATACGCCGCCTTGTAATGCGTGTCCTCATACGTCTCTTTGAGCATATCAGCAGTCTTGACATCCAACTGCTTCCCTGCCTTTTCCGCATAGAACGCCGTCCTAATCCATAGCTCCTGCGCCCTCGTGAGCCTTTGACGGATGGAAGCATTTTCTAAGGTCTGAATAACGGTCTTGTCGAACTCCTCAGTCAAGGCCAGTTCCCTGTACGTCTTCAAGTCCATTTTAAATGCTTTTAGCTCTTTGGCATCAAGGATTCTCCTTGCATCCGCTAGGCTGATTCCATTCACGCTTGCGAACCTCGCATACCATCCTGCCACTTCCTTCTGGCACTGGCGCAAGGCATCGCCGTATATCTCTTTTAGCATCTCTGAGCAATCGTCAGCCCGCTTCATTTCCAAGGCTTTGAGCCGCTCAAATCGCTCAGCCCAATAATTGTCCATGGTCATTCACCCTTCGGGAACTGGTCCATTCCTTCCATGGCTTCCGCCCGCTCTTTTTGGACTCTCTCCAGTTCTTTGGCCGTGTCGGTCGTCCACGGATGATTAGATATAATGGTTTCATCGCTCAGGATTCCGACGGAGTTCCTGCAGTTGGCAATGGTCTCCGCTTCGTTCGTCAGCATATTACGGTTAAATACAAATTCCACTTTGCTTGTGGCCTTGATTCCCTTCGCCGCTAGATATGTGTCCACAAAGCCCATCAGACGACGCAAGGACACTTTGAATTGCGTTTCCATTTGGTTGGCGTCTAAATCAATATCGCTGTAAGCGGCTTGTATGTTCATCTGGTTCGCCGTCCCGCTCGTAAATCTCTCATCCTTTGCATCGAAGCCACGCCCATTTTCTATTATTGCCCGTTTAAGGAGGTTTTGAATCAGCTGAAAATTCTCGGGGTTGACTTCAACGTGCAATGCCTCAACTCCGCCATTCTGCCCATCGTCACGTCTAATCTTGACGGCTCCGTAGGTCATCAGGTTGCGCCTGAACTCTCCAAGATTCTCCCCGTCGTAGTTATACAGGACTAGGACCGTGTTTCTGATGTCCTCACTCGTCGTGTCAGCGAACCAACTTGTAAGCTGATTCAAAGCGTCCTGCAAGCATTTCACTTTGCAGATTAACGGCTGTTCGTGCCTATTCCGTTTAAACGCCACCAACGGGACCTCCCGCCAGTTCATTGGCTTGCCATCGACGGTCAAATAGGTTGCATCAGTCTTTTCGCTATCTGGGATTAACCTTTGATTGTCGTAGACGTAATATTGGATTCCGTTTTTCGTGTAATACTCGGCCTTGTACACCGTCTCGGGGGTCCTGCCACGATAGACGGTTATAGGATAAACGTAAAGGGCCGCATCGAGAGTTTTGTGTTCCTCGTCGGCCCAGAATGGCAACACCCTGTCCCCCCGCAGCATTTTCACTCTTAATTTGCCGTCAGCCCCGACATACACGAATTGCCACGCCACGCCGCAATTAATGGAGTTTTCTCCAGTGGCCTGCATTGTTTCCCAATAGTCGTCCGTAAAAATCTCATCAAGGGCCTTCGTGTATCCGTCGTCCTTGCCTTCTGTCTTAATCTCAACGGGGCGCCCAAGTAAATAGTTGTTCTTCTGGTCCACCAAAATGCCGTACTGATTATCCATAATCTTGAAGTTTGGGAGGTTATGAACATCGACGGGATTCCCATTGGGTCCGATTGCCCTACGGCTCTTCTGCTCAATGTCTTGACGGTCGGAGTAGTACGCAAGCCCAGTGATCATGTCTTTTCGTTGCTTACCGTCCCACCATCTTTTCAATTCCTCTTCGAGAAATTCCAATTCATTCATGCCGCTCTGCGCTCCATTGCGAACAATGGCGTCAAAGACGGCGTTAAGCGTATTGTAAATAAACATTTTTCCCTCACTTAAACGAATAGCCGTCTTCCCTCACGGCGTCCATGATAGCGTACCGCATCGCATCCATAAGATGGTTATTAAAGTCCTCTGGGCGGTTAATCGTCTCGCCCGTCTTCTTGTCCTTGTCCCAACAGTAAGTACTGATTTCGGTCAAAAAGGACGCACATCGAGGATGTACAACGATATGGAAGTCTTGAATCCGCTGGATTCCGTGATTAACGGAGTCCTTGCCCTTCCTGCTCGGCGTGACTCTCCTGATTCCATCGTCCCGCAGCTCGGCTATTGATTTAGGCTCTGCACTATCTGCCACAATTCTTTCTTTTGCGTATCCACGTTCTTTTATTTTGTCCGCTATCTGGTGATTCGTAAGTCCACGCTCGTAGATCTCATCAAATACGAAAATCGTTCTCGCTCCAACATCCACCAAGCCGCAAAAAAGGGCCGTAGGGTCATTCGTATACCCAAAGTCAAGGCCAAACGCCGAACGCACGCCAGGCCGCTTCCTCACCTCGTCGATGTTGAAAATCCGCTCTTCCCAGTTGTCGTATACGATTCCTTCGGTTATCCCCCAGTCACCAAGCCCAGCCACTCTGTAGCGGCGTGGATTCTTCTTCATAGCTTCGAACAAAGCAAGGTCAGAGTCCGACAAGAATTCGTTCATCATGTAATTCGTCGTGGCCGTGAAGAGATTTTCGTTCGGCTCGGCATCGAAAAAGCGTTTCTTGAGCCAATGCCGCTCGCTCCACGGGTTAAAGGTTATCGTTATCTGGGTAAACAGGCCCTTGGGTAATTGCCCACGGATTGACTCGTCCAAGCGGTCGAAGGCTTCCTCGTCAGTCACTTCGTACGCTTCCTCTAGCCACATCCAGCACAAGACGCCTTTAGGTACGCTGATTGAAGTGATTTTCAACGGGTCATCAAGGCCAACAAACAAGATCTTCTGTCCAGTGGGGACGTATATGAGTTCTAGCGGGCTTTTCGTGACCTTCCAATATCTTTCTACCCCCAATCGACGAATTGCCCAACAGAGGTCGGAAAAACAGCTATTTTGAAGGGTTCTGTATACCTTACGAACGACGAGTAAATTTGCGTCGGGATACTTCATCATGTTGAAGATGAACCATAAGGCCGTTGTCTTGCTCTTCTTGCTCGCTCTGCTTCCCTTCACGACTCGATAGCGGCCCTTGAACCGCCAGAAAGCTCCGTAGTGCTTCCCGACCATATCGGGCATGAATATCTGTTTTCCCGTCTTCATTCTTCAATCTCACTTTCCCCGACGAATACGGGCACGTCAGAAGTCTCCACTGTGGCGGTATGGTTATCGCTCTGGCCAAGGTAGTTCTTACCAAGGAAAATGGCCATGGCTGCACTCCGCCTTGCCAATGTCCACTGCATCCGTCGCAGTGAAGCCCTGCCCTCTAGCCTTTTTTGCTTGAATACTTGGGAGAAAGTAAGCCCTTTCCCCTTTTCGTCCTTGTACGTCTCTCGACACCATCGGTTTAGCGTCTTCGTGTCTATTTTTCCCTTTTCGCCGCCCAGCACCGAACATACTTCTTCTTCTGTCGCCTGCATTGCACAAAGGATTTCGAAACGTTTCTTGTCGATCTCAAACTTTGGTCTTCCTGTCTTCGCCACGTGGTCATCCTCCTTCCCGTAATATCTTTTCTTCACCCTTGTAAATCTCTAATAAGTCAGGCCGTTTATTGGCATATTTTTTTAATAGCTCGCTCAGCTCGTTGTCTACTTCCCATTTTCGTTTGAACAATTTCCGCTCCTTCCCGTCCATCCTCCATCCAATTTTGGGCAAGAAAAATCCCCCGATTTCTCGGGGGGTTCTTCCTTCGTATGAATTTCCAGGAGGGAGGTTTGGACACATCTACCCTTTCGTCCACGTTATTATTGTACCATGTTTTTCCCTCAATTCCTGTTTAAAAAAGTTGTGAACTATGTGTGAAGTTGGAACTCGTAAAACACAAACATATTTTTATACAGGCAAAATCATGTCCGCAAGATTAATCATTGCTTTTCTGTATTCTGACCGCACCCGCCCGACGTTTCCGCCGTCCCCCATTTTTAGGGCCACGGCTTGCCATGATAACCGCTCCATGCCACGGCTCTTTACTATCTCTTGCTGCCCCTTCGGAAGTGCTTCCACGGACCTGTCAATTCTCTCTAGCAGGCTACAAACGTGGGCGTACTCAATGCGCTTGTTCGCTAACCGCTTTTCTTCCCGTTCTTTCTCGTCGCAATATGCTTCTTGTGGGCTAGGTTTTTCCCACGTTCCATCACTCCCCCCACTCCAACCGTATTTAGTTGTCTTCGCCACTGGCAGTTGATTCAACACCTCTTCGATTTCGGCCATTTCAGACTCAAGGTTAGTCTTTCTCACCGCCAAGGCATTGTACCGTTTTAAGTAATCATCCACGATTGTAAAATATGCATCATTCCACATTAACCGTCGTCCCGCCTTTCCGCAATCTTTCTTTGCAATTCCATCAAAGCATCATCAAACCTCTTTAATCGCTTCTCGCCGAATCCAAATTCATTGTGTAAGATTTCCTTACTTTCTTCAACGCCGATTGTGAAAACCTGCTTTGAAAATTCATCCAACCATGCTCGGAACTTTGGTACCGGCATATTGGCCAGCATTTTTTGCAATTCTTTGATTTCTTGCCTTGCTAGTGGGTTTGTTTCCCTCGTCTCCATTCCTCTCCCCTTCCAACGCCTTAATTCTTTGGCTTGCCATCTCGCATTGGTCATCGAGCCAGTGAATAACCTCATTCATTTCGGCGTTCATCTTCCTCAATGTCCCGTTCTCTTCCCGCAGTTCCTTCACTCTCACGGCCAAGGCGTTACTATACCGTTTGCACCGTGACAGCTCTGTTCTAAGGGCTTCGCAATCCGCTTTCAAGGCTTCGCTCGTTGAAAATTGCCGACTCAAATCTCTTTGCAATGCAGCAATTGGGCCATTGGACTGCTTAATTCCTCGGGTGGGCCTTCCTTGACTAACATTTCCGCAACTTCCTTTCGATTTCGTTTTCTGCCGCTATTAACGTGTCATGCCATTTTCTGATTTCCTTCGGACGGTAAACCGAATCTGATTCCTTCGCCACGCCCCACTTCCTGTTTTCGACGTCCCTATAGATGATAAAATTCGTTCCTACCACTCTGTAGCAAACAAACATTTGGTTAATCTTCATCTTCTCGCCCTTCGTCATTAATATCCTCAAGCACAGTTACCACGTCTGTTTCAATCTGTCCGAGATCCCTCGCTACGTCGTGAAGTTTTGCCCTCGTTCCGATTAGGTACTGCCTCGCTTTCTCAAGTCCACGAATCATTTTTTCCCTGCAATCGCATTCGCTTGGATGTGGAAAAGAATCCATCTGAATGGCCAGGCCGTATACTTCTTTCAACGTTTCCTCAATGTAGTACCCTGCTTTATAAATCTCTTCGGAAAAATCGCTAAGATGGCCATAAATCGTTTTATTGTTCATTTTTTCCCTCCTCAATTGCCCACTTGATTCCAGCCATGATGTACCAAACGCAAGGCAAAGCCACGCCGTTGCCCCACATCTTGTAAGCCGCCGCATCCGTGCAGGGGTCTTTTAACCACTTAATTATCTGCCGCTCCGTCTTTGGCTTGCCCCACTCCTTAAAGACATCATCCCAAAATCTAACTTCATCCTCGGTCGGCTCCGCCGTCCAAAGATCATCAACCCACCAATCAGGAAAGCCCTGCAGCCTGGCGCACTCCATCGGCATCAGCCGCCGAACCCTTGCGTATTGATTGACACTAGGCGGGGCCTTATAGTCCGTAGCGGTTAAGCAGTCGGCTAATTCCCTGTTTGCCCTCGTGAATCTTGAGTTGCGGCTTGCACTGAACGTTTCGAGGACCAAGGGGCCGTTATTGCCTCCCGTCCCCATCCTTGCCGCAAGCGTCGGGCATACATCCAATGGGCCTTTATACCTTGCATCTATCCCGTGATTTTCGTACAGGCTTGCCGTTCCAGCGCTTCCCGTAGGGGCTTTGGAAGCGTCCTTCCACGCTCGGAACAGCGCCGCAGAATACCCCGACAGGCCCTCTGACTCAAAGAGTATTTTGCCGGCGCTTTGGCCTCCAAAATCTCCGACAAGGTAGATACGCTTTCTTCGCTGGGGGACTCCCCAGTATTGAGCGTCAAGGACTCGCCAGGCGACGGAAAACCCGTCTCCCACGATGTACCCCCCCGTTTCCACCGTGGACTACTAGGAATTGAACTTCCCTCGTCCTTGATACGGCAGATTTCTTCGAGTACTGTCCTAAAATCTTCCCCTCGGTTGCTCGAAAATGCCCCTGTAACGTTTTCCCAAACAACGAACCTTGGACGAACTCCATTCGTCGCATCCCTCATTTCCTTGATTAATCGTATCGCTTCGTGAAACAGTCCCGACTGCTTTCCGCCCAGTCCTTCACGCCGTCCCGCTATGCTCATGTCCGTGCAAGGACTGCCGAACGTGATAATGTCGACGGGCTCCATCTTCGCTCCGTCTAGCTTCCGAATGTCACCGTAGTGCTTCACTTTGGGGAATCGTTTTGTCGTGACTCTAATCGGGAAAGGTTCGATTTCGCTATTCCATAGGGGCGTGATTCCGGCTAGGCTTGCACCTAGCTCGAAACCGCCGCTGCCCGAAAACAGGCTTCCAAGCGTCATCATTTTCCAGTGCTCCCGAAACCGCCTTCGCCCCGCTCCGTGTCCTTAATTTCCTCAGGAAATTCGTAGACTACGACCAGATTAACGGGTTCATTGAAATAAATCTGTGCGATTCTATCGCCTATGTGGATGTCACTGTCAGGAAGATACGAACAGAAGTCCCTCTCAAGGTTAATTGCTCGGTAGATCGCACAGACTTCGCCCCGATAATCGCTATCAATCAAGCCTTGACCGTTCGCCATGATAAGGTCCGTCTTTAGTCCCATGCTGCTCCTTGGAATAAGGGTAGCGAAAACGCCTTCAGGCATCGCAAGGGCAAAACCGAGTGGGATTTTATACGTCTTCCCATTAAAAACAAGCGTATCCATCCTTGCGTAGCAGTCCCAAGCTGCTGCCCCTGCCGATTTCTTTTCAGGGATTTTCCCGCCATGCACGGGTTTGATATAGACGATGGGCTTTCTTTCCGTCGCACCCAAAGCCCCAATACTCCAATCTTCGGGAGTTCCATTGGCGAAATACATGTCACATATCAATCTAATGGCACAATCATCACAATCCCTGTTTTCGCAATGCTCCTTAATCATTCGCACAGCCGCAAGGACTTCTTTGTTTTCCTCGTTCATTTCTCGTTCCTCCCAGCTTCCCATTCCCTGTACAGCCTAAACCACTCGTGGGCGTCCATCGTCACTTTCCATTTCGTGTTGTTTTTTCGATGGAAGACTACAGGAATGTTTCCCGTAGTCTTTCCCGAGTCCCTAACCGCCTGTGCCAGCGCATCGTCAATATTAAGATGTTCAACCCTTTTCACCTCGATATGGACGCCTGGAAGTCCCACCACGTCGGCAGTTCCTTCTGGACTATTCCCACAGTATTGCGCCGACCGCCGAGTTTCATAGCCTTCGGCGCAGCATAGACGCACGACTTCCAATTCCCCTTTCTTTCCCTTCATGTTGCTGTTCATCTTCACGCCCCCTTAAAACGGGATGTCTTCATAGGCAGCATCTCCCATGCTCTCCATTGATCCTCTCGCTTCCGCATTTGCGTTCTGAGAGGTTTTTTCTCTTGCCTCAACAAATTCCACACGGTCCGCAATAACTTCAGTAATCCAACGTTTTTGGCCACCTGCTTCGTAGCTCCGAATTTGCAACCGCCCTTCAACCAATGCCCGTTTCCCTTTCGTAAGATATTCAAAGGCTAAATCAGCCGTTCGATTCCAAGTTACGATACTGATAAAGTCCGCTTCTCTCTTCCCATCCCGTCCGCTGAAAGGACGGTCAACCGCCAGCGTAAAAGTACACACGCTCTTATCCGTCGGGGTCTTTCTGATTTCTGGGTCTTTCGTCAGCCTTCCCAATAGAATGATCTTATTCATTTTTTTCGCTCCTACTCGCATTATTTTGGCTTAATTGATTGAGCCTTATACTTTTATACCTATTTCGTCCTTTCTCTTCTCACAGCTCAAATTTGGAAGTCCTAGAGGCATTCGTCGTATAATCCTGTCATCGTCCTCGGTTGCTTCATCACTTTTTTGATTCTTTCCCGCTCCTCGGACGTAAATTCGTGCTTCATTTTCCACGCCATTGTCAATACTCTCACGATTTCTGACCTTGTGGCCATCATGATAGCGTCATGGATTGTCATTAACCCACCTCCCGTAGCTTAATATCGTCCTTCTTGCAACGTATTTTTATTTTTTTCTGGCCTGAAAAAATCTGGCTGTAAAAATCATTCCTCACCGCCTGAAAGCCGTCACAAGCGACCAAGGCGACTATTTTAGGTCCGTCGAAGGCATCACCACGAAGACGGCCCTTTAACCCTATCCAACCCCTTTCCCCGCTTGTAAGAGGCGTCTGAACCTCGGTGACATCATCGACCGCAATGAACACTTCCTCGCCCCCGTCAGGGAAAATCAGCAGGACCGAAACAGGCCGAATCTTGTGACATTCATTCCCCCATTTCATCCTCATTCCCTCGCCCTCCAGTCTTCACCAGTGACGGGAATTGCAACCGTCATTCCCATGATCCTAGACGCTATACGTTCACCCGACACCACATCGCCGCCCGCCGCTAGATGTTCGGCCAGTTCCTGCAATGAATAATTGCTTGTGAAAATCGTTTGAAGCCTATTGGAGTAGCGATAATTGATTAATTCCATCAGCTGCTCAGCTACCCACGCCGTGGCCCTTTCCGCTCCAATATCATCAAGGATTAAGAGGTCTGCATCTTTCGCAATCTTCGACGGATCTTCCATATTCGCATCATGATATGCAGCACGATATTTTCCGAGTAGCTCAGGGACAAAAACAAACATGGTCGGGGTCCCTCTTTTAATCCGTTCTTTTGCGATTAGATAGGCAAGCATGGTTTTTCCAGTCCCTTTTGGCCCGTGGAAGAAAATTCCCGTTTGCCATCCTTCCCCCGCCATCTTTGCCGTCATTTTTGCTTCCTTTAGCCCGCCGTTAAGTTCCTGAAAATCATCCCATGCAAGCCCTTCGAGATAGGGGGGCAATCCAGCTCCTTCCATTAATCGGTCAATCTTCTCTTGCTTGCGCCTGGCTTTCTCAACCTTGCACATTGTCATGACTTCCCGCTCCGTCCCGTTCGGATCCCTAACGTAACGTGGGTAAAATCCTCTCGTCGGCTGCCCACAATGGACTCCATCACACTCATGGCATGTCGCTTGCTTTGCCGCTATCTCCTCTTGCATACTGGGGCAAGATTTCTCGCAATATTCTTTGACGCTTGCGCTCGACAGCTTCCGATATATCATCGGACAATTGGATTCGAGAAACGCCATTGTTTGCTCGCTGATTTCCATGGAACCCTCCTTTCTGCCAATTCCTTAAGATGGCCGCTATGTAATTCAAGGTTCTTGCATTTCTTTTTCTCGCTTCTTTTGTGGCTTCAATAAAATTATTCGCTCCGAACTCTTCGATTAGGCTGATAACATTTTCTTTTTCGCTGATACTGGATATAGGGTGTATCTGATTTTCAAAAACTGCAAAAGCTTCTTTTTGGGAATCCTCTAAAAGAATCTTTTTTCTTTTATTATTTATATCTAAAATCTTTTTTCTTATAATGTGTCCATTTTGGACAGGGTTCGGGGCACTACCT
>ERZ1694966.324-NODE-324-length-33244-cov-17.840821_pt1 | contig 33244 bp, 29 predicted proteins | sample MGYA00581611_ERZ1694966 | MGnify/ENA primary metagenome ERZ1694966 (study PRJEB42213, sample SAMN07424282) | human gut metagenome | biome: ENVO:00009003; feature: ENVO:2100002; material: ENVO:00002003 | host: Homo sapiens | place: USA | collected 2014 ...
CATGGAGTTGGTCATCGGTCATGGTGTCAGCGTTCAAAGCCGCAGGAGCCTTCGGAAGGGACAGCGAAAAGGGAATGCCGCCAGTCATGGTAATCTGGCGCAGGTACATATCAATGGCCGTTGCCATTGGGATACCGAGCTGCTTCAGCACGTCTTCGGCTTGCTGCTTGACGGTAGGGTTGACACGAAGATTGAGCGTCATCGTTTTTTCTATGGTTATCACCTCGGCTTTATTGTAACGCATTTTGCGTTGCAAGTCAATAAAAAGTCGCGCGCAAAGGAAAATCTCCAGCTTGCACAAAGGCAAGCTGGAGATTTTGTCACATCAGTGATGTCAAAACCATCAATTACAATCCACAATTTTTGTTAAATGTACTTCCTTGGTTTCTTTAATTGGGTAAATCATAGATGCTACAGTGTCTGGCAGTCGGTCAGACTTTGTAGCGATATATACATCCTCAACCATGTTTCCGATAAAATATCCAAATGCAAGCTGTTTAATATCATATATACTATATTGATTTCGATTTGGATGGTCTGTGTCATAGCCCCAGTGCTTGATAAAACAATCCGGTCCTAAACAAATATAATTTACTAGTCCAGAACTTCTCCTGAGCACACTTTTCAACACTTCAGAACGTTCAATATGGATTCCCATTCCGTATTCATAGCTAAAAATCCCATTGAAGATTGTCCGTCCCACAATTTGACCGTTTTCGGAAGAATGAGCAATTGTTTCTTCTAGATTATTAAGAGTAAGTTTTGTTTTTACTTCGATAATGCCAAGAACCGCTTCTTTAGGGGCGATAATGAACTCTCCTTTTTGGAATAGCAAAGGACAGCTATCTGTGTATATAATAATATCAATTTGTTTTGTAATATGATTACCTTCTCCCATTACAAAACCAGTTCCAATTTTAATGTTTGCAGGAAGATGATTTCTCAAGCATTCTTTCAAAATGATTTCCTTATAACGACCATCTTCACCCCAATGAACATCATCTATAAAATCTCTGACACGATCTTTGATGTCTATCAGTTCATTTGAAATAGACTTGCGGTAAGCAACATAGTCTGGCATAGTTCAACCTCCTGATTCTATTAGGTCATTATAATATTGGTGTATTTTCTTCTAATTATACATATCATCTGAGATTTTTCAATATTGACTGTCCAAAACCACGGTTTCTATTGCATTGAGTGACAATTTAAGGTATCATTGTTAAAAATGTATGCTTTCCGTTCCAATTAAACGAAAGGAAATTTACAATGGAAATTGATGAATTACAAAAGAAGGCCAAACAAGGAGATGCAGAGGCTCAATATCAACTTGGCACTTGTTATTTTAAAGGAATCGGCGTCAAAGTAAATAAATTTAAAGCAGCTTCTTTGTTTCTTCAGTCGGCCGAAAACAATTATGCAGAGGCTCAGTTTGAACTCGGAAAATGCTATATGTTTACCAATAAGGGAACGGGTTATAATTTAGATGAATCTCTTAAATGGATTCAATGCGCAGCAAAAAACAGTCTCGTTAAAGCTCAGTTATATCTAGGAAGAAATTATGAATGTGGTGGACGCCCTTGTGGAAAACGGAATTATGCAGAATCGTTCAAATGGTATACACTTGCTGCTAAACAATCAAGTCCAGAAGCATACTACAACTTAGCTCAACTATATGAAGATGGTAAAGGGGTTGAAGTTGACATTCAAATGGCTTTAAAACTGTATCATAAAGCTGCAGAACTGGGAGACTCCTGTGCACAAATCAAACTAGCTAATTATTATACAACAGGAGAAAAGGTAGAGCAAAATTTTGCAGAGGCTATAAGGTGGCTTCATATAGCTGCAGAAAATGGTGATTCTCAAGCGCAGTATCTTCTGGGGGACTCCTATCGAAAAGGGAAAATTGTTTCAAAAAATATAAATACGGCAATTCTTTGGCTTAAACGTTCGCTTTGCGATGAGGAGTATTCGATCGAGGCGAGTTATTCGCTATCTATGTGTTATTTAGCACAAGGAAATTATTCAGAAGCGATAACCTGTTTAAATGAAACGGCAAAGGAACTGAAATCAGACATCGAATATCCGGATGTTCAATTTAGATTGGGACAATGTTACGAATTTGGTTTGGGCGTTAAATGTAATTTGAGAGAGGCTATGAAATGGTACGCAAAAGCAGCTTGTTGGAATCATGTTTTAGCAAAAAAACGTGTTATTGCTCAGTATCTCAAAGATAAAAATTTATCGGATATAGATGGCGACAGCATTTGCGAAGAAGCAATAAAATGGTATGAAAAAGGCGATGATTTATCACCAAAAGCCGTAGATTCTTCTGATGCCGCAATTGCACTCCCAAAAGTGATTAATAGTACAAAACAACGAGATTTTAACAATCTAGTGGAAAAAGAAGGCAGCAATAGTCAAATCGATATTCTTTTGCAAAAATTACAATCGTTGACGGGTCTAAAGGATGTAAAGCAGGAAGTTTCCACTCTTGTAAACCTGCTAAAATTACAGTCTATGCGTAAGCAGTATGGTCTGCCTGAAATTCCTATGTCTCGTCATTTGGTCTTTGTTGGAAATCCCGGTACAGGTAAAACCACGGTCGCTCGTATTCTGGCCGAAATTTACCATCAGCTCGGCATTCTCTCCAAAGGTCAGTTGATTGAGGTTGACCGTTCCGGATTGGTTGCAGGGTACGTTGGTCAAACTGCTTTGAAAACACAGGAAGCAATTCAATCTGCCCTTGGCGGAATCTTATTTGTTGATGAAGCTTATACGCTTGCCAAGCCAGAAACTCCCAATGATTTCGGGCAGGAAGCAATTGATACAATCTTAAAGGCAATGGAAGATCATCGAGATGATTTTGTTGTTATTGTTGCTGGTTATCCTGATTTAATGAAAACTTTTATTAACTCCAACCCCGGCTTGAAATCTCGATTTAACAAGTACATCTATTTTCAGGATTATAACCCGGAAGAACTTCTTGATATTTTCAAATTGCAGAGCAAGAATGCAGGCTTGATATTGGAAGATGGTGCTTCTGAAATCATTTTTGACCACTTACAGAACATCTACGAACATCGGGATAGAAATTTTGCAAATGGCCGAAGCGTTCGAAACTATTTTGAGCGAGTTCTGTCTAATCAGGCAAACCGACTTGCTGTGCAATCTGTCGTATCTGAAACCGATCTCATCACCTTATCGAAAGACGATGTGATAAATGCAGCGGCAGACACTACCATGTAAAGCGGTGAATCGACAGGTTCTATTCTCAAATTTTCAGTCAAACCACCACGGCAGTTCCAGCCACAGATTATCCCTAGCCTGTTCCTCCGTCTTTTTGGCGCGGCCTTTCGTCAGGTGAAAGTATATCGCCGTGCCAATCAGCGGATGTTCCTCGCCATCGGTAAAGCCATAACAATACAGCAGATAGGTCTGCTCGCGCTGGGCCAGCCGTTTCAGGCCATCGTACAGTTCCCGGCGCGATGCCTGTTCTTCCACGATGCTCTGCGGCTGCATGGCGTAAGGGTCGGCTATGGCCTCAATGCGCCGCAGTTGTTTCTCTCCCGGCAGAACATCGTCCAGCGAAACACGCTGGTAACAGATACCATGCACGCCGATGAGATCAACCGCGCCATGACCGAAGCATTAGGCCGGGAGGTCTACCACTACAATCTTCATGTGGTCTATAGATGTATCTCACCGAGGTGTGTCCGCTTGGGCACACCTCTTATTTTTTTGCCCTCAGTCCTCCAGCCCGTGACTCCCAGCCACATTCTTCAAATATTCCTTCGTGTCACCGTTCAGAATCAAATCGGCATAGCTCAGCGGGTCATTGTAGATAAGGTAGTCCAATTCGGTCTGCTGTGCCATGGTCACATCCAACGCATCCTCGACCCCGGTGCAGTCGATGGAGATCATTCTCCCATCCCGGAGCAGCAGTTCCACGCAGCCAGTGTCCATATTAAACTTGCAGGCTCTTTCATCGTACTTCATAATTATACCCTCCAAATCTTGTTATCAGCTTACGGTCTATGACAAGGTATCGGCGTTTTACGCCGTCCACAGGAACCTTCGTTGTTGTACCTGAAGAAAACGAAAAATCCGAACCCTTCTCCAATCGGAAACAGGTTCGGATTTTTCTTGTTTGGTGGGCGCGGGTGGATTCGAACCACCGAAGCTGAAAAGCAGCAGATTTACAGTCTGTCCCCATTGGCCACTCGGGAACACGCCCAGATTCTGTTCACGTCCGTTGCCGGACGACTTGTTTATTTTATCAGACTGCGGGCGATTTGTCAACTACTTTTTTCGGATTTTTGCAGCTTTTCTGCGGAAGCTGTCGGCAGGGTCAGTTTTGGGTCAGATGTTTCCGGCGCTCGTAATCCCGCAAGGCGGCAATGGCTTCGCCGGACATGGGGTAGAGGGCAATGAGATTGAATATGGTCATCAGGCCGATGCCCACGTCGCCCAGATCCCACACCACGGTATAAGCTTCCAGGCCGCCCACCATCAGCATGACAAGGGCCAGCACCTTATAGGCTGTCTGCCAGCCCCAGCGGTCGCCAAAGAGGTACGCCACATTGGAGCGGGCATAGAACAGGATGCCGATGAAGGTGGAGAAGCTGAACAGCGCCAGCGTGACGGCAATGAACACCACGCCAAAGCTGCCCAGATGGTACTGCGCCGCTGCCTGCAGCAAGTCCATGCCGGTCAGCCCAGTGGTGACATTTGCGGGAGCCAGCAGCATCATAAAGGCAGTGCAGCTGCAGATGACCACCGTGTCGATCAGGACACCCAGTGCCTGCACAAAGCCCATCTTCACGGGATCATCGCAGGAGGCAGCCGCTGCCGCACAGGGGGCCGAACCGCTGCCTGCCTCATTGGAGAACAGGCCGCGCTTGACACCGTTCATCAGCACCGCGCCAAAGCCGCCCGCGGCAACCTGCCGCAGGCCGAAGGCTTCCGAGAAGATGCGGCCCAGCACAGCGGGCAGCTGGCGGAAATTTACCGCAATGATGATGACCGTCATCACGAAATAGCAGACCGCCATGATCGGCACGATAACATCCAGGCTTTTCACGGTGGCATCTTTGCGCAGGACAATGACCGCCGAGAGCGCCACCAGCACCACCGTGGTCACAATGGGCGGGATGGAGAACGCATTGGCAAAGGCAGAGCTGACCGAGTTGCTGATGACCTGGCTGATGCCGCACCAGCAGATGAGGCCCGAAATGGCAAACAACACCGCGATGATGGAATGACGCAGCTTTTTGCCCCGCTTGCGCTCGGCCAGCACATGGATGTAGTAGGCCGGGCCGCCGCGCTGACCGCCATAGAGCGGGTCGGGCTGCCGGTACTTCTGGGCCAGTGTGGATTCCACAAAGGAGGTGGAGGCCCCCAACAGGGCCGTGACCCACATCCAGAACACCGCACCGGCACCACCGGCAGACACTGCCGCCACCACGCCCACCAGATTGCCCATGCCTACCCGGGTGGCCGTGGAGACGATGAGCGTCTGAAAAGAGGAAAGGCTGTCCCTGCTCTGGTTCTTTTCGCAGACAGCGGCGATCATATCCCGGAACAGCCGCACGGGCAGCAGCCGGGTGCGCAGGGTGAAGAACACGCCCGCCGTGAGCAGCAGCACCGCCATCAGCGAAATGCCGATGCCGCCGCCCACCGGCAGGGTGAACAAATCACCCCAGAGCAGGTTGTATACCGTTTCGATCAAATGGGACATTCTGAGGAGCCTCCTGTTGTGTGATTACTTTATTATAATACAGCACTTCAGGTTTGTAAATCAGAAAATCCCATCGCAAGGAAAATAAAAAATCCGAACCTTTCTCTTTCGAGAAAAGGTTCGGATTTCCATTGTTTGGTGCGGATAAGAGGACTTGAACCTCCACCGAGTTGCCCCGATTAGAACCTGAATCTAACGCGTCTGCCAATTCCGCCATATCCGCATATTCTGTTTTGTTCGCGGGCCGTTCGGCTCGGAACGTTAGTTATTATACCACAGCCACAAGAAAAGTCAAGCACTATTTTCAAAATTGTTCGACAAAAAAATGCTCTAAATTTCGGGCACTCCGTACAGGGGCATTTGGGCCGGAATATGGTACAATAAAAGCTGACCGTCCGGCCTGTATGCCGCCGGGCGAGTAATGACGGAATGAGGGAAACCGAATGTTCAATGTTCTGATCTTCATCATCGGCGCGGGCATCATGTTCTACATGGGCCTGCGCAGTGTGCTGCAGCGCCGCCGCTTACAGCAGAAGGGCCAGCGTGTGGAGGCCCGGGTGGCAGGCACCGTCCAGAGCCGGGACGGCACGGCTTATCTGCTTGAGTTCGAGACCGAGGGCGGCAGCCACCGCCTGCACTACCCCAAAGCCGCCAAGGGCAATGGCTTTGCCAGCGGGGAAACGGTCACGCTGTACTACGACCCCGAAGATCCCGAAAAGATGTATGTGGAGGGCGACCGCTCCGCTCTGGGAGCCGAGATCCTCTATTTCTGTCTGGCCGTTGTGCTGCTGGCACTGATGGTCAGCTTTAGCCGCTGAGAGGAGGTCACCGCAATGGTATTGGAACATGTAGGAATGCCCCAGCCCGGGGACTGCCGGGTGGTATTCTCCGCCAGCGCCGAAGAGCTGGAAGCGGCCATTCAGGCCGAGCAGGCCGCAGAGAACCCGCCGCAGGCGGAAGAGGACCTGCTGACTGCCGCCGTGAACCGGGCCATCCTGACCGGTTTTTCCACATTATATCAGGAGCTTGTGGAAAAAGAGCATCTGGTTCCCGTGACCGATCCGGATTTTGAGCTGCTGGCCGTCAACCGGGCCGAGGGCTTCCGGGTGGGGGCAGAGTTCTACTGCCTGCCGCCGCTGAAGCTGGAACGTTACACCGGCTTCACCCAGCCCATCCAGCCCCGGCCCATCCGTCAGGTGAGCATTGAACTGGAAGTGAACACCCGGCACGGCGATGAAGACCGCGCCGCCGATGCCGCAGGCAAAGCCGCCCTGCGCCAGCAGGTTGCACGGGAGCTCTATGCCCAGCGCTGTGCGCAGGCCAAGGCACTGGCCCGCCGGGAGCTTATCTTCCAGCTGGGCGGCTGTGTCAAGGGCACCCTGCCCAAGGACCTGGTCTCCGGCAACTATTTTGCTGAACAGCGGAACTTCAACCTGCGGCTGCAGGCCAACAACGTCAACTTTGACCAGTACCTCAAGGTGCGGGGCCAGACCGTGGAACAGTTCCGCACTGAGCTCCACGCACAGGCAGAGCAGAAGCTGCGGGGTAATCTGGGCCTTCTGATGGTGGCCGAGCAGGAACACCTCTGGCCCACCGATGCCGAGGTGGAGGCCGCACTAGCACACTGGAAGGGTGAGCGCACCTTCCCTGCCAACGATTTCCGCAAGGTGCGGCAGGGCATCGCCAGCCAGCGGGCGGCAGAGTTCGTGGAAGCCCACTCCACCCTACTTCCCCCGCCGGAGGAACCGGTGCTGGAAACCATCGCATAAAAAATGGGAGATGCCGCTGCCGACATCTCCCATTTTGGTTTTTTCAGGTCTCCACGCCCTCGAACTGGCTGTTATAGAGCTTGGCATAGAAGCCGCCCTGCGCCAGCAGGGTGTCGTGGTCGCCCTGCTCCACGATGTGGCCATCCTTCATCACAAGGATGACATCGGCCTCACGGATGGTGGACAGGCGATGGGCCACGATAAAGCTGGTGCGGCCCTGCATCATCCGGGCAAAGGCAGCCTGGATGCGCACCTCAGTGCGGGTGTCGATGGAGGAGGTCGCCTCGTCCAAAATCAGCATGGGGGGCAGGCAGAGCATCACGCGGGCGATGCAGAGCAGCTGCTTCTGGCCCTGACTGATGTTGCCGCCGTCCTCAGCAATGACGGTATCGTAACCCTTGGGCAGGCGGCGGATGAAGCTGTCGGCGTGGGCCGCTTTGGCGGCGGCAACGATCTCTTCCTCAGTGGCATCGGGCTTGCCGTAGGCAATGTTCTCCCGCACGGTACCGGCACGCAGCCAGGTCTCCTGCAGCACCATGCCGTAGCTTCCGCGCAGGGAGGCGCGGGTCAGGCTGCGGATATCGTTTCCGGCCACCTCAATGGAACCGCCGTTGACATCGTAGAACCGCATGAGCAGGTTGATGAGGGTGGTCTTGCCGCAGCCGGTGGGGCCGACGATGGCGATGCGCTGGCCGGGCTTCACATCCAGATTCAGGCCCTCGATGAGGGGGCGGTCCGGCAGGTAGCGGAAGGAAACGTCCTTCAGCTCCACATGGCCGTCGGTCTCCAGCACCTTGGCGTTCTCTGCCTCAGGCACCTGATCCTCGGCATCCAGCAGTTCGAACACACGGGCCGCGCAGGCCAGTGCGTTCTGCAGCTCGGTGACCACGCCGGAGATCTCGTTGAAGGGCTTGGTGTACTGGTTGGCATAGTTCAGGAAGATGCTCAGCTGGCCGATGGTGATGCCTCCCGCCACAGCGTAAACGGCACCCACCAGACCGACACCTGCATAAACGATGTTGTTCACAAAGCGGGTGGCGGGGTTGGTCATGCTGGAGAAGAAGATGGCCTTCAGGCTCACGCTCTGCAGGCGGCCATTCACCTCGTCAAAGGCGGCAAGGCTCTCGGCCTCATGGCCAAAGGCCTGCACGACCTTCTGCCCCTCGATCATCTCGTTGACCAGGGCGGTCTGCTCACCGCGCACGGTGCTCTGGCCCTGGAAATACTTGTAGCTGCGCTTGGCAAGGAAGCTTGCCACCACCAGGCTCAGCGGGGTGATGCAGACCACCACCAGCGTGATGGGCACATTCTCACTGAGCATAAACAGCAGGGTTCCAAGGATGGTCAGCATGCCGCTGAACAGCTGGGTAAAGCCCATGAGCAGGCCGTCCGCAAAGGTGTCCACATCGGCGACCATGCGGCTGACGATATCGCCGGAGGGATGACTGTCCAGATAAGAGAGCGGCAGGGTCTGGATCTTACGGAGCGCGGCGTTGCGCAGGTCCCGGCTGACCGAGAAGGTGATGCGGTTGTTGCAGACACTCAGCAGCCACTGGGCCAATGCAGCCACCACGGCCACGATCACGATTTCCACCACGATGCGCAGAACACCGTTGAAGTCCACATTCCCCTTGCCCAGCATCATATCAATGGCGCTGCCGCAGAGGATGGGGATATACAGCTGGGCAGCCACGCTCACAGCGGCCACGATCAGACTGCACACCACAAAAAAGCCGTAAGGGCGGATCTTTTCCAGCACACGCCGAAGCGTTGCGTTGCGCTGTTCCGGGGTCAGCTTACTCTTTGCTTTTGCACTCATTTCTGCGCATCCCCTTTCTTGAACTGGCTGGCGTAGATCTCCTCGTAAACGGGGCAGGTCTTCAGCAGATCGGCGTGCCTGCCCAGACCCACCATCCTGCCGTCATCCAGCACAATGATCTGGTCGGCGTGCTGCAGGCTGGCGGCACGCTGGCTCACGATGAACACGGTCAGGTCACCGGGCAGAGCGGCCAGCGCCTTGCGCAGGGCCGCATCGGTGGCGTAATCCAGCGCGCTGGCGCTGTCGTCCAGGATCAGGATCTCGGGCTTGCCCACCAGCGCACGGGCAATGGTCAGGCGCTGCTTCTGGCCGCCGGACAGGTTCCGGCCGCCCTGCTCCACAGGCTCGTCCAGCCCAAGTGGCTTTGCCCTGACAAAATCCGCAGCCTGCGCAGTCTCCAGTGCGGCCCACAGATCAGCGTCCGCCGCGTTCTTGTTGCCCCACAGCAGGTTGGAGCGGATGGTGCCGCCAAACAGCTGGGCTTTCTGCATCACGACCGCCACACTGCCGCGCAGAGCCGCGCGGGGGTACTCCTGCGCCGGACGGCCCAGGATCTCCACGGTGCCCTCCGTGGCATCATAGAAGCGGGGGATCAGGTTGATGAGGCTGGATTTTCCGCTGCCCGTGCCGCCGATGACACCAATGGTCTGGCCGCGCTTTGCGGTAAAACTGATATCGGTCAGGCTGGGGGCACCGGCACCGGCGTAGGTCAGGCTGACATGGTCGAACCGCACAGCATCCCCGGCCTTATCCGCAGGTGCCTCGCCCTTGAGGGCCGCGGGGAACTCCATGCCGGGTTCGGTGTCCAGCACAGCCTGCACACGGCCGGCACAGGCCAGCGCCTTGCTCACCTGCACGATGAGGTTTGCCAGTTTGACCAGCTCCACCAGGATCTGGTTCATGTAGTTCACCAGCGCGATCACATCGCCGGAGGCCATGCCGCCCACATTGATCTCGATGCTGCCCACATAGAGCAGAGCCACGATGGCCAGATTGATGATGACGTAGGTCAGCGGGCTCATCAGGGAGGAGATGTGGCCCACATGGAGCTGCATCCGGGTCAGCAGGTCGTTGGCCGACTCAAAGCGGTCGATCTCGCTCTGCTCCTTATCAAAGGCGCGGACCACGCGCACACCGGTCAGGTTCTCGCGGGTCAGGCCCAGCACACGGTCCAGCCGGGCCTGGGCCGTTTTGTACAGCGGGTTGGTGATGACCATGACCCCAAACACCACCACGCTCAGCAGCGGGATGGCGACCACAAAGATCCAGGCGGCCCGCACATTCACGGTGAACGCCATGACCATGGCACCAACCACCACGAACGGGCTGCGCAGGAACAGGCGCAGGAAGAGGTTCAGACCGCTCTGCACCTGATTGATGTCACTGGTCATGCGGGTGATGAGGGTGCTGGTGCCCATGGTATCCATCTCGGTAAAGCCAAGCCTCTGGATGTGCTCAAACAGGGCATGGCGCAGGGAGGTGGAATAGCCCACCGCCGCCTTGGCCGAGAAATACTGGGCCGTCAGGCTGCAGGCAAGGCCCACAACGGCCAGCAGCAGCAGGATGCCGCACCGCACAAGGATATAGTGGAAATCATGTGCTGCAATGCCCACGTTGACGATGTCTGCCATGACCAGCGGCACAAACAGGTCGAACGTGGCTTCCAGCATCTTGAACAGCGGTGCAAGCACAGCCTCGCGCTTGTAGCCGTTCAGGTGGGTAAGCATTTTATTCAAGGGGTGATTCTCCTTTCCCAGTGATAGCGGGTGTAAACTTCACAGTTCTTTATTATAGTACAGGAAATGCAAAAAAGCCAGTTCAAATCACGCCATTGTGCACCGTGCCCTGCCAGAACAAGGAAAGGGACTGCCGCACAGGGGGAGATCCCAGTGCAGCAGTCCCTTTTCATAGGAGGGTATGATTTGGAGAACAATGAGCGGCATCGGGCTTCCGGGCCTTTTTGTAGCGGTACATCTCCCGGTCGGCCCGATTCTTCACAGCCAGCACATCCTCCCCCAAAAAGGGAGCCGAACCAAAGGACACCGTGGGCAGAAAGTCCACGGCTTTTCGCCGCTGTTCCAGCTGGCGTACAAACTCCTGCGCGCACTGGGCCTCCTGGTCTGCGTTTTCCATCAGCACGCAGAACTCGTCGCCGCCGGTGCGGTAGCAGTAGCCGCTGCGGGCATAGGCTTTTTTGATGCAGCGGCCGATCTCGGCCAGGCAGATATCTCCCTGCAGGTGGCCGTAGCGGTCGTTGATCTGCTTGAAGTCGTCCACATCGAACACCACCAGCACCCCGCCGCGGCGGCGCATCTCAGCAGTGCGGTTCAGATAGCTGTTCTGATTCAGCAGCCCGGTAAGGGCATCCAATTGGTTCCACATCTCGCTGCAGTAGATAAAGTACAGCACCGACAACAGGGTAACGCACAGCCATGTAACGTGAAGCTCCGGCAGTGTCACCTGAATGATGGTCTCAATGAGCAAAAAGAACGTCAGAGGGTAGATCAGCGCCCGGCTGCGGTTCTGGAATTCCCGCGCCGTGACGAAGGTGGACACCGAAAGATACACGATGGCCGCAAAGTACATGATGATATAAATATAGAAGTATTGCCCGCGGGAATAAACGTTGTCGGCGCTGACGGAGAACACCAGCCCGGCGGGGATGGACAGAGCAAGGAACAGCAGGTAGCACGCCTCGCAGCACACCGCCGCCCTGAACCAGCGGTTCATCCTCTTTTTCCGGTCCATGACATACACAAGGCAGAGACACACTCCCGGGGACAGGCCGAACCCCAGATAGTTGGACAGGATGTTCAGCCAGCGGTAGCCCGCCGGGGTGCCATCCACCGCCAGTGTCACCACCTCCAGCACCGAGATCACCGCGATCAGCGCAAAGGCAAAGAAAAATCCCTGCTTCTGCTTTTTGTTCAGGGACTCGCTGAGCTTTGTGAGGATGCACATGAAGCTCAGCACAAAAAGGTCAATGGCCGTTAATACATAAAAATATCCATTCATTGTGGCTTGTTTCACCCTTTGGACTTCTGTGATCTGGTCAGCGCGCCGACCACCTCACAATGGGCGGTCTGGGGGAAGAGATCAACAGGGGTAAAGCCCTCGGCGCGGTAGCCTTTGGCGGTCAGGAGGGCAAGATCACGGGCCATGGTCTCAGGATTGCAGCTGACATAGACCACCCGTTTGGGGGCCATGCGGGCCACGCTCTCGATGAACTGGGGGGTGGAGCCTTCGCGGGGCGGGTCCATGAAAATGACATCTGCTCTCTGCCCGGCGGCCGCCGCTTCTGTGATCCACTGGGTGGCATCGGCGGCAAAGAAGCGGGCGTTTTTCACGTCGTTGTGCCTTGCGTTGCCGATGGCATCCCGGACAGCGTCCCGGTTCAGCTCCACGCCCACCACCTGCTTTGCCCTGCCGCTGGCGGTCAGACCGATGGTGCCAATGCCGCAGTAGGCATCCAGCACCACCTCTTTGCCGGTCAGGCGGGCGGCTTCCACAGCCAGACCATACAGCACCTCGGTCTGGTCATGGTTGATCTGGTAGAAACTCCGGGGGCTCAGGGCATAGGTCTTGCCGCAGAGGGTATCCAGAATGAATCCCTTGCCGTAGAGCACCTTTTCCTCTTCGCCCAGCACCACGCTGGTGCGGCGGGGGTTGTAGTTCTGCACCACGGTGGTCACGGGGACATGGCGCTTCTCGGCTTCGGCCAGCAGAGCGCGGACAAAGTTTTTTGCCCCGGGCAGAACCGGCTGGGCTGTCACCAATGCCACCATCACCTGCCCGGACACCACACCGCGCCGCAGCAGGCAGTGGCGGAGCAGGCCGGTGCCCTTGTCCTCATTGTAAGGCTGGTAGCGGCAGGCGCTGGCCGCCGCCCGCACCGCCTGCATCACGGTGTCCAGCACCTCGTCCTGCAGCAGGCAGCTTTCCACAGGCAGCACTTTATGCGTGCCTGCCGCATAGATGCCGGACACCAGTTTCCCGCCGGGGCCCGCTGCAAAGGTAGAGATCACCTTATTGCGGTAATGGCAGGGGTTTTCCGCGCCCCGGATGGGAGCCACCGGGCCGTATTTCCCCACCAGCTTACGGACAGCAGCTTCTTTCTGTTTCAGCTGCTCGGCATAATCCAGCCCCAGCATCGGACAGCCGCCGCATTTTTTTGCTTTCAATCTGCACTCCATCGTATATCCTTCCGCCTCTTGACAAAACAAGAAAAAATCACTATACTACAAATAGAAAAGGCACTGCGACAAGCGGTTAGCCCTTTTAGGTTTGAGGTTTAACTAGAAAACCGTCACCGGCCAGGGTGGCGGTTTTCGCTTTTCACCTTGATGGTAAATACCAGTCCAAAAATATGGAACGTCAAAGTAATAGGCATCGCTCTCACCTCCTTCCGGAAGTGTGGGCTAACCGCCTGCCGTTATGTGCAGTACCTTTTCGCATTTAATTTTAACACATCTTTCGACCGAATGCAACGAAAAAGCTCCCGTGATGGGAGCTTTTTCGTTTTTCCGTTACCCATAGGGATCGTACAGGTCGTATTCTTCTGCCTCCTGATGCTGCTCCTCCAGCACCCGGATGGCCTGTTCCAGCTGGCTCTGGGAAGCGCCGCTCTCGCTGGCAAGGGCGCGGACCGCTTCGGGCAGGCTGCCGCCGAACAGGGTGTCCATCCGCTGGCGCATGGCCGCAACGCAGTAGGCCCGGCGGGTGACCGTGGGCAGATAGATGTTCTGGCTCCCCGCCTTGCCGCCCTTGACCCAGCCCTTTTCCTCCAGACGATACAAAAAGTTGAGCACCGTGGCCGGGGCCCAGCCGGTGGCGGTCAACTTTTCGCTGATATCCCGCCGGGTGGCCGGGGCGGGGCAGTCCCAGAGCGCCAGCAGCACCTGTTCCTCGGCGGCAGAAAGTGGTTTCAGTCTGTCTGAAAGTCCGTACACCGGTTTCACCTCCGATTTTTTTGCTTTTACATTTGTCTTATTTCAACACGATTATACCACACCCGGCACAAACAGGCAAGCAGTAAAAGTGAGGAGCCATGCGGTAAAATCAGCATATTTTTACATTTGTCTTAAATAGTGTTCTTTATTCAAGGACAGTTGTGTGTTTTGTGCGTTCAAGGCAGGCAGAGCAGTCCCATCTTTGTGCAAAGATGCTCTTGTTTTTGCACCCCCGGAACCGGTATACTACGGACAAATCAAGCACACACCTGCCGCAGATGAGAGCGGCGGTACGGATAGGAAAGGGAGAGTTCCATATGGCACGAGTGTACAACTTCAGCGCAGGCCCCAGCATGTTACCGGAAAAGGTGCTCCGTCAGGCACAGGCAGAGCTGCTGGAATACGGCGATTCCGGCCAGAGCGTGATGGAGATGAGCCACCGCAGCAAGTGGTTCGATGCCATCATCACTGAAACCGAAGCCACCCTGCGCCGGGTGATGAACATCCCTGACAACTACAAGGTCGGTTTCTTCCAGGGCGGTGCCACCCAGCAGTTTGCCATGGTGCCCCTGAACTTTATGACCACAGGCAAGGCCGATTATCTGGTCACCGGCAATTTCTCGAACCTGGCTGCCAAGGAGGCCGCCAAGTTTGGCGAGGTGAAGATCGTTGCTTCCAGCAAGGACAAGAACTTCACCTACATCCCCGATGTCAACGCCATCGACTACGACAAGGACGCAAGCTACATCCACATCTGCCAGAACAACACCATCTTCGGCACCCAGTACGTTGAGGTACCTCAGGTGGAGGGTGTGCCGCTGGTGGCGGACATGAGCTCGATGATCCTCTCCAAACCTGTGGACGTGAACAAGTACGGCTGCATCTACTTTGGCGTGCAGAAGAACGTAGCCCCCGCCGGCATGGCCATTGCCATTGTCCGGGACGACCTGCTGGGCCACGCCGCTGACACCGTGCCCACCATGATGAACTACACCACCCTGCTGGCTAAAGACAGCATGTACAACACGCCCCCCTGCTGGTGCATCTACATGACCGGTCTGGTGCTCAAGTATCTGGAAAATGACATCGGCGGCCTGGAAAACATGCAGAAGATCAACGAAGCCAAGGCCAAGATCCTGTACGATTATCTGGACGGTCAGGAGTTCTTCCACAACCCTGTGGAGCACCGCTACCGCAGCACGATGAATGTCACCTTTACCAGCCCCGACCCTGACATGGACAAGAAGTTCTGCGCCGAAGCCGCCGAAGCCGGTTTTGTCAACCTGAAGGGCCACCGTCTGGTGGGCGGTATGCGCGCTTCCATTTATAATGCAATGCCCACCGAAGGTGTAGAGAAGCTGGTGGACTTCATGGAGAAATTCCGCAAGGCAAATGCCTGATTTGTGTATAGGAGATAGGAAAGTATGTTTACGATCAAGACCCTGAACGCCATCAGCCCGGTGGGCCTGGCAAAGCTGAACAAGAACCTGTTTGATGTTTCGGTGGGCACCGATGCCCCCGATGGCATTCTGGTGCGCAGCGCCGACCTGCTGAACACCACCTTCAACGACAACCTGCTGGCCATTGCCCGTGCCGGTGCCGGTGTGAACAACATCCCGCTGGATCGCTGCTCGGAGCAGGGCATCGTGGTGTTCAACACCCCCGGTGCCAACGCCAACGCCGTGGCTGAGCTGGTCATTGGGATGCTGATTGCAGGCAGCCGCAATGTGGCCGCCGCCGCCCAGTGGTGCCAGGGCCTGACCGGCGACCCCGCCATGGCCAAGACCGTAGAAAAGGGCAAGAAAAAGTTCGTGGGCAACGAGATCAAGGGCAAGACGCTGGGTGTCATCGGTCTGGGTGCCATCGGCTCCCGCGTGGCCAACTGCGCCATTGAGCTGGGCATGGAGGTCTACGGCTACGACCCCTACATCTCCATTGATGCCGCATGGAACCTGAGCAGTCAGGTACACCACTGCGTGAACCTGAACGACATGCTGCCCCTGTGCGACTACATCACCATCCATGTGCCCTACCTGCCCACCACCAAGGACACCATCAACGCCCAGACCCTTGCCCTGTGCAAGGACGGCGTGAAGATCCTGAACTACGCCCGCGGTGAGCTGGTGAACACCGCAGCTCTGCTGGAGGCCATGGAGACGGGCAAGGTCTCCGGCTACATGACCGACTTCCCCACTGAGGCCATTCTGGGCAAGCCCGGCATCGTCTGCACCCCGCATCTGGGTGCTTCCACGCCGGAGGCCGAGGACAACTGTGCCGCAATGGCCGTGCAGGAGATCAGCGATTACCTCAAGAACGGCAACATCACCCACTCGGTGAACATGCCCGAGGTGCATCAGCCCCGTGCAGGCGGCAAGCGTATCTGCATCATCCACAAGAACGAGCCCGGCATGATCAGCCAGATCACCGCCCTGACCACCGAAGCGGGCCTGAACATTGAAAACATGGTGAACAAGAGCAAAAAGAACATGGCTTACACCATGCTGGACGCGACCGGTGCCGTGGACGGCAGGCTGGCTGAGAAGCTGGCCGCCATCCCTGCTGTTATCCGGGTGCGCATCCTGTAACACTGCCAACCCTTAGCTTTCCCCTCGCCCCATCTGTTCATGGGCGGGGGGATTTTTTTGGTACAGCGTACTGTCGGGCCAGCGGGGTATTCCCCCGCAAGTGATGCGGGGCATTCCATCCCCCGCCCAACTGCCTGCGGCAGTCGGGTCCCACCCTCCGGACACTTGCTTGGGGAACACCCCGCCGTCCCTCCAGGCAGGTCTGCTGATATAAAAATCCCCCCTGCCGTTATACAGCAGAGGGGAGAAAGAAGATCAGAGTGTTTACAGCTTCTTGCCGGTCAGGAGCTCATAAGCTTCCTCGTACTTGGCAATGGTCTTGTCGATGACATCCTGAGGCAGATCGTAGTTGCTGTCGGGATTGGCCTTGAGCCAGTTGCGGACGAACTGCTTATCGAAAGAGGGCTGACCGTGGCCGGCCTCATAGCCCTCCAGCGGCCAGAAGCGGCTGGAATCGGGGGTGAGCATCTCATCGCCCAGCACCACGTTGCCGTTCTCATCCAGACCAAACTCGAACTTGGTGTCAGCAATGATGATGCCGCGGCTCAGGGCATACGCGGCGCACTTCTTGTACAGGGCAATGGTGTAGTCCCGCAGCTTGGTGGCGTAGTCCTTGCCATGGCCGGGGAACTGCTTTTCCAGCACCTCAATGCTCTTTTCGTAGCTGATGTTCTCATCGTGGTCGCCGATCTCAGCCTTGGTGGAAGGAGTGTAGATGGGCTCGGGCAGCTGCTGGGATTCCTGCAGGCCCTCGGGCAGGCGGATGCCGCAGACGGTGCCGTTCTGCTGGTAGCTGGCCCAGCCGCTGCCGGTGATGTAGCCGCGCACGATGCACTCGATGGGCAGCATGGTCAGCTTGCGGCACTTCATGCTCCGGCCCTCAAAGGCAGGCGTGCGGAAGAACTCGGGCATATCGGCGGTATCCACGCTCAGCATGTGGTTGGGCAGAACATCCTTGGTGTAGTCGAACCAGAATCTGCTCATCTGGGTCAGCACCTTGCCCTTGTTGGTCACTTTTTTTTTCAGGATCACATCAAATGCAGAGATACGATCGGTGGCAACCATAATGAGGCTGTCGCCATTGTCATAGATCTCGCGGACTTTGCCTTCCTTGATGGGCTTGAATTCAGTCATAGCAAACACTCCATTTTTCCTGATAGCTCTTTCATCAACGTCCTCGCCCGCTCCGGCATTGCAAAGCAATGGAGGGCAGGGCGAGCCGTTTTCCGTTTACCTATTCAGTCTATCACACTTACTGTCCGTTTGGAAGAAACAGATTCCAAGGAAAATCGCTCGCAATTTTCGATTTCTTCGTGAAAAGTGTCAAAAATCAGCAACATTTTTCGTCGAATTGACGGCTAAAGTCGTACTTTCCCGGTTGACAGCGGCTCAGAACATGGTATCATTGAAGTATCAGAATTCAACTGCATCAGGAGGTAAGACCTATGGGCAAATTCCCGAAAGACTTTTTGTGGGGCGGTGCCACTGCCGCCAACCAGTGCGAGGGCGCTTACAACGAGGGCGGGCGCGGCCTGTCCAGTGTGGACGTGGTGCCTTTTGGCCCCGACCGCTTCCCAGTGGCGCTGGGCCAGCTGAAGATGCTGGACTGCGATGCCGAGCACTTCTACCCCTCCCACGAAGCCATTGACATGTACCACCACTTCAAGGAGGACATCAAGCTCTTTGCCGAGATGGGCTTCCGCTGCTACCGCCTGTCCATTGCCTGGACCCGCATCCTGCCCAACGGCGATGACGCGCAGCCCAACGAAGAGGGCCTGCGCTTCTATGAGGAGCTCTTTGATGAGTGCCACAAGTACGGCATTGAGCCGCTGGTGACCCTGTGCCACTTTGATACCCCCATTGCCCTGATCAAAAAGTATGGCGGCTGGAAAGACCGCCGGATGGTGGATGCCTACGCTCACTACTGTGAGGTGCTGTTCCAGCGCTTCCGGGGTAAGGTCAAGTACTGGCTGACCTTCAACGAGATCAACATGCTGCTCCACATGCCCTTTATGGGAGCCGGTCTGCTCTTTGCGCCCGGCGAGAATGTGCAGCAGGTCAAGTATCAGGCCGCTCACCACGAGCTGGTGGCCAGCGCAAAGGCCGTCAAGCTGGCCCATGCCATCATGCCCGATGCCATGGTGGGCTGTATGCTGGCCGCCGGTCAGTTCTACCCCCGCACCTGCGCCCCTGCCGATGTGCAGGCTGCTGCCGAGGCTGACCGCGACAACTACTTCTTCATTGATGTCCAGTCCCGCGGCGAATACCCTGTCTGGGCCAAAAAACGGATGGAACGGGCAGGCGTTGCCCTGCAGATGGAGCCGGGCGACGAGCAGCTGCTGAAAGAGGGCACTGTGGACTTCATCTCCTTCAGCTACTATTCCAGCCGCTGCACCACTGTGGACCCCGAACTGATGAACAAGGCCAACGGCAATGCCATCATGGATGCCGTCAAGAACCCCTACCTCAAGGCCAGCGATTGGGGCTGGGCCATCGACCCGGTGGGCCTGCGCATCACCATGAACAGCCTGTATGACCGCTACCAGAAACCGCTCTTCATCGTGGAGAACGGTCTGGGTGCGGTGGACAAGGTGGAAGCAGATGGTTCCATCCACGACACCTACCGCATCGACTACCTGCGGGCCCACATTGAGCAGATGGAAAAGGCCATCAACGAGGACGGCCTGCCCCTGCTGGGCTACACCACCTGGGGCCCCATCGACCTGGTCAGTGCTTCCACCGGCGAGATGAAGAAGCGGTACGGCTTCATCTATGTGGACAAGGACAACGAGGGCAAGGGCACGCTGGCCCGCAGCCGGAAGGACAGTTTCTATTGGTATAAAAAGGTCATCGCCTCCGACGGCGAAGACCTGGCCTGAGCCAACTGTGAGGAAAGGAATCATAGCACAAGATGACGACACCCCAAATCATTGCGCACCGCGGTGCATCCTATCTGGCCCCTGAGAACACGCTGGTCGCCTTCCGCAAGGCGATGGAGATCGGTGCGGACGGCGTGGAAATGGATGTACAGAAGACCTACGACAACGAGCTGGTCATCCACCACGACTATATGGTGGACATGCACACCGACATCTCCGGCCAGATCTACGACCTGACCATGGGCGAGCTGAAGGCTCTGGATTTCGGCAGCTGGAAAGATGCCATCTACGCCAACGAGAGGATCGCCACGCTGCAGGAAGCGCTGGAGCTCTGCGCCGGCATGGAGGGCACGCAGGTACAGCTGGAACTGAAAAGCCCACTGGAGGACGACCCCGACTTTGTGCCCCGGGTGCTGGATGCGGTCCGCGCCGCCGGGCTCACCGACCGGCTCACCCTCATCTCCTTCCACCACTCCCAGCTGCGGCAGGCAAAGCAGCTGATGCCTGAGCTGAAGGTAGGCGCGCTGACCTACGGCGCTTTCCTCAGCATGGTGCTGCCTCCGCCGGTGGTGTGGAAGGATCTGGGTCTTGTGAACAGCATGGATGAGCCCTTCAGCGAGGAAAACTGCATCGACCTGCGGAATAATCTCATCTACCGCACTGTGGCCGACAAGGTCGATATGCTCCGCGCCAACTTCCCCGGCGAGACCGTGGAGCAGGTCATCGGCCATCTGGAGGAGCAGGCAGATGTGGCTACCTACATCAAAACGCTGGATTTCCCCGTGGATATCGTCAGCTGCGAGTACCACACCGCCTATTCCAACCCCGATCTCGTGAACCAGCTCCACGCCATGGGCATCCAGGCCGCGTTCTGGACCGTGGACACCCAGGACGCTGTCCGTTCCCTGCTTCCCCTTGGCCCTGACTGCATCGTCACCAACCGGCCTGACCGCGTGCGGGAATGGGTGAATGCGGAAATGAGGAAATAAAAAGATCACAAAACGTCCCCGTGCAGGATATCAAAACTGCACGGGGACGTTTTCTATGTCAGCACTGCATTATCTGATGTCTGGCATCGTTATGACGGCGCTCTCCTTGCGAGCACGCTCTGCGCAGAAGACCCCCAGATGTCCATTGATCGAATCTTTGATCGTTGTGCAGGAGATGGAAGGTTCCTCACCCTGAAGCACATGAACAAAGTCCTCCACCAGCCGCAGATCGCCGCCGCCATGAGAGCCTGTCATGCCGCTCTTATCTCCACCGATCTTCAGGTCTACCACTTCCTCGTTCCAGCCCTTCTCGCTGGCGGTATCTATGGTGCGCACAGTGAAAACCGAATCGTCAAACACGCCCTTGATCTCACCCTTCGTACCAATGATGTGGATATTGCGCTCCGGCTTCGCTGCGCCGCCGATCATGTTCAGGGTCGCAGTTGCACCATCCGCAAAATTCATCAGCACCGATTGATGATCCACCACCGTATGTTCACAATCCCACACACAGCGTCCATGGATATTGTCTGTCATCAGCGACTTGCGCTTGTCCTCCAGCGTCGGATTCTCAATATTCTCCAGGCAGTCCCATACATAGAACGCCCACCGATCCGGGTGATCCAGATAATGCTTTTTGGCAGAGTACAAACAAGTCTCCTCGCACTGGCAATCCACCAGGCAGCGCTTGCCTGCCCCTGCGGGCTTTTTGGCAGGATCAAACTGGAAATCGCTTCCAAAGCTAGCGATCTGTTTGGGCGAAACGCCGCTCTTCAGCCACATGATGAGATCCATGTCATGGCAGCACTTTGCCAGCAGCATCGGAGCCCCGCATTTTTCCTCGTTGCCCCATTTGCCGCGCACAAAGGAGACGGCCAGATGATGGTAGCTGACATGTTCTGTGGCCTGAATATTGATAATGTCACCGATCTCCCCGCTCAGCAGTCTCTGCTTGATTGCGACATAGAAGGGCGCATACCGCAGGACGTGGCAGATCATCACCTTCCGTCCGGTCTCTTTTACAACCTTATATAAATAGTTTACTTCCTCCTCGCTGATCGCGAAGGGCTTTTCCAGCAGCATATCATATCCTGCACGCAGGAGCGGAACCGCAGTGGGCACATGCTGGCGGTCCATGGTTCCATTGATCACCGCGTCTGCCAGCTTAGGCCTTTCTGCCAGCTCCTCAGCACTCCTGAAGCACATCTCCTCCCCGAAGCCATGCATCTCCGCAACCTTTTTCCGCCGGATTGGATCCGGATCTGCTACGCCCACGATCTTCAGCTCGTCCGGGTGTTCCAGCGCATACAGGCTGTACAGGATCGCCCGATGGCCCGCGCCCACGATGATGGCCGTGATTTGCTTACTCATAGTTTCTCTCTTCCTTTCTTTTGAATGGATCTCCGATTCCAATTTTGTTTCCAGCATATCTTTTTGTGCCGAAATCGTCAAGGTGAAGGAGCATGACATTTCATCCCGCACCATGACGAAAGGAAGAAAAAACGCATCTTTGTGGATATTGTGCAACAATCACGCTCAAAAATGAGAAAATCTTTTGTGCGTTTTGTATCGAAAAATGTTGCAATTTCAAAAAGAACATGATATGCTTCTGAGTAAGGAAAAACCACTGGTCGGCAGCGTACGAGCTGAGCGGAGGTTATGGAAGCATGGGGATCTTCCCCGTCCCATTCCATAAATCAAGGAGGAAAAGATTTTATGAAAGAAAGAAAAATCAGCAGACGCGCCGTATGCAGCGCTATGGTCGCTTCCCTGGCATTGGGTGTTCTGGAGGGCTGTGGCAGCTCTTCCTCTACGACTGCTTCTTCTGCTGCCGGTTCCGGAGCAGCTGCTTCCAACGAGCGCATCACCGTGCGCATCCTGAAATCCAAGGCCGCAAACGAGGTTGCTGCCGAGCAGATGGATGTCTGGAAGGTCCTGGGCGAAAAATTCAATATGGATTTTGAATTTGATAACCCCCCGCAGGACAATTACAACGAGCGCCTGAATCTTGTGATGATGGATGCTCAGCTGCCGGATATCATTATGGATATGCCCACCACCGAGGTGCTGAAATACGGCGAGTCCGGCGTGATCCTGTCCCTGAACGACTACATCGAGAACAACATGCCCAACCTGAAGAAGGAGATCGACAAGCGGGACGGTGTCGAAAAAGCACTGACTTACAGCGACGGCAATATTTATTATATGCCCATGCTGGATGAGAAGGTCTCCGGCAATATGCCCTACATCGTCCGCACCGACTGGCTGGAAAAGCTGGGCATTGAGAGCCCCGTGACCCTGGAGGACTGGGAGAACTACTGGCATCTGGTCAAGACCACCGACCTGAACGGCAACGGCACCAACGATGAGATCCCCTTCAGCTCCTACGATATGACCGGCCTGCGGAACTTCTGCACCGCCTTCGGCTGCCTGGATGACTTCTACACCGACCCGGACGATGGCGGCAAGGTCCACTACGGCCCCATCGACCCCAAGTACAAAAAGGCCGTGACCTGGATGCACGATATGTACGAGAAGGGCTATATCGACCCTGAGATCATCACCATGGACATCGCTTCCTTCATGCCGAAGCTGGCCCAGAACACGGTGGCTTCCTTCTACGGCCCGCTGGGCGGTATGCTGGCTGCACAGAACGCCACCATGCCCGCCTCCTTCCCCGGCTTCCATGTTGAGGCCACCGTACCCCCCAAGGGCGATGCACAGATCCACTCCTATATTGATCAGGAGCCGCGTGCGATCGCAGCAGCCACCATTACCGCAGGCTGCAAGAATGTTGACCGCGTGATTGCTCTGCTGGATTACATGTACAGCGCCGAGGGCACCCTGCTGATCAACATGGGTATTGAGGGCACTCACTACACCATGCAGAACGGCAAGCCGATCTTCACCGATTATGTAATGAAGAACCCTGACGGCCTGTCTCCCAAGAATGCGATCGGCACCTTCACCTTTGCACAGAGCTCCGGCCCGTTCATTCTGAGCCAGGATGAGGTCACACAGCTGGATGATGATGCTGTCAACCGCGCAAAGCAGGACTGCATCATTCCCTTCCTGGAAGAATCCAAGAAGTACGTCATTCCCGGCTCCACCTCCTTCTCCTCTGAGGATGATGCCGTCCGTCGTGCAGTGATGGCAGACGTGGATACTTACGTTGACGAGATGATCATCAAGTTTGTTTCCGGCCGTGAGCCGCTGTCCAACTGGGACGCCTACGTTGAAAAGGTCAATGGCATGGGCATTGCAGAGGTCATCGATATCTACCAGAAGACTCTGAATGGCTGATGCCTCAGCAGGCACCTATTTTTTGATCCAGTAAAATAACGGCCGGGGCAGGAACACCCTGTTCCCGGCCTATTTTTTCCTGGGTTCTTCAGAACGAAAACAGGAGAATACCACCATGAAAACTGCCACCGCAGCAAAACCGATCACACTGCCAACAGCGAACCGCCTTGATCATGCCTGCAAAAAGTTCTGGCGCAGCCGCTATCTGCTTTTGATGCTGCTGCCCGCCCTGATCTGGTATATCGTGTTCATGTACGCGCCCATGTACGGCGCGCAGATCGCCTTCCGTGATTTCTCTCCCGTACTGGGCATCACGGGCAGCAAGTGGGTCGGCTTCAAATATTTCACCCAGTTCTTTAAATCCGAGTATTTTGGCCGTCTGATCAAAAACACACTTGGCATCAGCCTGTATTCAATTATTGTGGGCTTTCCCATTCCCATCATTCTGGCTCTGCTGATCAACGAAGTCCGCGGTAAATTCTTCAAACGCAGCGTACAGACCGTGGTGTATCTGCCCCACTTCATCTCCGCTGTGGTCGTTGTCAGTATTCTGAGCGCCCTGCTTTCTCCTTCCAGCGGCCTGATCAACCAGCTGATCACCACCTTTGGCGGTACGCCGATCCACTTTATGGCCGAGCCCAAGTACTTCAAAACGATCTATGTTCTTTCTGACATCTGGCAAAGCGCCGGCTACGGTTCCATTGTGTACATGGCGGCACTGACCGGCATCGACCCCTCTCTCTACGAGGCCGCCACCGTTGACGGTGCTTCCAAATGGGACAAGCTGATCCATATCACGCTGCCCGGCCTGCTGCCCACGATCATCATCATGCTGATCCTCCGCATGGGCTCTATTTTCTCGGTCGGCTACGAAAAGATCATGCTGATGTACAACCCTGCAACCTATGAGACTGCCGACGTGATCTCCACTTACGTTTACCGCCGTGCCTTTGAAAGCGGCGATTACAGCTTCTCCGCGGCTGTGGGCCTGTTCAATTCTGTGATCAATTTTACCATTATCATGCTGTTCAACAAGTTCAGCAAAAAGATCAGTGAGGTGAGCCTGTGGTGATGAAAAAGAATATTGATGCGATGAATCACCCCACGAAAGTGAAGGAAAGCATCGGAGAACGAATCTATACCATTGTTGTGTATCTGCTGCTGATCCTGATCAGCGCAACCATCATTCTGCCGCTTCTGCACATCATCAGCGGCTCATTCAGTGATCCCATGCAGCTGCTGACAGGCAATGTTTCCTTCTGGCCCAAAGGCTTTACGACCTCCATGTACGAGAAGGTTCTGAAGGATGCCAGCATCTGGACGGGTTATCTGAACACGATCCTGTATACCGTGCTGGGCACCCTGATCAGCGTTACCCTTACCGCCTGCGCCGCCTACCCCCTGTCTCGCAAGGATCTGTTCGGGCGCAATATCTTTATCAGCCTTTTCATCTTTACCATGTTTTTCAACGGCGGCATGATCCCCACTTACCTGATCATTCAGAAGCTGGGCATGCTGAATAAGATCTGGGCGCTGGTACTGCCTTCCGCCATCAGTACCTATAACATGATCATCATGCGCACCTTCTTTGAAAACACCATCCCGAATGAGCTGATCGAGGCCGCAGCCTTAGACGGCTGTAACGATATCACGACCTTCTTCCGCATTGTTCTTCCGCTCTCCGGTGCAGTGTTCGCCGTCATGGCGCTGTTCTACGGCGTTGCGCAGTGGAACAGCTGGTTCCCGGCATTGCTGTACATTCGGGATCGTTCTCTGTACCCTTTGCAGATGATCCTGCGCGAGGTCCTGATCCAAAGCGACATCGGCAACATGGCCGGTTCCACCGGTGATGTCGAGGTCATCGGCGATGGTCTGAAATATGCCACCATGGTGGTTTCCACCCTGCCGATCATGTGCCTGTATCCGTTCCTGCAGAAGTACTTTGTTGCCGGTGTTACCATTGGCGCAGTCAAGGGCTGATGGGAGGATACCACACCATGCAATCACATGATCTTTCCTTGCCTGCGTGGGGCCCCTACACCAAACGATACAGCGGCATTTCCCATGTTCCTGCGGCCAACGATGGCGTTCGATTTGACCTGTCCGTTTTTCCGGGAATGTATCGCCGCCGGGTCGATGTGCCCAATGTACGGTTTGAAAGCGGCTTTCACCCCTGGGCTGCGGCTCCGGATCTGAGCTGCTACACGTTCCGCCACGAGCTCCTGTGGAAGGATCAGCTGTATGCAGACATCTCTTTTGCTCCCTTGGGGGAGGATGCCCGGTTGATCCGTGCCGAGCTCCACAACAATACCGATGCTCCGCAGAATCTGGTGCTTCATTATATGGCATCCGCTTGGGATCCCGTTCCTTCCTACCGCGGCTTCTCCCTGCCGGGCTGTGAGGTATCCCTGCCGGAAAACGCGGCCTTTGTCTGGGCAAAGGATTATGACACCCTGGATTTTTCCATCCACCGTCCCAATGAATGTCTGACCTGGGATGGTCTGCGCCGGGGCGAAGAAGCCGTTCCCGGCTTTGGTCAGGGATACGGCATTGGCACGGGGTTCGGCTGTTCCGAAGGCAAAGGACCTTTTGGGCAGGTCATGCCCAACGGAAAAGGGGACACCGTTACCTTTACGCTTTCCCTGACCGCGCCCCTGCATACCCCCTGTCTCTGTGTACGGTATTGGAATCCGGCAGACTCTCCTCATATCTCAACTGTTTGACTCCCAACTGATTGACACGGTAGGCTCCTTGGGATGCGTCCCACTCCATCACTCTGCATTTTTCCAGGCTTCTGTTGATTTTATCCGGCGTCCCGCTTTGGCGATACTCTGCAAAGGCTTCCTCTCCTGCAAGAAATGCTTCCACAGGTTTCAAATCATCCTCAATGACCGACTGAAATTTCTTCAAATCCCCCATATACCAGTCTGCATCATAGTCACGGAAGTAAACGGTACAAGTATCCTCTGCATCCAAAGGACGTTTTCGCCCCATGGACTGTGCGATATCTGTCGGTTTCCATTGATCAATGAAGATATGCTTTACGGTACGGTCTTTGATTTCGATTCCCATGCCGATTGCTTTTGTCGTGAATACAAACCTCTTTTGAAGCTTCCTGTCCCGGATACAATTTTCCAGTGCGTCAAACTGCTTTCCATATTTGGGATCGTTCTCTGAGCAGTAGTACCCGGCGGCGTCCCCGAACTGTTCCTTCATCCTGACAAGATCCTCTCCACCGGACACAAAGACAACAGCTTTTTCATCCGTCGGGAGATCTTTCAGCATCATCACCAGATTCTCTCTGGCATAGAAGTACATCTGCGTGATATGGCGGTAATCCTGTGGAAGTGTGTAGATTCGGTCAGACGGTGTCTGGGAGACGGCATTCAACATCTCATATATCTGGCCGCCTGTTGCGCTCATGTAAATCACCACATGATCTTTCTCGGTTCTCTGCAATTCTTCCATTGACAGGCAGGTGTTGATATTATAGGTTGCAAAATCTGTGAAGTAGTGGCATTCATTCGCCACGATGTATTTAGACCCCTGCAAATACTCTTCCAGTTTCCCAGAATTGTTCCTGCAGCATTTTTCCATATACTGATAGGTCTTAACTTTCAGGACATCCTCATAAAGTCGTAGTTCAGCAGCAGCCTCTTCACCCATATCGTCAATTTCTGCTTTCAGTCTGCGGCGGATCATCTCTGCATGAAGCGAATTCAGTGGACACAGATAGAGAATCGAATCCTTTCCTTCGCCATTCAGTGTTCTATCCACAAGCCAACCTGCCAGTCTCCTGACGATAAACTCGTTCTTGCCTCGGCCGGTTCCGCAATCCAGTATCACACGGCCATTCTCCCAGTGCTTGTAACTCTTCTCCGATGAGATCCGACACATATTGCTTTGATTCAGCAACCACCAAAGTCGTCTCCTGTTCGAGCGCAGCCACTTTCTCGGCAGGTACCACGTCTTCATTCTGGGGACAGTCGCTTAGCTGAACGAACAGTTCTTCCGCACGGCTATTAACACTGGTTACTTTTGATGGTTCCACAATGACCTCCCCAATAATCCGCTCTTAACTCATTTTTATTTTTCGGCTAAAAATAAACGGCTTTTGCAAAAAAACGCACGGCCTGAAGGGGCAGAAGGAAGAACATATTCTGGATGGATTTCAAAAATTATGTATCCATTATGTATTTGTGGGAATTGTCCCGCTATGGCTGGTTTTTGTGTTGGTGATAGCGTATGCAATTCAGAAAATGTAAGATATAAAAAGTAAATATCCCGGCTCTGAGATTAGAGCCGGGATATTTTAGTTACTTCACTTTACATCGGAAGTTTGCCAGGAAAGCCTCCCCTAGAACGTTACAAAATCTACTGGGTTTAGGCTGTTGGCTTTCGGAAAAGTTCTATCTCATTTTTTGCTGGTTCTGTAATGGTATCGTTTGAATTTACTGTTTTTTGGTGAGGAGTGATTAAACTATATCTCGTTCGTTTTTACTGTGTCGCTTTGCTGCTGTTTCACCGGTTGTTCCAAGCCGAAGGCATCCATGGATATTTCTTTTCGTTTTCGTGCCCGTATTCTTCCAGCTTGCGCATCTGTTCCACCACATGGGGCATATCCATTCGCTCCACCATCGCATCGATGAGGGACTCACCTCGCTCGGCAAGGGCGTCCCGGGTTGCGACATCGGGAATGTCTGGAGTGGACATGTGGTCGCCGTTTTCACCAAAGCAGTAACCTACAGCGGCGCTCTGGTATCCCAGGCTGAACAAATCTTGGAAAGACGCGCAGCTCTGGGGAGTAGTATGCTGGTAACCGGTCACCAGCGGCACATCTTCCAGCCGGTTCATCACCTTATAAGCGCCAACGGTAATGGCGTGAAAATCATTTAAGAAATCGGTTAGAAGATCTTTATTTTTGTCAAACTGAATCATACAATCCATGTATAGCGCAGGTACGCCGGTTTCATCATAGAAATCTCGGATCATGGGGCAGATGGTCATATGAGCGGGGCCGTGGAAACTCATATACACCTGGCGTTTGAAGCCCAGACGGAGGAGGCTCCGAGCAATAGCACCCAAATAGTCAATACCCTGACGGATGGTAACCTGGACAGTACCTCGACCGGAAGCGGTGGCACCCGCATAGAAGTAGGGAAGCCCTGTGAGTACCAGGCCATCACAAGCTTCTGCCATCCGCAGGCAGTAGGCCTCGGAAATTACGGTTTCGCAGTCCAGAGGAAAGCCGCCGTGCATTTCGGTGGTTCCTACCGGGACAATGATAATGTCGTTGCAGTTCAGATATTCCTGAACCTCAGTGTTGAGCATTTTGCCCAGAATACGAGTACGCATAGAATACCTCTTAAAATAATGAAATTTTGCACTTTCGGAAAGCGGGATGATGCGGCAGCTCGTCCTGCATATTTGATAAGAAAAGTTAAAACGCCGGCCTTACTTTTGTTTGGCAGCAGCAATTTTGGCTCGCACATCGTCGGTGATGTTCCAGATAAAACGGAAGGCGAACCAAGAGCCCAGAACACAAATGGCGGGAACCAGCGTAGACAGAGCTTTGATACCGCTCAAGGCAGAAGCGGACTGTGTAGCGGCGCCAACCTGATAACCAGTCCACCCCAGCATAAGAACACCCAAGGAAGAGCCGATGGTTGTACCGATACGGCGGGTGAGAGAGAAGGTGCCGTAAATGGAACCTTCCGTGCGCTTGCCGGTCAGGTATTCGTTGTAATCAATCGCTTCACCTACCATGCCCCACTGCATAAGAATGGACAAGGAGGAGAAGGTAGATGCCAGTGTGGCCCAAACGGCATAGACGATTGCAGGAATATTGACGAACATAATGGTGCCGAACAGAGCAAGGTACAAAACGGCGGAAATTAATAGCCCGGCGCAAATCAGGCGAGCCAGTCCGACTTTTTTAGCCAGCTTGGGAGCTACGGCCAGAGTCAAAATGCTGCAAGGAATAGAAATCAAAGAAGCCGTAGACATCATAGTCAGAGAGCCAAGGACATCTGCGTACATGTAGGTACCCACATTGCCGGTAATGGCCAGCATGGAGCAGAAAAACAGAGAGTGAACGCATAGCGCCAAGAATGCGCGGTTCTTTCGGAACACCACAAAAATGTCGGTGACTTTGATGCTGTTGCTTGCATCCTCTGCAGACGCGCTGTTGTGACGCTCTTCCGTCCAATAGTAGTGGAAGAAACAGACTACACCGCCGCAGATGGCCATGATGGTTGCACCGATTCCGTAGCCTTTGGCGGTATCGCCGAATATGCCCAGAATCAACGGAAATGCCAGGGAACAAGTGTAACCACCAGCCAAGGAGCCAAAGCCACGGGCGGAAGACAGCTGCGCGCGCTCTTCGTCGGTGTTAGACATGGCGGAGAGCATAGACCCCATGGGGATATTCAGCATGGTGTAGGCACCTTCATACAGGATTTTGCACACAAACAGTACAGCCAGCATGGCAACTCCATCGAACAAGGTTGGTAGAGTCCACAAAGCAATGGCGGAAACCGCAAGCATAGGGGTAGCACGCAGAATCCAAGGGCGAAACTTGCCGCGCTTGTCGTGATTCTTGGCAAATGCTTTATCCATCAAGGTACCCATCAACGGGTCATTGACAGCATCCCAAACATTCCAGACCAAAAGCAGAGTTGCCAGCATTTCCGTGCTGACGCCCAGAATATTCAGACAGTAGCGGGTAAAGAATGCGCTCATCAGACTAAAGGTGAACAGGCCACCGGCGTCACCGCAGCCATAGCCGATCTTCTGTTTCAAGGTCAGCCGCGAAGTGGTGTTTTTCTCCATATTATTGACTTCTCCTTTTCTGTGGGATGTCCCACGTGGTTTTGCATATAGAATATCAAATTATATCTGCAAAATAAATTACATATTTCGCTATTTCATTGCATATCTGGCAAATATCCTGTAAAATAATGACAAATGTTTTGAGGAGAATCGTCAATGAAATTGGATTTTTTGATGGATAATGCGGAGCAGGCCCAGATGTAGCGGTTTCGCCGCATGTAGCAGCCGGGGAAATATTCCATTTTATCCGCGGGGATATCCCGATGCCCCGTCACGCAGCAGATTTTTTCCCACATATTCTTTCCTCCTTTTCCGCATGGCCTCCCGGCGCTTGCTCCCGTTATAGGCAATAATAGAGATAGAGCAACACGGGAAAGGAGCGCTGGCGGCATGATTTCCTATGCCCCTTTGTGGGAAACAATGAAACGGCAAAGCGCCACCACCTATACCCTGCAGGTAAAGGGCGGCATCAGCAGCTCCACCAGTCACATCCGCAAATCCGCCAGGTCGCTGAGCTTTCGATTACCTTGCCGCTACAAGCTGCTAGCGATTGCCATAGGCACCCACACATTACACAACAGTGGCGGGGCTAGGCCACTGGAGATTCAGCGACGCGGGCAGGTCGATGGCATCATATGTAGAGAGGTAAAGTTTTATGGGCGGCAAAACATCCACTGCGATCAAAAACCGTTATAATGCGAAAGCTTACGACCAAATTCCATTTCGTGTTAAAAAGGGTAAAAAAGAAGTTATCCAAAATCGAGCTGAAAAGATGTGTAAAAGCGTGAACAGCTATATCACCGATCTTATTGCAGAGGACCTCAACAACCCGGCCCTCTCCGAAGACTGATCTCCTCTCCCTTCCTCCATATAAAAAAACGACCTTCTAGTCATGCCGCCGCGGCAGCAACCCGCTGCGGCCAGGACCGGAAGGTCGTTTGTTCAATTGCGGCACTCCTACTATAACTGAGAAGAATCAATATTCCACGGAAGATCTACCACAATCTGTCCCGCGGCAGCACGGTAGTAGGATAGATATTGCTGCGGACTAATACCATATTCCTTTTTAAACGCCCGATAAAAGGTGGAATAATCCGCAAAGCCCACCTGCTGCCCCACATCACTCATGGGGACTCCTTCCGCAATCAGTGACTTAGCATGGATCAGTCGCAGCTGCGTGAGGCAGCGATAAAAACTGACGCCCATCTCATTGTGAAACATATGGGTGATAGTACTCTCACTCACATAAAAATGATTTGCAGTGTCGGCCAAGGTGACCCGGGTGGCAAAATTTTCTTCAAGATACGCCATGATACGGTCTAAGAGTACCGTTTTTTCTTTACAAGAAGAATTGTCTTGCGGATCTTGGGATGCCCGAAACAGGCAAATCAGTATTTGAATGGTGTTGGCCAAAACCATAGACTGCCATCCTATGCCTCTTTTTTCAGATTCCACAACACCTTTGTGGAACAAATCTGGCAAGAATTCCCATTGAGTGCCGGTAGTGCGCAGCACACAAGTCGGAGCCAAAGTGTTCAGCTCTTCATCCAGCTGGAAAAGCATATCTATCATGCGTTGGCTTACCCACAACACGTCTCGATTGTAGGGGCCGGAAACGTCCTTCCGCAGCAAAAAGCGGTGACTAACACCAGGGCGAATCAGGATAATGTCCCCTTTTCTCAGCAGATAACGCTCAGAACCTACCAGATATTCCGGTGAACAGCTGCTCCGACACAGAAGTAGCTCATAAAAGTCGTGGGAGTGGAGAGATACAACGTCATTGGCGTAGGTCACACTTCGATGGGTTTGTGTGTACAGGCTGGTCATCTTCACCCCTTGAAGAATGTTGGAAGAATTCTGCTGGGCTACCATATTATCCCGAATTGCAACTGCCTGCGCAACAAACCGCCACATCTGGGCCTGCTCCGCATTATCCATCAAAAAATCCAATTTCATTGACGATTCTCCTCAAAACATTTGTCATTATTTTACAGGTTTGCAAAAACGGCGATCCGGTACATACAGGGATTTCCGGAAGCGAGACTGCTGAAATCTGTGACCGTGCCGTTTTGGAAAGGCAGGGCATAATTACCCGCAGAGCATGACCTTTGCGCAGAACAGGCCGTCCTGATAGGTAACCGTACTTACTCCACCGGATTTTTCTGCGATGTGACGGACGGACTGAAGCCCGACACCGTCTCCTTTTCGCTTGGAGGACAGAAATACCCCGTCTTTTTCCCGGATAACTCCGTCATAGGTGTTTTCAACCTGAATCAGTGCCAGACTGTTGCCATGCAGATAGGCGGTCAGCTCGATTCTGCGTCTGGCGGGTGCGGTGCGCAGGCTGGCTTCGAATGCGTTTTCCAGAAGATTAGACAGC
>ERZ1694966.336-NODE-336-length-32405-cov-15.739938_pt1 | contig 32405 bp, 29 predicted proteins | sample MGYA00581611_ERZ1694966 | MGnify/ENA primary metagenome ERZ1694966 (study PRJEB42213, sample SAMN07424282) | human gut metagenome | biome: ENVO:00009003; feature: ENVO:2100002; material: ENVO:00002003 | host: Homo sapiens | place: USA | collected 2014 ...
AGCCGGGATAAAAATAAAACCGCCTACCGGGTCAGGCAGACGGGAGCGAATCAGCGTCCACCACGATGAACTCATCACCGGGGTGGATTTTTGTTTTTCGGTTCAGATACTTTTCAATATCGAAGATGTTTTTGGGGTCGTAGTCCGAGGTCAGCTTGTAGTTAGGGTGCTGGGTCAGATCGTACTTGTCAGAAAGAAACGGTCTGACACCACGCAACTGCAAAATGCACTTGCCGCCGTCCAGCACCGCCAGCTCGTCCCGGCTCAATAATTCGTGCCCCATCTTTTGGAAGGTAGTGCCGTAGCTGGGGCTGTTTCCACGGGTGTCCGAGGTGTTGAACGCATCAATCGTTTCTTTTCCCAGCATCTCAGACAGGTCTTTCAGGGTGGTAGGCTCGCTGCCGCCGAGGAAAATCTGGCTGTCCATGTTGCCCACAATGGTGTCCGCGTTATCCTTGTAAATGGCTTTCAACTGGCTTCTCGCCTGCAAAACAAGGCAGGCAGAGATTTCACGGCTGCGGATGGTCGCCACCAGCTTTTCCAGATTGGGAATCTGCCCGATATTGGCGCACTCGTCGATAAGGCACCGCACATGGATGGGCAGTTTGCCGCCGTACACATCATCCGCTTTGTCGCACAAGAGGTTAAAAAGCTGGGTGTAAACCATCGAAATCAGAAAGTTGAAAGTGCTGTCCGTGTCCGACATGATGAGGAACAACGCCGTCTTCTTATCGCCCAGCGTGTCCAGTTGCAGCTCATCGTACATGGTAAGGTCCCGCAACTCTTGGATGTCGAAAGGGGCTAATCTGGCACCACAGGAAATGAGGATGGATTTTGCGGTCTTTCCGGCAGCCAGCTTGTAAAGTTTGTACTGCCGCCCGGCAAAGCTGTTGGGCTTCTTTTTTGCCAGTTCTTCAAACAGCAGATCCACCGGGTTCTGGTATTCTTCATCGTCCTCCAGCACCTGCATGGTGTTCAGCATCTCCAGCAGAGTAGCGAAGTTTTGCTCCTCCACCGGGGCTTCATAGTGCAGATAGGCAATCAGGGCGGTGAGCAAAAGACGCTCCGATTTTTCCCAGAATGGGTCCCCGCCGGACCCTTCCCCCTTGGTGTTGGTCATCAGGGTCGTGACCAGTTTCAGAATATCCTTTTCGCTGTGGACATAGGCGAAGGGGTTATAGTGCATGGACTTTTTGAAGTTGATGGTGTTCAGGATTTTCAGCTTGTAACCGTTTTTCAGAAGTGCGTTCCCGCACTCGACCACGATACTACCTTTCGGGTCAGTGACCACATAGGAACTATGACATTGTAGAAGGTTGGGCTTGAGCCAAAACCGGGTCTTGCCGCTGCCGGAGCCGCCCACCACCAGCACGTTTTTATTCCGGGCATTCTTGGGGTCAGGCGGACGGTTGGACATCATCAGCCGTTCCGTTTTGGTCAGGATGATGTTATCCGCAAACTTGGGAGCCATGAACGGTTCAATATCCTTGGGTGTGCCCCACCGGGCAGAGCCGTACTCCATGCCATGGCGGTACTTCTTGGCGTTTTTTCCACGCAAATAGACCGCCAGCCGTAACCCTGCACCGCAGCACAAACCCACCAGAATATCAAGCGGATGCAGGCTGGGCAGAGGGTTTGCAAATGCCAGCGGAACGGTGCCCATCATGGACATGATCTTATCGCCCAGTTCCTTGCCCTCGGCAAGCCGCCACGCTTCACCGAAGTTGGTTGCCACAAGCCCCAGCAAAATATAAGGCAGATACAGTGCCAGCCATTTTGTGAGCTTTTTCGTGGTCATAGGCCGCGCTCCTGTTCCTTGTGCCGGACTTTGCCGGGGAGTTCTGCCGCCGCCTGCACCAGTTCATGCAATCGTGCCAGCACCGAGGGGCGTTTGTCCTTGTTCAGCAAAGATGCCGAATACTCTTTGAACGCCGAGTTGAAGGCTTCTGCGTCCGGGGCTTTGAAAAAGACCAGATACCGGGGCGGCACCTCGGAGGTGTCCTTGCGGATGGCGTAGTCGATGCCGTACTTTTTGGCGTAGCGTTCCAACCCACGGATGCCGGTCTTGCTGATCTCCACGCTGGACACGCCCCGGTTCTGCCGCAGAAGAGTGCGGACGCTCTGCTTACCTTGGGATGCCTTGGACTGGTACAGCCGAAACGCCGCTTTAACTGCCCGCAGGACAGTCCGGGCAGACAGCTTCGTGGTGGAGATCATAATGTTGAATGTCTTTTGTTCGATTTCTTCCTGCAATTTCACCACCATCCCTTGCCGCCTGCATCAGCGCAGCTACGAAGAAGCCGCAGAGTGCGCCGAACTCAAAAAATGCGAAACCGATGAAAAAATTCAGCATAACACACCTCAGACGATGCAAATGCAGGGCAGCTTCTGATCGTCTGCCATGAGTGTGACGCTGTGGCTCGCCAGAAACTTCTGGAAACGGTACACGTCATCAATGGTAAGCGAAATGAAGTTCCCGTCCATGTTGGTGCGTACCAGAATGACCGGGCCAGTCAGGTAACGCTTGCCCGCCATCTTCAGAACCTGTGCCGGATTGTAGCAGAGCAGCAGCGAAGTGTCGGGAAGATGGATGCTGGCATCGCTTTCATCGAAGCAGGGCAGAATGTCAGGGGCTTCATCCAGAGTAATAACAGTCAGTTCCATATCCGGCGCAATGGCGGCAAAGTAGACTTCACCGGGCTTCTTGCCACCTGCCAGAATGGTGCAGATGCGCATATCAATGGTGATCTCCTCGGAACGAATCATACGAGTAGCGGTGTTGTTCATAGGCTTTTTCCTCCATGTTTGCAAAAGAAAAAGACCCAAAGTGGGTCTTGCGTTTTATCTGATCGTCAGCGTTCAGCTTCATGCTTGCGCTTTTTCATGCGCTGGTCGAGCATCTTGAGAATTGAATTTTCGATTTGTTCTGACGAATAGTTGCTCGGAAAATATTTTTTGATAGAATCGCTCCTGAATACAACTTTTTCGGTTTTACTTTCTTCCAAAAGCCCAATGATTTTTTCTTCCATCTCTCTCGGAGTAGAGCTTTCGGGAAAATATTTCCGCAGGGTATCGTTTTTGATAACAACTTTGTCCAATTCGTCCTTTTTCGGTTCACCCATCACGGCAAAGGCAACGTCATACGAGAAATGACCTTCCTGCGCCAGCTTTTTGAGCCGTTGCGCCTGTGAAAGCGATGGGGCGTTTTGCGTGTCAGCCATAGCTTCAAGAAAATCTCGCTGCTGGCTTTCATCAAGATAAGAGAGTTCCACCGCAGGGTTAAATGAGATTTTCTTTTCGTCTACCATGTCCAGCAGTTCCGGGATAAGATTGGTTAAGCGGATAAAACGGTGTACTTGGTTGCGGCTATCACCAGCTTCTTGTCCAACAATATCAAGAGCTTGCAACTTCATCCCAACTTGGGATGAAGTTAAATCTGACCTAGCACCTTGCCTTTTCAGTGCATCCAGTTTCATCTTATAGGCAAATGCCCGCTCACTCGGCAAAATCTGTTCGCGCTGAAGATTGGAATCAACCATGAGCAGAACGGCGGCATCGTCCGACATATCACGGACGATAACCGGCAGGGTTTTCAGTCTAGCAAGCTGTGCAGCGTGTTGGCGGCGATGGCCGGAAATGATTTCGTAGCCACCATCCGGGCGCGGACGAGCAATCAGCGGATTTGTGACACCCAACTGCTTTATGCTTTCTACTGTGCGCTGCATAGCTTCATCATCAATCACCTTAAAGGGATGGTCTTTGAACGGATACAACTCATCAATGGGAATTTGCTGTACCTGTTCGCGCTGTTCTTCCTGCCGCGTTTCTTCGGTGGAAAAAATATCATCGTAGCTGTTCAAACTGACGTTTAAGCCGTTTTTCGGCATCGGCCAACACCCCCTTTGCGATGGAATGATAGGCTTCTGCCACTTTGCCTTTCGGGTCATACTGGAAAATGCTTTTTCCGGTCGTGCTGGTTTCGGCAGCGCGGACAGAACGGGGAATTGTCTGGTCGAACACTTTCAAATGCTTTCCGTAGGCTTGCCGAATCAGATTGCTGATTTGCTGCCCATAGATGGTGCGGCTGTCCGTCATGGTGAGCAGGATGCCCTCAATTTTCAGTTTCGGGTTTATCTGCCGCCTTACTTTCTGCACGGTTTGAAGCAACTGCTCCAGCCCTTTTGCCGAAAGATATTGTGCTTGCACCGGAATCAGTGCGGAATCTGCCGCTGCCAGCGCATTGACCGTCAGCATACCGAGAGAGGGAGTGCAGTCAATCAGAATATAGTCGTACTCGCGTTTTGCGCTTTCCAACACCTGTTTCATCACTTTCTCCCGGCTCATGGTATTCACCAGAGCCACTTCCAGTCCGGCCAGTTCGATGTTGGCCGGGATAAGGTCAACGCCCTCCGCATGGTGCAGAATCCCTTCGCCGGGTGGAATACACTGGTCGTTCATGGCTTTCTGCATAAGGGTGGAGAGTGTAGTGGGCAGTGCATCCGGGTCTTGCCAGCCCATACTGACAGTAAGCGAACCCTGTGGGTCAGCGTCCACAAGCAGAACTTTCTTGCCCTCCATTGCAAGCCCTACGCCCAAATTTTCACAGGTGGTGGTTTTGCCCGTGCCGCCTTTCTGGTTGATAACGGCTATCGTTGTTGCCTTTTTGGAAATTTTCATCACCTCCGAGCTGCTAAATCATGGTTGACTTTATTTTGATAATAGAGCTGTATTGTGGTTGGAGCATTGAATAGTGCGGCCAGAAGGTACTGCTTCATATTCCGTATCGGGGAAGTGTTCGCTGCCAGACAGTCCAGTACGAAGCGGATGTGGTCTGCATTCAACTTTTTTAGCCGACTGAGCACAACTTCGGCGGGCTTATCATCGCCAGCGATTCTTATGAGTTTACGCTTGCTGTCACAGGTGTCCACCAGCAAATCTACGATCTGATAGATGGTATCTTCATCATCCGGGTAAAGCCGGAGAAGAAGTTCTATCTCCAAAGAACGTGAAAAATATTCTTCGAGCAGTTTACGATTCTTCATTTTCTCCAATTCATCGGAAAGGATAGGATTCGTATTATTCCGCTCTGTCTTACTCTTTTTATTCTTATTACATCGTGATTTGGGCGGGTCTTGACAAGCGTTTTTAGGACTTCCAGATTCGTGATTTTCACGATTCTGGACACGCTCATTTGAAAGGTCTGACGAAAAGTTTTTCACATACACCAAACTCGGTTTGCCCAGTCCACGGCGTTTTCGTTCAATTAAACCAAAATTTTCAAGTTCCCGGAGTAGCTTGGTCGCTTTGTTGTCTGCGCAACACAAAGCCCTCTTGACATCCTCGATCGTGAAAATGATGAACACCCGGCCTTGCTTGTCGAACCATTCATTTTTAACAGAAAGGCTCATGCGGTCAAGCAGGATGCCGTAGAGTGTTTTGGCATCGGTTGACAGATTTTGAAACCGCTGCTCCTGAAACAGTGCTTTGGGGATGCGATAGAACGAAAAAAGTTTTCCGGCCTGTCCATAGAAGTAGTCGAGCGTCATACAGTTCTGTCAAGGATGAAAAAATGACGATGTTTCATTGACATGGTTGACAAATCCTCCTTATGAATAATTCGTGCAAACAAAAAAGCGCAATCTCGATTTTTGAAAATCGGAATTGCGCCATGTAACTTAGTAGGGGAGAATGGTCATTTGTCAGGGTCGGTTGACCACAATTTGACCACAAAAGAAACGAAACATCTTGACATCTAACGAAACAGAATGATAAAATAATTTTGAAATTTGATGATACTGCGTACAAGTGGTATCGGAGTGTCCATTGCGTTTTTGAGAGAAGCACAATGGGGTTCAAGAGGCCGTGAGTTCGATTCTCGCCACTCGGATTGGAACAAGACCGACGATTTCAAAAGAGATCGTCGGTCTTGATTTTTTATTCGGCTGTTTCTGGTGCGCTGTCCCGGAGGGGCGGGCACCGCTGCAAGGAGGGCGAGTTTATGAATGCTGCACTGCGCCGGGATGCGGATGTGATCCTTCGTTCCAGCCTGAACGCTGTTCTGCCGGATGAGGCAGTGCGCCGCGCGCTGCGGGATCTCCGGCCCGGGAAGGGCCGGGTGCTTCTGGTGGCGGCGGGCAAGGCGGCCTGGCAGATGGCACACGCGGCTGTCAGGGTGCTGGGCCGGGTGGATGGCGGCGTGGTCGTGACCAAGTACGGCCATGTGAAAGGTGAGATCCCCGGTGTGGCTTGCTATGAGGCGGGCCACCCGGTGCCGGATGAAAACGGTTTTGCGGCCACCCAAAAGGCGCTGGAGCTGGTGCAGGGGCTGACTGCCGGGGATACGGTGCTGTTCCTGCTTTCCGGCGGTGGCAGTGCGCTGTTCGAGCAGCCGCTCGTTCCCGGGGCAGAGCTGCAGGACATCACGAGCCAGCTGCTGGCCAGCGGGGCCGACATTGTGGAGATGAATACCATCCGCAAGCGGCTTTCCGGTGTGAAGGGCGGGCGGTTCGCACAGCGCTGTGCCCCTGCGCAGGTGTTCAGCATCGTGCTGAGCGACATTCTGGGGGACCCGCTGGATATGATCGCCAGCGGCCCGGCGGTGCCGGATACCTCCACCTGCGCCCAGGCGCTTGCCGTTGCCGAAAAGTATCATCTGGCACTCTCAGCACAGGCCCGGGCCCTGCTGGCGCAGGAAACGCCCAAAACGCTGGACAATGTGACCACCCGGATCACCGGCAGCGTGCGGGAACTTTGCCGTGCCGTGGCCAGTGCCTGCCGGAATCTGGGATATGAACCGGTTCTCCTGACCGACCAACTCTGCTGCGAAGCACGGGAAGCAGGCAGCTTTCTTGGCTCCATTGTCCGCACCCAGGCAGGGCAGGGGAAAAAGCTGGCCTACATCGCGGGCGGCGAGACCATCGTTCACCTGACCGGAAAAGGGCTTGGCGGAAGAAATCAGGAGCTGGCCCTTGCGGCTGCGCCTGCCATTGCCGGGCTGAACGCGGCGGTGTTCTCTGTGGGCAGCGACGGCACAGACGGCCCCACCGATGCCGCCGGCGGCTATGTGGATGGGGATACCCTTGCCGCGCTGGAGGCCGGGGGCTGGAGCGGATACGCTGCTTTGCAGAACAACGATTCCTACCACGCGCTGAAGGCGGTGGATGGCCTGATCATCACCGGGGCAACGGGCACCAATGTCAACGATGTGGCGGTAGCCCTGATCGGGGAAAAAACACCGCCTATGAGCCCGGAAGTTTCCCCGGAGTGGTGATTGCATTCCTCCGTTGAGTATGTTATACTGAACAGCGAACTGAATAGAAAACAGCAGGTGCGTACCGCCCGCGGCTCTGGCCGGGGGCAGGCACGTTAAAAGGGAAGCGGGTGCAAATCCCGCACGATCTCGTCACTGTGATAAGGGAGTTTACCGCCAGGGTGCAGCTGCACCGGTCACTGGAACCCATGTTCCGGGAAGGCGGCGGTGGATGTTGAGCTTTCAGCCAGGAAACCTGCCCGCTGTTGGTACGGGGGCGCAAGCCCCAGATCACGAGGAATTGGTTGTACCCAAAAAGCCTGAAAAAACTGAAAAGGGCCTTTTTGCTTTGCCGTCCCGCAAGCAGAAAGGCCCCTTTTGTTTTGCCGGGCACTCTTTCCTGTACCTTCTGTTCAGCAAAAATCATGTTCAAAAACAGGAAAGGAACGAACAAAAATGAGAAAACGCACCATCCACAAAGCAGCGGCCGCTCTGACCGCTCTGGCCCTCTGCGCCGGTGTACTGACCGGCTGCGGCGGTGCCGCAAGCAGCACCACTGCTTCCAGCACGGCAGGATCTGCTGCCAGCAGCGAGGTTTCCGGCGAGGAGGCTGACGAATTGGCCGCAAAGAACGTTGCAGACCTGATCGATGCCATCTATGTGCAGGAGCGCACCGATGACACCGATGCCCAGTGTGAGGCCGCCAAGGCCGCATGGGATGCCCTGACCGATGCCCAGAAGGAGCTGGTCGAGGGCGAAGAGGCTGACCCTGACTACTTTGGCCGCGACACCGGCGATGCTTCCAAGGACGACAGCCGCAATCAGGACGACATCGGCGAGAATGAGCTGCTGGTGGTCTCCTTCGGCACCTCCTTCAACGACAGCCGAGTGAAGGATATCAAGGGCATCGAGGATGCGCTGCAGGCCGCTTATCCCGATTGGTCTGTCCGCCGCGCCTTCACCGCACAGATCATCATCAACCATGTTCAGGCCCGCGACGGCGAGAAGATCGACAATATGCAGCAGGCTCTGGACCGCGCTGTGGCCAACGGCGTGAAGAACCTGGTCGTCCAACCCACCCACCTGATGCACGGTGCAGAGTACGACGAGATGATGGAGATGATCGACGAGTACAAGGACAAGTTCGAGAGCGTCGCCGTTGCTGAGCCCCTGCTGGGCGAGGTTGGTGCCGACGCTGCCGTCATCAACGCCGACAAGGAAGCTGTTGCCAAGGCCGTTACCGCTGCTGCTGTGAAGGATGCCGGTTTCGACAGCCTGGAGGCCGCCGCTGAGGAGAAGGTCGCCTTTGTCTTTATGGGCCACGGCACCTCCCACACCGCAAAAGTGAGCTACAGCCAGATGCAGACCGCCATGCAGACCCTGGGCTACAGCAACGTGTTCATCGGCACGGTGGAGGGTGAGCCCGAGGAGACCGCCTGCGAGAACGTCATCGAGGCTGTCAAGGCCGCCGGTTACACCAAGGTCATCCTGCGCCCCCTGATGGTCGTTGCCGGTGACCACGCCAACAACGATATGGCCGGTGCGGATGACGATTCCTGGCTGAGCCAGTTCCAGGCCTCCGGTGACTTCGCGTCCGTGGAGTGCCAGATCGCCGGTCTGGGTGAGATCGAGGACATCCAGCAGCGCTACATTGAGCACACCAAAGCCGCCATTGATTCCCTGAACGGCTAATATTCCGCATTCCAATGCCCGAAGGGAGAGATCTTTTCGGGCATTTTTTATGGAGAGCTTCCCCGCATGAGGAGAAACACTCCCATTTCAAATTCTGAATTTTTGAGGTATTTTGTTTATGCACTGCAAACAGTTTGTTTCTCTGTCCGTTGCTTCTCTGATGCTGGCCGCTGCTCTCACCGGCTGCGGCGGGGCTTCTTCCACTGCTTCCTCTGCTGTCAGCTCGGAAGCCGCTTCTGCCGTGAGCGCTGCCGCATCCGAGCCTGCCGAAGCCGCCCTGCCGGACGGCGTGTACACGGCTGAGTTCGACACCGACAGCGGTATGTTCCACGCCAACGAAGCCTGCAATGGCATGGGCACCCTGACCGTGGAGAACGGGCAGATGACCTTCCACGTCAGTCTGTCCTCCAAGAAGATCGTCAACCTGTATGTTGGCATGGCCGCCGATGCCGAGGCCAACAAGGCAGACTGGCTGCTGCCTACCACCGACACCGTCACCTACTCTGATGGCACCTCGGAGGAGGTCTACGGCTATGATATCCCCGTGGCCGCTGTGGACCAGGACTTCCAGCTGGCACTCCTCGGGACCAAGGGCAAGTGGTATGACCACACCGTGAGCATCCGCAATGCACAGCCCAAGGCTGAGGAAGCTGCCGAGACCCCTGTGGACGGTGAATACAGCGTGAATGTGACTCTGGAGGGCGGCTCTGGCCGTGCCACCGTGGAAAGCCCTGCCGCCCTGACCGTGGCGGACGGAAAAATGACCGCTGTCATCCTGTGGAGCAGCCCCAATTATGATTACATGATCGTGGACGGCGAGAAGTATCTGCCCACCAACACCGAGGGCAACTCCACCTTTGAGATCCCTGTTTCTGCACTGGGCACCCCGCTGGCTGTCACTGCCGATACCGTAGCCATGAGCACCCCCCATGAGATCGAGTATACGCTGACCTTTGCGCTGAACTGATGAAACTGACGAGACAACAATTCCTGCGCGTTCTGCCTGCTACAGTACTGGCCCTGTCGGGTTGCGCCGCCTCCGAAACGGCTCCTGCCAGCACGGAGGAGCTGGTCTTTGACCACGCCTGCCCGCTGGATTACGCCACACAGTTTACCGCAGACTGCTATGAGGGCGGCTATACCATGCTGACCCTGACCGAATCGGGGGAGCAGTTCCTTGTGACCCCGGAGGATGCCGCTGCGGTGGAAGGCCTGCCCGAGAGCGTGACGGTGCTGCGTCAGCCCGTCCGGAACATCTACCTTGTTTCCACCTCGGTGATGGACCTGTTCCTCGCGCTGGATGGGCTGGACAGCGTGACCCTTTCCGGTACCCAGGCGGAGGGCTGGTATCTGGATGAGGCCAGAGCCGCCATGGAGGCCGGGCGCATTGCCTATGCGGGCAAGTACAGCGCCCCGGACTATGAAAAGATCCTTGCGGCCAACTGCGGTCTTGCCATTGAGAACACCATGATCTACCACACCCCGGAGGTCAAGGAGCAGCTGGAACGGTTCGGCATCCCGGTGCTGGTGGAGCGCTCCAGCTATGAGAGCGGCCCGCTGGCCCGGCTGGAATGGCTCAAGTTCTGGGGCATCCTGCTGGGGAAAGAGGAGCTGGCAGAACAGGAGTTTGCCCGGCAGGTGGAGCGCCTTGCACCGCTGACCGGGCAGGCTTCCACCGGCAAGCGCTGTGCCTTTTTCTCCATCACAGCCAACAACCTTGCCAATGTGCGCAAGGGCGGCGACTATGTGGCTCAGATGATCGGGATGGCGGGCGGTGATTATGTTTTTGCGGACCTGACCGACAACGGCAACAACCTTTCCACCATGAACCTGCCGCTGGAGGATTTTTACGCCGGTGCAAAGGATGCGGATGTGCTCCTTTACAACAGCACCATCGAGGGTGTGGTGCATACCACGGAGGAACTGGTGGCAAAATGCCCCCTGCTGGCCGAGTTCAAGGCTGTGCAGAGCGGCAGTGTCTGGTGCACCACCCAGAGCTTTTTCCAGCAGAGTACGGCGCTGGTCGATTTTGTGCTCGACCTGCACCGTGTCTTTACGGAGGATGACCCCGCCGACCTGCAATTTCTGAGGAAAGTAGAGTAACCTATGACCAGCAAAAAGCGCCTGATCTTCTCTTACGGCATCCTTGCCCTGCTGCTGGCGGTGCTGTTTGCCGCCAACCTGTTCTGGGGCAGTGTGTCCCTGACACCGGGGGCAGTGCTGGCGGCCCTGACCGGCCGCGGGCAGGACGCTTTGAGCGTGGGCATCATCACCCAGCTGCGCCTGCCCCGGGCCGTGATGGTGGTGCTGCTGGGGGCGGCACTCTCGGCGGCAGGCTACCTGCTGCAGACCTTTTTTGCCAACCCCATTGCAGGGCCCTTTGTCATGGGCATTTCCAGCGGGGCCAAGCTGGCCGTGGCACTGGTCATGGTGGCTTTTCTGAACCATGGCCTGCTCAGCAGCTCCCTTACCCTGATCACAGCCGCCTTTGCGGGGGCCATGGCCTCCATGGCCTTTGTGCTGGCGGTCTCCCGGCGGGTGCAGCGGATGAGCATCCTTGTTATCTGCGGCGTAATGATCGGCTACATCTGTTCGGCCGTCACGGAGTTTGTGGTGGCCTTCGCCCAGGACAGCAACATCGTCAACCTCCATAACTGGTCTCAGGGCAGCTTTTCCGGCATGACCTGGGGCAATGTGCGGGCGGCGGCGCTGGTGGTGCTGCCCGCTCTGGCGGCAGCGTTCTGCCTTTCCAAGCCCATGGCCGCCTACCAGATGGGGGAGGCCTACGCCCGGAGCGTGGGCATCAATGTCAAAGCCTTTTCCCGGCTGCTGGTGCTGCTTTCCAGCCTGCTGGCCGCTTGCGTCACAGCCTTTGCGGGGCCCATCTCCTTTGTGGGCATCGCGGTGCCCCATCTGGTCAAGCAGCTGTTCGGCAGCGCAAGGCCGCTGGTGGTGCTGCCCGGGTGCTGCCTGGGCGGGGCGGCCTTCTGCCTGCTGTGCGACCTCATCGCCCGCAGCATGTTTGCCCCCACCGAGCTTTCGATCAGCGCCGTAACGGCAGTATTTGGTGCACCGGTGGTCATCTGGCTGCTGGTGCGCCGGGGTCAGGAGGGTGTGCGATGAAATACCGCTGTGAAACGAAAGAGCTGGCCATCGGCTATGGCAGTGCGCCCCTTGCTTCCGGCATCACGCTGGGGGCGGTGCCGGGGCAGATCCTGGCCCTCATCGGGCCAAACGGCGCGGGCAAATCCACCCTGCTCAAAACGCTGGCGGGCCAGCTGGCCCCCCTGGGCGGGGCTGTCCTGCTGGATGGCCGCAGCCTGACCGATTACACCGGCCCGGACCGGGCCCGGAAGCTGGCCCTGATGCTGCCCCATACCCGCCGCACCGAGCTGACTTCCTGCTTTGAATTTGCCGCCGCCGGGCGCATCCCCTATACCGGGCGGCTGGGTATCCTGTCCGATGCCGACCGACAGGCCGTGCGGGACGCGCTGGAACTGGTGGGGGCTTCCCCTCTGGCAGACCGGGATTTCAACTGCATCAGCGACGGCCAGCGCCAGCGCGTTCTGCTGGCCCGTGCCATCTGCCAGCAGCCCGGAGTTCTGCTGCTGGACGAGCCGACCTCTTTTCTGGATGTCAAGGGCAAGATCGAGCTGCTGACCATCCTGCAGAAACTGGCCCATGAGCAGGGGCTGGCCGTGATCGTCAGCCTGCACGAGCTGGACATGGCGCAGAAGATCGCGGATGCGGTGGTCTGCGTGTTCCCGCACAGCGTTTCGGGGGTGCTGACCCCAAAGGAGGCCTTTGCCCCGGAGAACATCCGGGCGCTGTACAGCCTGACCAAGGAGCAGTACGAGGCCGTGTTCGGCCCGGAAAAGCCTGCCGGGCCAAAGTTTGAACATTACGTCCGCAGTGGGCAGAAGCTGCTCCGCTGCGGGTACACCACCGGCACCTGCGCGGCGCTGGGTGCGGCGGGGGCCGCGCGGCTCCTGCTCACCGGCCATGCCCCGGAGAGCGTTGCCCTGCGCACGCCGAAGGGCATCGTGGTGGAGGTGGCCCCGCTGTACTGCCGCCCCGCCGGAGCCGGTGCCGAATGCGCCATTGAGAAGGACGGCGGGGATGATGTGGATGTGACCACCGGCCTGCCCGTGATCGCCGCCGTAGAATTGCTGCCCAATACCACCGAGATCCGCATCTCCGGCGGCAAGGGCGTGGGCCGGGTGACCAAGGCCGGGCTGGACCAGCCGGTGGGGGAAGCTGCCATCAACCATGTGCCCCGGCAGATGATCACTGAGGCCCTGCAAAGGGAAGCCGAGAGTGCCTGCTACACCGGCGGCTTTGCCGTGACCATCTCCATTGAGGGCGGAGAAGAGGTGGCAAAGCGCACCTTCAACCCCCACATCGGGGTCGAGGGCGGGCTTTCGGTGCTGGGAACCAGCGGCATTGTGGAGCCCATGAGCCAGCAGGCGATCCTGGATACCATCCAGCTGGAAATGAATCAGGCCGCTCTCCGGGCGGGCAGCCCCAGGCGGCTCATCCTGGCCCCCGGCAATTACGGGCTGGACTATCTGCACGAAAGATACCCGGAGTTTCACGCTGTCCCGGTGGTGAAAACCTCGAACTTTATTGGAGACACGCTGGATATGGCTGCAGCGGCCCGCTTTGAAGAGGTGCTTCTGGTGGGCCATGTGGGCAAGCTGGTCAAGGTGGCGGGCGGTATTATGAACACCCATTCCCACACTGCCGACTGCCGCACCGAGCTGTTCTGCACCCATGCGGCGCTCTGCGGCGCTTCCCGGGAAGTCTGCGCCGCCCTGATGAACGCTGCCACCACCGATGCCTGTCTGGAACTCCTGGACAGCGCCGGCCTGCGGGCTCCGGTGCTGGAAAGCCTGCTGCGGGCGGTCCAGCTCCACCTTGACCGGCGGGTCTGCGGGGCGTTCCGGGTGGGGGCGGTGCTGTTTTCCAACCAGCACGGCCCGCTGGGAGCCACCGACACTGCCGCACAACTGCTGAACGAATGGAAGGAGCATTGAGATGGTACATTTTGTAGGCGCAGGCCCCGGCGCACCTGACCTCATCACCCGGCGGGGCGCGGCCCTGCTGCAGGAAGCCGACTGCATCATTTATGCGGGCAGTCTGGTCAACCCGGCTCTGCTGGGGCTGGCGAAGCCGGAGTGCGCCGTTTACAACAGCGCCGAGATGACGTTGGAACAGGTGCTGGACGTGATGCGCCGGGTGGAAGCCGCAGGCGGGACCACCGTGCGGCTCCACACCGGCGACCCCTGCCTGTATGGGGCCATCCGGGAGCAGATGGACGCACTGGATGCGGATGGCATCCCCTACGATGATACCCCCGGCGTGTCCAGCTTTTGCGGGGCGGCGGCGGCGCTGAACGCCGAGTACACCCTGCCCACCATCAGCCAGACCGTGATCATCACCCGGATGGAGGGGCGCACCCCGGTGCCGGAAAAGGAGCAGCTGGCCAGCCTTGCCGCCCATGGGGCAACCATGGTGATCTTCCTCTCCATCGGCCTCATCGACAAGGTGCAGCAGGCCCTGCTGGCAGGCGGAGCCTACACGCCGGAGACTCCTGCCGCCGTGGTCTACAAGGCCAGCTGGCCGGAGCAGAAGGTGGTGCGCTGCACCGTGGGCACGCTGGCCGGAAGCACCCGCGCCAACGGCATCACCAAAACAGCGCTCATCGTGGTGGGGGAATTTCTGGACACCCGGTATGAGCGGAGCAAGCTCTACGACCCAACCTTTACGACGGAGTTCCGCAAGGGGGCAGATCAGTGACCCGCGCCTATCTCGCCTTTACGGAAAAAGGACTGGCGCTGGCCCAAAAGCTGGCCAGTGCCCTGCCCGGTACTGTGGCCCGCTGCGGCCATGGCGGGCCCGGCCTTGCCGATTGGGCTGCGGAGCAGTTCGCCCATGCGGATGCCCTGATCTTTGTGGGGGCTGTGGGCATAGCGGTGCGGGCCATTGCGCCCCACTGCCGGAGCAAGGCGGTGGACCCTGCCGTGGTGGTGCTGGACGAGTGCGGTCATTTTGCGGTGCCGATCCTTTCGGGCCATCTGGGCGGGGCCAACGATCTGGCCCGGGCGCTGGCGGCGGTCTGCGGTGCGGTGCCGGTCATTACCACGGCCACCGATGCCAACGGGGTGTTTGCCGTGGATGCGTGGGCCAGGCACCAGAACTGTGCCGTGCTGGAGCCGGAGCGCATCAAGCGCGTCAGCAGCAGGCTGCTGGCGGGCGGGCCGGTGCGGTACCGCTCGGAATTCCCCATTGCCGGGCAGGCCCCTGCCGGGGTGGTCCCGGCGGGGGAGGCAGAGCGCGCCGACTTTGCCCTGACCTTTTTCCCGGCGGGCGATGCGCTGCACCTGATCCCGAAGATCGGCGTGCTGGGCATCGGGTGCAGGCGGGGGGCCAGCGCTGCACAGCTGGAAGCGGCCTTTGCACAGTTCTGCGCGGCCCACGGCCTTGCAGCAGTGTGCATCACGGCGGCAGCCAGCATCGACCTGAAAGCCCATGAGCCGGGCCTGCTGGAATTTTGCAGAATCCACGGCTGGCCGGTGCAGTTCTATTCTGCCGCACAGCTGCAGAACGTCCCCGGGCAGTTCACACCTTCGGCCTTTGTCCGGAGCGTGACCGGTGTGGACAATGTCTGCGAGCGGGCGGCGGTGCAGGCGGCGGGCGGCACGATCATTCTTCCCAAACAGGCGGGCAACGGCGTGACCTTTGCGCTGGCGCTTCGTCCCTTTGCCCCGGATTGGAGGTGGCAGGATGCCTAATGTTGTTTTTGTTGTCGGGCTTGGGCCCGGGGATCCCCGGTTTCTGACCGCACAGGCGCAGAGCGCCTTAACGCAAGCCGAGGTGCTGTGCGGCTATACGGTCTATCTGGATCTGGTGCGCCCCTATTTCCCGGACAAGCTCTATTATTCCACCGGCATGACCAAGGAGATCGACCGCTGCCGTTGGGCGCTGGAAACGGCCCGGAGCGGCAGGGCGGTGGCGCTGGTCTGCTCGGGAGATGCCGGGGTCTACGGCATGGCAAGCCCTCTGCTGGAGCTGGCCGAGCACTTCCCGGACGTGACGGTGGAGGTGGTGCCCGGCCTGACCGCCGCCCTGAGCGGCGGTGCGGTGCTGGGTGCCCCGCTGGCCCACGATTTCTGTGTGCTCTCCCTCTCTGACCGGCTTACGCCGTGGGAGGTCATTGAGCGGCGGCTGGCGGCAGCAGCCATGGGGGATTTCTGCATCGCGCTGTACAACCCCTCCTCCAAGGGGCGGCCGGACTATCTGGCGCGGGCGGTGCGCATCCTGCTGGCAAACGGAAAAACACCCGGAACGATCTGCGGCATCGTGCGGAACATTGGCCGGGAGGGGCAGGAAAGCCGCGTTCTGACGCTGGCCGCGCTGGAAACCACCCCGGTGGATATGTTCACCACCGTATTTGTCGGCAACGCCCAGACCCGCCAGCTGAGCGGGCGGATGGTCACGCCGCGGGGGTACCGCGCATGAGGGTCGTGGTATTCAGCGGCACCACCGAGGGCCGTGTGTTTTCAAAGCAGCTGGCCGCACTGGGGGCCGAGGTACTGGTCAGCGTGGCCACCCCGCTGGGGGCTGAGGAACAGGGCGAAAGGGCCGACATCACCGTCCACTGCGGGCGGCTGACCCCGGAGGAGATGACCGCCCTGCTGCAGGGGGCTGACCTCTGCGTGGATGCGACCCATCCGTATGCGGTGGAGGCCACCCGGAACATCCGGGCAGCCTGCAAAACAGCGGGCACGGAGTACCGCCGCCTGCTCCGGCCCGAAAGCCCGCTGCCTGCCGGGAGCATGGTGTTTGCCTCTGCGGTCCATGCGGCGGGATTTCTGGCCCGGACGCAGGGAAATGTTCTGCTTGCCACCGGGGCCAAGGAGCTTTCTGCCTTTGCTGTGCTGGAACCGGCACGGCTTTTTCCTCGTGTCCTGCCCACCCGGGAGGGCATTGCCGCCTGCGAGGGGGCAGATATCCCCCATAAGAATATCATCGCCATGCAGGGGCCGTTCTCCTATGCGCTGAACCGGGCACTGATGGAGCAGTTTGCCATCCGCTTCCTCGTTACCAAAGATGGCGGCGCGGCGGGCGGCTTTGAAGAGAAAGCCCGGGCAGCGCAGGACACCGGGGCACAGCTCATCGTCATCCGCCGCCCGGCCGAGCAGGGCGAAACGGCGGAACAGATCCTGACACATTGTAAGGAGATGCTGCAATGATCACACTCATCGGGATGGGGTCAGGCACGCCGGAAAGCCTGACCGCGCAGGGCCTTGCCGCTCTGCAGAACGCCGGACTGATCCTGGGGGCAAAGCGCCTGCTGGAACAGCTGCCGCAGGGCTGCACGGAACACCGGAAGGCCCTGTATCAGCCTGAGGATGTCCTTGCCGCGCTGGCGGCTGACCCGGAGGTGGATGCTGCCCTTGTGTACAGCGGCGACACTGGGTTTTACTCCGGTGCGGCCCAGCTGCTGCCGATGCTGCGGGCCTTTGGCATCTCCTGCCGGGTGCTGCCGGGGCTTTCCAGCGTTCAGCTGCTGGCCGCTGCGGTGGGCCGCTCCTGGCAGGAGTGGAAGCTGGTCTCGGCCCACGGCTGTGCCTGCGACCCGGTGGCCGAATGCCTGACGGCCGGGGGAAAGCCTGTGTTTTTCCTGACCGGCGGGGCAGAAACGCCTGCCTCCCTCTGCGGCCGATTGGCTGCCGCCGGGCTGGGCGATGCCCATGTGCTGGTGGGCGAAGAGCTGGGCCGGGCAGAGGAGAAGATCCTGTTCGGCACGGCGCAGGAGTTTGCGCAAAAGCAGTTTGCAAGCCTGAGCGTTCTGCTTGTGGAGCATCTTCCTCAGCCGCCCCGGCGGGTGCCCGGCTTCCCGGATGAAGCCTTCCACAGGGGAGAGGTGCCCATGACCAAGCAGGAGGTGCGGGCGGCGGCGCTGGCCAAGCTGGCCGTGCAGCCCGGCGATACCCTGTGGGATGTGGGGGCGGGCACCGGCAGCGTGAGCGTGGAGCTGGCGCTGGCCGCACCCCGGGGGCATGTGTATGCCGTGGAGTGTGACCCGGAGGCCTGCGGGCTCATCCGGCAGAACCGGGAAACGTTCCACGCCTGCAACCTGACACTGGTGGAGGGCCGCGCCCCCGCCGCGCTGGCTGACCTGCCCGCCCCGGATGCCGTGTTCATCGGCGGGACCAAGGGGGGCATGGAGGCTGTGGTGGACACGGTGTTTGCCCGGAATCCGAACGCCCGCATCTGCATCTCTGCCATTGCGCTGGAAACGCTGAGCGCCGCCGTGGCCGCACTGACTGCCCACGGCCTTGCTGCGGAGGTGACGCAGATCGCGGTCAGCCGCACCCGGCCTGCGGGCAGGCTCCACCTGCTGATGGCCAATAACCCCATCTTCCTTATCACAGGAGAACGCAAATGATCCAATTTCTTGTGGCCGCGCCCTGTTCCGGCAGCGGCAAAACCACACTGACCTGCGCCCTGCTGGCGGCGCTCAAGCGGCGGGGGCAGGACCCCTGCTCCTTCAAGAGCGGGCCGGACTATATCGACCCCATGTTTCACCGGGCCGTGCTGGGGGTGGAGAGCCACAACCTCGACCTGTTTTTTTCCGCACCGGAGACGGTGCGCGCGCTCTATGCGCAGGCCGCCGCCGGGCACGGGGCAGCCGTGTGCGAGGGTGCCATGGGCTTTTACGATGGACTGGGCGGCGTGAGTGATACCGCCAGTGCCTGGCATCTGGCCGATACGCTGGGCCTGCCGGTGCTGCTGGTGGTCCAGCCCAGAGGGGCCAGCCTGACGCTGGCGGCCCAGATCAACGGGCTGAAGCAGTTCCGTACCCCCAGCCATCTGGCGGGCATCCTGCTCAATGACTGCGCCCCCCATCTGTATGCTCTGCTGGCTCCCATGCTGGAACGGGAGACCGGCCTGCCGGTGCTGGGCTATCTGCCCCACCTGCCGGATGCCGCCCTTGAGAGCCGCCACTTAGGCCTGAAAACTGCCGGGGAGATCGCGGACCTGCAGCAGAAGATCAGCCGGATGGCCGATGCGCTGGTGATGGATTGGGAAAAGCTTTTTGCTCTGACCGAAGGCGCAGCGCCTTTGGTGCACACAGACCGGCTCCCCCCTGCGGGAGAGCTGCCGCCCCAGGGAGGAGAGGAACAGCGCCCCCGCGTTCCCATTGCCGTTGCAAGGGATGCGGCGTTTTGCTTTACCTACGCCGAAACGCTGGAAGCACTGGAGCGGGCGGGGGCGGAGCTCTGCTGGTTCAGCCCCCTGCAGGACTCCGCCCTGCCGGAGCAGATCGGCGGACTCTATCTGCCCGGCGGCTACCCGGAGCTGTATGCCGGGCAGTTGAGCGCGAATCGCTCCATGCTGGCCTCTGTGCGCCGGGCTGTGGAGCGCGGTCTGCCCACGGTGGCCGAGTGCGGGGGCTTTCTCTATCTGGGCCAGAGCCTGGAGGATGCCAGCGGGGAACGCTGGCCCATGGCAGGTGTCCTGCCGGGGCAGGGCTTCCGGGTGGGGCGGCTGGTGCGGTTTGGATACGCGGCATTGACTGCCCAAGCCGACAGTATGCTGTTCCGCGCCGGGGAGCGTCTGCCGGTGCACGAGTTCCACCACTGGGATTCCACAGACAACGGCACCGGCTTTACCGCCGCAAAGCCCAACGGGAAGCAATGGGACTGCGGCTTTGCAAATGAGCATTTCTATGCGGGCTTCCCGCATTTGTATTGGGCGGGCACGGCCCTGCCCCGGCGGTTCGTGGATGCCGCCGCACACTATCATCAAGAGGAACAGGACCAATGACAGAGCTTGAACTGAAACAGCTTCTTTCCAAGATCACCCGGCCGGACGAGACCGCACGCACCGCCGCCCACGCCCACTGGGCCAGCCTGGCCAAGCCGCTGGGTGGGCTGGGCAGGCTGGAGACCATGCTGGAGGATGCCGCCGCCCTGACCGGTACGGCAGAGCTGGCGTTTTCCCGCCGGGCCGTGCTGGTGCTCTGCGCCGACAACGGCGTGGTGGCGCAGGGCGTGAGCCAGACGGACCAGAGCGTGACCCGGGCCGTGGCCGGGAACCTTGCCGCCCGGCGCACCAGTGTCTGCCAGATGGCAAACACGGCCCGCTGCGAAGTGGTGCCTGTGGACCTTGGCATGGCCGGGGAGCCGGTGCCCGGGGTGCAGAACTGCCGCATTGCCGCCGGGACGGCGGATTTCACCACCGGCCCTGCCATGACCCGCCAGCAGGCGGTGGATGCCATTGCGGCGGGCATGGGGCTTGTCCGGGCGCAGAAGGCGGCGGGGGTGCAGCTGCTGGCCACGGGGGAGATGGGCATTGGCAACACCACCACCTCCAGCGCCGTGGCCGCTGTTCTGCTGGGTCAGCCCGTGGAGCGGATGACAGGCCGGGGCGCGGGCCTTTCCGACGCGGGGCTTGCCCGCAAGCTGGATGCCATCCGGCGGGGCGTTGCGCGGAATCAGCCCGATGCCGCTGACCCTCTGGACGTGCTTTCCAAGCTGGGCGGGTTCGACATCGCCGGGCTGTGCGGTGTTTTTCTGGGCGGTGCGCTGGAAGGCCTGCCCGTGCTGATGGATGGCTTCATCAGCGGGGTGGCGGCTCTGTGCGCGGTGCGGCTCTGCCCCGCCGCGGAAAAGGCCGTGTTTGCCAGCCACTGCTCCACCGAACCGGCAGCAAGGCTGGTGCTGGAAGCGCTGGGCAAAGTGCCCCTGCTCACCGCCGGGCTCCATCTCGGCGAGGGCACCGGAGCGGTGGCAAGTATCCCGCTGTGGGATATGGCACTGGCCGTTTATCGCGATTGCTATTCCTTCACGGAGGGCGGCATTACGCCGTACACCCCCCAATGCTGACGCTGGTATTGGGCGGTGCCGCCAGCGGCAAGAGCGGGTATGCCGAGAGCCTGGTGCTGAAAACCGCGCTTCCGCGCTATTACATCGCCACCATGCAGGTGTGGGATGCGGAGTGTGCCGCCCGGGTGGAAAAGCACCGGAGGATGCGGGCGGCAAAGCAGTTTGAGACCGTGGAGTGCCCCCTGCATCTGGAGAACATCCGTCTGCCTGCCCGGGGAACTGCGCTGTTGGAGGATCTGGGCAACCTGACCGCCAACGAGCTCTACGACCCCGCCGGGGCGGGAGAAAATGCGGCTTCGGCCATTTTGGAAGGACTGGACCAATTGGCCGGACAGTGCGCGCACCTCATCGTGGTCTCCAACGAGGTGTTCAGCGGCGGTGCCGACTATGCAGGCGACACCGGGCACTACCTGAAAGCGCTGGCGCAGGTGAACAATGCCCTTGCCGCCCGGGCTGACCATGTGGTGCGGGTGGTGTGCGGCATCCCGGTCTATTATAAAGGAGTGGAAAAATGATTGGATTGCAGACCATTGCAGTGGCCTTTGCCATGTTTTCGGCCCTGCCGGTGCCGCAGTTCGCGTGGAACCAGAAAAACATGCGGTATGCCATGTGTGCCTTCCCGCTCATCGGGGTGGTCATTGGCGGGCTGTGGTGCCTGTGCGGCGCTCTGCCCCTGCCGATGCCCGCAAAAGCGGCGGGGTTCTGCCTGATCCCGGTCTGGGTCACGGGCGGCATCCACCTGGATGGCTATGCCGACACCTGCGATGCCCTTTCCAGCTATGGCGACCGGGAAAAGAAGCTGGAGATCCTCAAAGACCCCCACTGCGGTGCCTTTGCAGTGATCCGGCTGTGCAGTTATTTTGCGGCCTACCTTGCCCTTTGCGCCTGCGTGGACTTTACGCCCCGGGTGGGCCTGTGCTGGACACTGGCCCTTGTGCTGGAACGGGCCCTCTCGGGCCTGGCGGTGGCATCGTTCCCGATGGCAAAGAACACCGGCCTTGCCCACACCTTTGCCACGGCGGCGGATCGAACTACTGTCCGCCGGGTGCTGATGGTGCTGGCCGCTCTGCTCAGCGCCGCCCTGCTGGCACTGGGCGGCTGGGCGCTGGTGCTGGCGGCGTTTCTTGTGTTTGCACGCTATCATGTTGTTTCGGACAAGCAGTTTGGCGGCATCACCGGCGATCTGGCCGGGTGGTTTTTGCAGAAAGCCGAGCTGTGGATGCTGGCGGCGCTGTGTGCCTGCCAGTGGGGAGGACTGTTATGATCTTTATCACCGGGCCGCTGTACAGCGGCAAGCGCACCTTTGCCCAGCGCCTGCCCGGCACCCGCATTGCGGAGGTGCAGGCCCTGGCCGCAGAGGCCGAGGATCTGGAAAAGCTTGCGGAGGAGCTCTCCGCTTATGATATCGTGATGGCCACCGAGGTGGGCGGCGGCGTGGTGCCCATGGACGCAGGGGAGCGGGCCGCCCGGGAAGCCGCCGGACGGCTGGCCTGCCTGCTGGCGGCCCGGGCCGGGTGCGTGGTGCAGATGTTCTGCGGCATCCCCACAGTATTGAAAGGAGAACTGCCCCCATGCTGATCTATCTTCTGCGCCACGGCCTGACGGCCTACAACGCCGAAAAGCGCTATCAGGGCCAGCGGGATATCCCCCTGTGCCCCGCGGGCCGCGCCCAGCTGCGGCAGGCTGACCTCCGGCCGGAAACGGTCTATATCACCCCGCTCTGCCGCACCCGGCAGACCGCTGAGGTGCTCTTCCCGGGTGCAAGGCTCGTGGAGGTGAAAGACCTGCAGGAGATGTGCTTCGGCAGCTTTGAGGGCCGCAATTTCATTGAGATGGAGCACGACCCGGATTATCTGGCCTGGGTGAACGCCAACTGCGAAAGCCCCTGCCCGGACGGCGAGACCAAGGCTGTCTTTTCGGAGCGGGTGTGCAGGGCCTTTTCCGCACTGGTGGACAGGGCCCTTGCCGAAGGGGAAGAGACACTGGTCATTCTGGCCCACGGCGGCACCCAGATGGCTGCCATGGAACGCTACGCCCTGCCCCATGCGGATTATTACCACTGGTGCGCCCCCAATGCGGGCGGTTACGTTCTGGATGCAGGAGATTGGGCGGAGCAGCGGGTGCTGCACCTGCTGAAGACTGTGCAGTACACAAAGGAGGATGCCCGATGATCGAATACGCAGTACTCGGCGGTTTTGTGCTGGACTGCCTCGTTGGCGACCCGGCCTGGCTGCCCCACCCGGTGGTGTACATGGGCAAGGCCATCTCGGCGCTGGAAAAGCGCCTGCGGGCCCGCCTGCCAAAAACGCCTCAGGGGGAACTGCTGGGCGGGGCCATTGTGGCCTTCTGCCTGCCGGTGGGCACCTTTCTGCTGACGAGCCTTGTCTGCCTGGGAGCTGCCCGCATCAGCCCGTGGCTGGGGCTGGCCGTCCAGATGTTCTGGTGCGGGCAGGCACTGGCCGCAAAGGGGCTGGCGCAGGAGAGCACCAATGTTTACCGGGAGCTGGTCAAGCCCGACCTGCCTGCCGCCCGCAGGGCGGTCAGCCGCATCGTGGGGCGGGACACCCAGGATCTGACGCTGGAGGGTGTGACCAGAGCCGCTGTGGAGACGGTGGCCGAAAACGCCAGCGACGGCGTGATCGCGCCCCTGCTCTATATGCTCATCGGCGGTGCACCGCTGGCCCTGACCTACAAGGCCGTCAACACGATGGACAGTATGCTGGGCTACAAAAACGAAAAATACCTCTACTTTGGCCGCATCCCTGCCAAGCTGGACGATGCGGCAAATTACCTTCCCAGCCGCCTTGCCGCCCTGCTGTGGGTGGCTGCCGCGGCCTTTACCCGCAATGACGCAAAAGGGGCGTGGAAGATCTGGCGGCGGGACCGCCGGAACCACGCCAGCCCCAACAGCGCCCAGACCGAGAGCGCCTGCGCCGGTGCGCTGGGGGTGCAGCTGGCCGGGCCCGCCTATTACTTTGGCGAATACTACGCCAAGCCCACCATCGGTGATCCGCTGCGTCCCATTGAACCGGAGGATATCCTGCGTGCCAACCGGATGATGTACGTGGCAAGCGCCTTTGCACTGGCGTGGGGCGTGGCAATACGGGCTATTTTGTAACGACCTCGCCCTCTCAGTCATGCCTTGCATGACAGCTCCCACAAAGGGGGGAGCCAAGAACTGGGGTCCAGAACCATCCAGGAAAAGGAGAACGAACATGCAACTAGTACATGGCGGCGATTGGGCCGGGTACCGGGCCGAGTTCGGGCGGGACCCGCTGGATTTTTCGGCCAACGTCAGCCCGCTGGGCCTGCCGGAAGGGGTGGCCCGGGCCATCACGGCGGCATTGCCCACGGCCGACCGCTACCCCGACCCCCTGTGCCGGGAGCTGCGGGCAAAGCTGGCGCTCCATGAGGGCGTGCCGGCGGAGCAGATCCTCTGCGGCAATGGGGCGGCAGACCTTATCTTCCGGCTGGTCTGGGCCCAAAAGCCCCGCCGGGCGCTGGTCACCGCACCCACCTTTGCGGAGTATGCCACTGCTTTGGAAAGTGTCGACTGCACGGTGGAACGCTTCTTTTTGCGGGAGCAGGAGGACTTTGCGGTCACGGATGCGTTCTGTGCGGCCATCCGCCCGGGGGTGGACATGGTGTTCCTCTGCCAGCCCAACAATCCCACCGGCCAGCTGACGACCCTGCCGCTGGTGGAGCAGATCCTCCGCCGCTGCGCGGCGTGCGGCACCTTGCTGGTGGTGGACGAATGCTTCCTTGATTTCCTGCCCGACCATGCCCTGCACACGGCAAAAGGCCTGCTGGGGGAGGGGAATCTGGTCATCCTGAAAGCCTTCACCAAGCTCTACGGCATGGCGGGCGTGCGGCTGGGCTATGCCCTGAGTGCCGACACAGCGCTGCTGGAACAGATGCAGGCCTGCGGCCAGCCCTGGGGTGTTTCTAGTCTGGCGCAGGCGGCGGGCCTTGCCGCGTTGGAGGAGACGGCGTATGTGGAAAAGGTCCGGGCCCTCATTGCCGAACAGCGGCCCCGCCTGACGGCTGGGCTGCGGGCGCTGGGCCTGCGGGTGCTGGACGGCAGGGCAAATTACCTGCTGTTTCAGGCCCCGGAGACGCTGGGAGAAGCCCTGCGGCAAAGGGGCGCTGTGTTGCGCAGCTGTGCGAACTACCCCGGGCTGGGCCCCGGCTGGTACCGCACTGCCGTGCGCACCGGGCCTGAAAACGAACAGCTTTTGAAACTTCTTGCGGAGGTGCTGGAATGAGCAAGGCAAAGTGCATCATGGTGCAGGGAACCATGAGCGGTGCAGGCAAAAGCCTGCTGTGCGCCGCCCTCTGCCGCATTTTTGCGCAGGACGGTTACCGCGTGGCTCCCTTCAAGAGCCAGAACATGGCGTTGAACAGCTTTGTCACCCGGGATGGGCTGGAAATGGGCCGGGCACAGGTGGTGCAGGCGCAGGCAGCAGGCATCGAGCCGGATGTGCGGATGAACCCCATTCTGCTCAAGCCCAGCAGTGACGTGGGCAGTCAGGTCATCGTGAACGGCGAGGTGCGGGGCCAGATGCCCGCCGCTGCCTACTTCAAAATGAAAAGAGCGCTCATCCCGGAGATCCTCTCGGCCTACAACAGTCTGGCCGAAACCGTGGACATCATCGTCATTGAGGGGGCCGGAAGCCCGGCGGAGATCAACCTGAAGGCAGACGATATCGTCAACATGGGCCTTGCCCGGCTGGTGGATGCCCCCGTTCTGCTGGCGGGAGACATCGACCGGGGCGGTGTGTTCGCCCAGCTGTACGGTACGGTGGCGCTGCTGGAGCCAGAAGAGCGCGCCCGCATCAAGGGGCTGCTCATCAATAAATTCCGCGGCGATGTGGAGATCCTGCGCCCCGGCCTTGCTATGCTGGAAGAGAAAACGCAGCTGCCGGTGCTGGGGGTCGTGCCCTACCTGAAGGTGGACATTGAGGACGAGGATTCTCTTTCCACCCGGCTGGATGCGGGCAAAACGGTCCACCCGCTGGATGCGGCCATCCTCCGCCTGCCGCACATCTCCAACTTTACCGATTTCATGCCGCTGGAGCAGCACCCGCTGCTGGGCGTGCGGTATGTGCAGAATACCCGCCAGCTGGGCACACCGGATCTCATCATCCTGCCCGGCACCAAGAACACAGTGGATGACCTGCTCTGGCTGCGGCAGTCCGGGCTGGAAGCAGCCCTGTTGAAGCTGGCGGCCAACAGCACGCCGGTGCTGGGGGTCTGCGGCGGGTATCAGATGCTGGGCGAGACGCTGGCCGACCCTGAGGGCACGGAGAGCGGTACAGTGCAGACCGTGCGGGGGCTGGGGCTGCTGCCCACCCGCACGGTCTTTACCGGCCAGAAGCACCGCACCCAGGACACTGCCGCCGTGACCGCCGCCCCCTTTGCGGGTGCGGCCCTGACCGGATACCAGATCCACACCGGCCGCACCGAGGTGCAGGGGGTGCCCTTCTGCACACTGGCAGACGGCACACCCGAGGGCTGCGTGCAGGACAATGTGTTTGGCACCTACCTGCACGGCCTGTTTGATACCGGGGAGCTTACCGAGAAGCTGGTGGCCCTGCTCTGCCGGCGCAAGGGCATTGCGCCGGACAGTGCGGCCCTCATCCCGATGGAGCAGTACCGCCAGCAGCAATTTGACCTGCTGGCCGATGGCGTGCGCGGCGCGCTGGATCTGGATGCCGTTTACGCGGCCATGGGGTTGGAGAACCCGCGGAGGAATGCACAATGATCCCACAACATCATCTGCCCGCCGACATTGAGCGGACAAGCCTTTCCATCATCACGGCAGAGCTGGAAGCGTTGGGCCTGACCCCGCCGCCCGAGACTGCCGCTGTGGTCAAGCGGGTCATCCACACTACCGCCGACTTTGACTATGCGAAAAATCTGCGCTTTACGCCGGGGGCTGTGGCAGCCGGTGTGGCCGCCCTGCGGGCCGGGACCCCTATCATCACCGACACCAACATGGCACTTTCGGGCATTTCCAAGCCTGCCCTTGCCCGGCTGGGCGGCAGTGCCCTCTGCTATATGGCGGACCCTGAGGTGGCGCGGATCGCAGCCGAGACCGGAACCACCCGGGCAGTGGCCTCCATGCACCGCGCGGCGCAGGAGCACCCCGGGGCAATTCTTGCGGTGGGCAATGCCCCCACCGCCCTGCTGACCATTGCGGAAGAGATCGAGGCCGGGCTGCGGCCTGCTCTGGTCATTGCCGTGCCGGTGGGGTTTGTGAATGTGGTGGAAAGCAAGGAAGCGCTGTTTGCCGCCTGTGCAGCCCACGGCGTGCCTGCCATCGCGGCCATGGGCCGCAAGGGCGGAAGCACCGTGGCCGCTGCAGTCTGCAACGCCCTGGTCTACTCTGCCGCCGAGATGCAGGATCCTGCGGCGAGAGGGTGGAAATAGGGCAGAACCGGTACAAACGCCCCTTTTTACGCTTTTGCTTGACTTTTTGGCAGAAACAAGGTATCATTTATCTGTATGACGATTGATATATGAGTGGAAGCTTTGCGTGAAAAAGGAAACATTATGGCACAGACGATTTTAGAAGAAAAGAAGAAATCACGGCTGATGACAGAGGGCAGCATCTGGAAGAGCATCCTGCTCTTCTCGGTGCCGCTGATCCTGGGCAACATGCTGCAGCAGCTGTACAACACCGCCGATTCCATCATCGTGGGCAACTTTGTGGGCAGCAACGCGCTGGCAGCCGTCGGCTCCAGCGGCTCGCCCATCTTCTTGCTCATCGGGTTCAGCCAGGGCATTGCCGTGGGTGCCGGTGTCGTGGTGTCCCAGTTTCTGGGAGCTAAGGACAGGGAGGGCGCGCACACTGCAGTTCACACCTCGCTGGCCCTTTCGGCCATTCTGGGTGCGATCCTGACCGTGTGCGGCATTGCCGTCAGCCGGGCCCTGCTCACCGCCATGAACACCCCCGCAGAGGTGCTGGAGGATGCGGTGCTCTATATGCGGCTCTATTTTGGCGGCGTGCTGTTCAGCGTGGTGTATAACATGGCGGCCGGTATCCTGAACGCCGCCGGCAACTCCAAGCAGAGCCTGCTCTACCTGGGCGTTGCCTCCATCACCAATATCGTCCTCGACCTTGTTCTGATCGCCGGATGCAAGATGGGCGTGGCCGGTGCGGCCATTGCCACCGATATCAGCCAGCTGGTGTCCTGTGTGCTCTCCCTGCGTTTTCTGATGCGGGTGGAGGACGATTACCGCGTGACAGCAAAGGAAGTGCGCGTGCACAAAAAGATGGCGGTCCGCATCATCAAGGTGGGCCTGCCCACCGGTATCCAGAACATGGTCATCTCCCTTTCCAATGTGCTGGTGCAGGTCAGCGTCAACGGCTATGGTGCCGCTGCCATGGCAGGCTTTGCCGCCTATATGAAAGTGGATGGCTTCAACATTCTGCCTGTGCTGAGCTTCGGCATGGCGGCCACCACCTTTGTGGGCCAGAACTTTGGCGCGGGCAAGATCGACCGTGTCAAAAAGGGCACCTTTGTCACCCTGGGCATGTGCATCGTTTACACCATCCTGACCGGCATCCTGCTGCTCGCCTTCCAGGACCCCATCATGCACCTGTTCACCGGCGATGAAACGGTCATTGCCTACGGCAAGATCTGTATGCTCTATTTCTGCCCCTTCTACTGGATGCTGGGCATCCTGCAGGGCCTTGCCGGTACGGTGCGCGGCACCGGCAAGAGCGTGCCGCCCATGGTGGTGCTGTTGATCTCCCTGTGCCTGTTCCGCATCGTCTGGATCCAGTTTGCCCTGCCCCTGTTTGCGGGCATTGAGGGTGTGCTGCTGGTCTACCCGGTGTCTTGGGCTGTGGGTGCAGTGTTGATGGTGCTCTACGCCTGGAAGGGCAAATGGATGCAGCTGCCGGAAGCAATTTCGTAAATCAAGCGCACCCGATCCCCCGGCGGAAGTGCATTTTATACAAAAAGTAACGTATGAATGCATAAAATATTCGGGGGGGGGGGGCTAAAAAATCTGCGAAAATCAGTTGATTTTTGCCGAAAAATGCCGTATACTGAATTATAGTTTCAAATCGAACGACAGACTTCGGCAAAAGGAGCTGATAAGATGGAGTGCACGCAGGCAGAGGCCTTTGAACAGTATATTCGGGATCTGCGCGTTGTGCGCTCGATCTCCCGGCCCAGCTTTCCGGAGGGCAAGGCTTCCGCTGCCGTGCTGGAAGAGATCCAGACCAACGCGCTGAGATGCAACGCCCTGATGCGGCAGAATGAGGCACTGCTGGCGCAGTTTGTCTACGACCGCGACCCTGCCTCCCTGACCGAAACGGATATCCAGGGACTGAGTGCCTTTGCGGGCAGGCTGTTCAACTACGCGAACAGCGAGGATATGGGCGTGGCGTTCAAGGTGCATCAGCTGCTGCTGGCAGCGGCCCGCAGCCGGGAAGACGTGCCCATGATCGTCAGGGAGCTGTACTACACGGGCATCACCCTGCATTATATGAACGTCCGGGATGAGGGAACTGGCATCAACCTGTTGGGCGATGCAATCCAGGTCTATTTTACGGAAGCTGCTGAATCCATGTCACGGTATGAACAGCTGGACAGGAATACCCGGCAGTATCTCATCCGCTGTGTGGGCAACACCCGGCTGGGGATGTCCCGCGGCACCCATGCGGAAAGCTGCCGGTATCTGGAGCGGTTCCGCCGCGCAATGGAGGTTATCCAGTCTGCGCATTACCATGCACTGGACCCGGAGTTCCCCTGGGAAAGCTACATCTATTCCATGCACATGGATCGCATGACCCTGCTGACCCACCTGCGGCAGGAGGAGGATCCCGAGGTGGCGCGGCAGGTGCTGGAATCGGCGGAATACATCTGGACGCACAAGAAGAAACACAAGGGCCCGGATGCACGCCTGCAGAACTGGCGGGTGCCCTATTTTTACGCCGCTGCCCGCTACCATGCCGGGGTGGGCAGCCTGGAAGACGTGGTCAAGATCCTTCTGGAATCGGCGGGAAGCGTGGCGCAGGATGATTATTCTGCCGAGGCCATCAACCGGAAGCTGGTTCTGGCGGCCTATCTTTCGGTCTATGCAGAACGTCTGGACGAGGCGGGAGCACAGAGGTATCGTGCAACCGTGGAGCAGGTACGCCGTTCTGCGGATCAGTATCTGGAACAGATGCCGGCCAGCCAGTATCCCCGTGTGGTAAACTCTGCCGCCTGGGAGTTGAGCAAGATCAGTTCCAGCTCAGATGAAACGACGAACCGCCGGATGCTGGGCAGTATCCTGGCCGGGCACAAGCCGACCTATGTCCACTCGCTGATGGTGGCAGAGCTGACCCGTGCCCTGCTGCGGCGGCAGATCGAGACAAGGCCCGAAACACTGGTTGGTCTGCTGGGTTGCAGGAGCGCGGCCGAAGTGCAGGCCCGGCGGGAAGAGTTCTGCCAGACAGCCTATGAGTGCGGCCTGTACCACGACCTTGGCAAGTGTGCCGTTCTGATGTACATCGACAACAACGCCCGCCGCCTGCTGGATGAGGAGTTTTTCTGCATCCAGAGCCACCCAAGGACCGGCGCTGCCATTCTGAATAGAATGGGCTGCGGAAGAACGCTGGCTCCGGCGGCACTCTATCACCACTGCTATTACAACGGCAAGGGCGGATATCCCAATGATGTACCCTCCTGCCCGGAGGAAATCAAGGGGATCGTGGATGCGCTGAGCGTGGCAGACTCGCTGGATGCCGCCACCGATAATATCGGTCGGTGCTACAACCTTGCCAAGCCCTTCCACGCTCTGCTGGAAGAGCTGCGGGCCCAGAGCGGCACCCGCTATGCGCCCAATGTGGTCGCCCTGTTCGAGGACGAGCGTTTCTGCCAGCAGCTGGCAGAGAACACGGATGCCGAGCGCAAAAGGGTGTATCTGCAGGTGTATCACGCCGGAAGTGAAGAAAAATAAACGACCCTCTCTATCATTGCTTCGCAGTGCCACCTCCCCAAAAAGGGAGCGGGCATACGTCAGCGTGATAGAGAGGGTCATTCTTTTTGTTTAAGTCAGGATGAAGCTTTCCCAGTCCACCCTGCCGGTGCAGTTCAGCCGGGGTACTTAGCCACTTCCAACAGTTCCTCCGCCCGGCGGACCTGTTCCGCCGTGGGGGGAACAGCATCGGGCAGGGGATAGGAGATGCCCAGCTTCTGCCACTTGAACAGCCCCAGCGTGTGGTAGGGAAGCACCTCCACCCGCTGCACCGTTTTCAGGCTGCGGATGAAGTCTGCGGTCCTGCGCAGGCCCTCCTCGTCATCGGTGAGGCCGGGCACCAGCACATGCCGGATCCAGAGCGGAACGCCCAGATCAGAGATGTGCCGTGCCATGGCTAAGATGTTGGCATTGTCCCTGCCGGTAAGCTGACGGTGCTTCTCCGGGTCGATCTCCTTGAGATCCAGGATCACCAGACTGGTGGAAGCCATCAGGGTATCGAAGGCGGCCAGGTAGGCGGGGTCATCGGGCTGGAACGGCTGACCGGCCGTGTCCAGCGCGGTGTGCACCCCCTTGGCGCGTGCCAGCTGGAAGAATTTTGTCAAGAAGTCCATCTGCCGCAGCGGCTCGCCGCCGCTGACGGTGATGCCACCCTTCTTGCCCCAGTAATTGCGGTAGCGCCAGACGTGCTGGAACAGCTTCTCCGGAGACCATTCCGTGCCGCCCTCAGCGCTCCACGTTTCGGGGTTGTGGCAGTATTTGCAGCGCAGGGCACAGCCCTGCAGAAAGACAACGAACCTGACACCCGGCCCGTCCACCGAGCCGAAGCTTTCCAGCGAGTGGACGAGACCGACAGGGTCACAGTGCGGCATGGCAGGTACGGGAGATCACGTCCATCTGCTGCTCGCGGGTCAGGTCGATGAACTTGACCGCATAGCCGGAGACGCGGATGGTGAAGTTAGCGTATTCTTCCTTTTCGGGGTGCTCCATAGCATCCAGCAGCTTCTCCTTGCCGAACACGTTCACGTTCAGGTGGTGTGCACCCTGATCGAAGTAGCCGTCCATGACCTGCACCAGGTTCTCCTTGCGCTCCTCCTCGCTGTGGCCCAGAGCCTCGGGGTTGATGGTCTGGGTGTTGGAGATGCCGTCCAGAGCCCAGTGGTAGGGCAGCTTGGCAACAGAGTTCAGGGAAGCCAGCAGGCCGTTCTGCTCCGCACCGTAGCTGGGGTTTGCACCGGGTGCAAAGGGGGTAAAGGCGGCACGGCCATCGGGCAGAGCACCGGTGTACTTGCCGTACACCACATTGGAGGTGATGGTCAGGATGGAGGTGGTAGCCTCGGAGTTGCGGTAGGTGTGGCGCTTCTTGATCATCTCCAGGAAGGTGCGCAGCAGCCAAACGCCGATCTCATCGGCACGGTCGTCATCGTTGCCGTACTTGGGGAAGTCGCCCTCCACCTCATAGCCGGTGGCCAGGCCGGTCTCATCGCGCACGACCTTGACCTTGGCGTACTTGATGGCGCTCAGGGAGTCGATGACGTGGGAGAAGCCTGCAATGCCGGTGGCAAAGGTGCGGCGCACATCGGTGTCGA
>ERZ1694966.403-NODE-403-length-27502-cov-21.776551_pt1 | contig 27502 bp, 19 predicted proteins | sample MGYA00581611_ERZ1694966 | MGnify/ENA primary metagenome ERZ1694966 (study PRJEB42213, sample SAMN07424282) | human gut metagenome | biome: ENVO:00009003; feature: ENVO:2100002; material: ENVO:00002003 | host: Homo sapiens | place: USA | collected 2014 ...
TGTCCCTTGCCAATGCCGGCATCCGGGCGGCGCTGGGCAAGCTGTTTACATGGAAGTTCAGCATCCTGCTGTCGGTGATCGTGCTGAGCGTACTGTTCTACCGTCCCTTCTGCAAGTGGCTATGCCCGCTGGGCGCGTTCTACGCCCTGTTCAACCGGGTGTCCCTTTTCCAGATGAAGGTGGATAAGAGTAAGTGCGTCTCCTGTGGGAAATGCGCCAGAGCCTGTAAGATGGACGTGGATGTGACGAAAACGCCCAACCATACCGAGTGCATCCGCTGCGGGATGTGTATCCGTGCCTGTCCGACGAACGCTGTGTGCTTCCGCTACGGCTTCGGCGATGGAAAAGAGAAAGAAAACGCAGCGACACTGCGAGAAAACAACAAAGCTTAAGGAGAAACGAATATGAATGCAAAGAAGATACTGGCTCTGATGCTGTGCGCGATGATGCTGCTCTCCCTTGCAGCCTGCGGCGCAAAGGGCAACGACAAGCAGGCGGATATGAGCGGAGACAGCTCCGCCATGACCGGCGAGCCGAAAACCGCCGAGGAGGCGCTCGCTCTGCACAAGGAGCTGCTGGAGCGGGAAAACGCGCTCCTGTCGGAAAATGCCGAACTCTGGGAGAAGGTGTTCATGGCGGCCGATAAGGGCATGACCATGCAGGAGGACGGCAAAAACTACGGCGACTTCCTGCTGGATACCGTCGAGGCCGCTAAAGAGCAGTTCACCGACAAGGAGTATGCGTGGCTGAAGGAGTCGGCCACGGAGATCAGCGATATTGAAAACAAGCTGACCGAGTTGGAAAAGAAGTATCCCGAGATCATGCAGAAATCCATGGACGGCGATATGAGTATGCCAGCGGGCAGCGACACGAGCACCCCTCCCGACGACGGCAGTATGCAGAAGTTCCCCGCCTTTGAGGGGAAAGACCTGGATGGCAACACGGTGAAGAGCGACGAGCTGTTCTCCGGCAACACCGTCACCGTAGTGAATTTCTGGTTCACCACCTGCAATCCCTGCGTGGGAGAGCTTGCCGAGCTGGACGCACTGAATAAGGAACTCGCGGAGAAGGGCGGCTCCCTCATCGGCGTCAACACCTTCACGCTGGACGACGACGAGGCAGCGATTTCCGAGGCGAAGGACGTGCTGGCCAAGAAGGGCGCCACCTATCAGAATGTGTATTTTGACTCAGATGGTGAGGCGGGAAAGTTTACTACCAACATCTTTGCTTATCCCACCACCTATGTGGTCGACCGCAGCGGCAATATCGTGGGTGAACCCATCGTAGGAGCCATCACAGAAAAGAAGCAGGCGGAGACGCTGCAAAAGCTCATCGAGCAGGCGCTCGCCGCCGATGTGGGCTGACCCGAGATTTAAAAAAGCGCCTGCTGTGCGCCATTGCATTGCCCTCGGCGGGCAAAGGGCGGAGTGAGCCCTCAGAAGCCTGCGGCGGAATCCATCCGGGACAAGCTGACGGCGAAGCAGTACCGTGTTACGCAGGAGAGCGGCACAGAGCGCGCCTTCACAGGCGAGTTCTGGGATAAGTTTGAAAAGGGCATCTATGTGGATGTCGTCACCGGCGTGCGCTACTGCATCAACAGCGCGGCCCTGCGCTTCGTCCCCTATGAAAAAATGGAGACCGAGGGCTACGGATACCTGCTGTACCTGTTTGAAAAATAGGACGCAAACGGTCGGCAGTTCTCATGCAAGGAACTAATTCAAACTTATTGCTGTTAGCCGATGGATTCAGGTGTGCCAAAGCATTGCAGGGCTGGAAGTATTCAGCTTCGGCTTCGGCAAAAGATGTGTAAAACAGAGAAGCGCCCGTATCAGCATTTAAAAGACTTCTTCGATTCCTCCTACCTGTAAATATAGGGGCAGCAAAAAAGCCGTTCGCCACGCTGGAAAATCTGCGTGGTGAACGGCTTTCTGCTTCCATTGGTGCTGTTTTGCAACAGCCTGTACTAACTGAGCATCTTTCTACGCAATGTCTGTTGTTCTGATCAATCCAACTCCAGATCCTCAAAGCCGGTGACTGTTTCAAACCGACGGGTGCGCACCTCCATCATTTCGCTGATGAGTTCGGCGGGAAGGGCGAGTGCTCCGGCCATCCGAAGCAGAGTGCTGACATCAGATGCGGTGAGCAGGTCTGTGCGGCAGAGGAAGTGGAACAGCTCTGCGTAAGCCTGTTGAGGCGGGCAGGGCATGAACTGCGCGGCATGGTCAAAATACTGTACCAAAACGGAGCAGTACCACTGACGGTCAGCTAGAGACAGTCCAGCAGAGGCTTCCAGCCGAGCCAGCGCCATACGGGCCGAAAAATCCAGCCGGAACGCGTCCCGGGCCAGTTGGTCAAAGTAGGGAATCGGCTGGGTGAAGAACAGCACCGGTACCCGCAGGATGGCTCCGAATTTGGCATCGCCTGCCAGAATTTTATCCCGGGCCACGGGTAGACCCAGCCGCGCCACCACATGGCCGGAAACATCGGCCTTTTCCAGCCAGAGCAGTGCGGCAGTGTGATCAAATGCAGACACAGCCACAGTGACAGTACGGCTCCAATTTTCACACCCAGCATCCCGGGCGGTCAGGGTCGCCAGACCGGAACTGTTGAAGCTGTGAGCGCCCAGCATTTTAAGCTGTGGGGGCAGCGTCAGCTGTTTCAGAGCATGACACCCGGCAAACGTGCCCACATCCGGCATGACCTGATCCGTGGGGCGGGGCAGATAGCCCAGAGCCTGCAGCTGCTCTGGCAGATGGACGCTGGCAAGGCGGCTGCAGTCACCGAATACACCGGCAGGCAGGGCGGAAATGGCATCCGGCAGGGTGATGGAAGTCAGATTTGTGCAGTGGTAGAACGCGTAGGGACCAATGTGAGTGATGCTGTCCGGCAGGATGACGGAAGTCGGCCCGCCTTCGTCCAGCGTTTCGGTGGTGACTGCGCGGCCCATTCGCATACAAAATATGCTGAAACTGATAGGCGATTGCCCGAACTGCGCAAAGCAGCCCTCATCCAGATGGCTGGCAGCAAAGGCGGTAGCGGCAATGGCGGTGACAGTGCGGCCTTCTACAGTGTCGGGTACCACAGCAGGCCGTGCCAGCCGGGGCCAGCGCACCAGCGCCAAAGAGCCGTCCGGCAGAGGGGCAAAATCGGCTGTCAGGGGCAGGGCATCGGTGTCGGCCTCTTCGTTCAGATGGCCGAGCCGTGCAAACTCTGCGCTCATGTCGGGAGCATCGCCGCCCCAATCATCCTCGTCATCCTCCTCCTGCAAGAGAGCTGCCAGCGCGGCTCCGGGCAGGGAGGAGGCCTTTTTTGTTTCCGGGGCGGGGGGTGTCCAGCGGTTGCCCAGCGTTCCGGCGTTGGTTACTTCAAATTGCAGCAGTTCCATTTTACACCAGTCCTGTCAGATCGATCTGGTGCAGCAGCTGCTCCGACTGCCGGTGCAGCAGCAGATCCCGGCTGGCTGCAAAGTAATCGGTGCTGAGAAACTGCCCCAGAAATGCGGTGGCCACGGGAGCTACGGTCAGATCGTTTACCGCCATGCTCAGCTCCGTCCCCTTACCGAAGGCTTCCTGCAAAAAACGGAGCAGATTGCCAAGCTTCTTCTGCGTTTCAGCGACCTCAGCCTGCAGGTCGGCGACCGAGCGCTGATAGCAGGCCTTGAGGGCGGAAAAGGGGGTAGAGCCGGAAAGCTCTCCGTGCCATTGGGCAGTCAGCGACAGCAGATCGAGATAGACCTTCTGCCGGGCAGAGGGGGCTTTGTTGGCTTCGGCGCGCCAGTTGTCCTCCAGCCCGGCGAGGGCGGTCAGGGCATCGCCGGGAACATCCAGCGTCCCGCGCTGGGCTTTGAGGGCGGCCACGATAAGGCGCAGCGCATCGTGGCGCAGGGTGCAGCGTTCCATCTGCAGGAACACGGCTTCCAGCAGCAGGCTGACAAGGCTCATCCGCTCGTCCATCTTGGCGCTGCGTGCCTGCGTGAGGACATCCTTATCCCACACACCCTGCAGGATGGCATCAATATTGTAGGCCTGACGATATTTCTGATAGAGTTCAGTGTACTTTGCGCCGTATCAGATCTTGCTGGTGATGGGCGCTGTTTTTGTTCTGCCGGCGATCCCGTTTCTCCTGTTCTATGATCGAACAGTGCTGCCCCTATGCAACAGATTCCTGCCGCGGCAGGAATGCACCTGTATGCCAACGGCTACCGCCCTGTGATGAATGCTCTGCTGCCGCTGCTGCTCTATTGCGAGCTGCCTTGTGTTGTGCTAAAATCATTCTGTATTGAGTATTCGGAAAAGGGAGCTGTGGAGCTGGCTGCCGCGTTGGGCTTTGCCTGAGTCTGAAAACAACCAACAGAAAGCAGGAGATAAGATGAAACAGTATCTTTTGATCGACATCGGCGGAACCTTCATCAAGTACAGCCTGGCCGATGAACAGGCCCGGAAAATCTCTGGTGGAAAGGTTCCGACACCGCTGACGAATATGGATGACCTTCTGGCGGCCATCGAGGGCTTTGCCGCTCCCCTTCAGGGACAGTTTGTGGGCTGCGCCATCTCTATGCCGGGCCGCATCGATACCAGAAACGGCATCGCCCATACCGGTGGAATGCTCAGTGCCTTTATGTGGGAGCAGCCCTTTGCTGCGCAGGTAGAGGCACGGCTGGGCGTGCCGGTGACCATCGCCAACGATGGCAAGTGTGCCGCAGCAGCGGAGGGGTGGACCGGTGCGCTGGCCGGTGTGGAGAATGGCCTTGTGCTGGTGCTGGGCACCGGCATCGGCGGCGGCATCATCCTGAACGGGAAGGTGCTGATGGGCGCTCACGCTGCCGCAGGCGAGGTTAGCGGCCTTGTCTCGGATATTTCAAAGATGGCCGACGATGATTTCAAACTGACCTCGGTAGAGCGGTATTCCGAAGCACCCCTCTGGGCGGGAATGGCCTCGGCAAGTGGCCTGATCTTAGAGTATGCCCGGCAGAAGCATCTGCCGACGGGCAGCCCCATGCCCACCGGGGAAGAAATCTTTGCGGCTTACAATGCCGGGGAGCCGGAAGCGCAGAAGGCTCTCAAGATCTTTGCCCGGCGGGTGGCCGTTGGCATCCTGAGCCTGCAGCATGTGCTGGATGTGGAAAAGGTGGCCATCGGCGGCGGTATCAGCGCAGCGGAGGCTCTGCTGCCTGCGATTCAGGCCGAGTTGGATTGGCTGTTTGAGCGCTGCACAGTCATGCCGGCGGTCAAGCCGGAGCTGGTGCGCTGCCGCTACGGCAACGATGCCAACCTGATCGGTGCCCTGAAGCTGTTCTTTGAACAGAACCCCGCCTGAACCAGAACAAAATAGAATAGGAGTAGAAACTTATGAGCGTTTTCCGTGATGATTTCCTGTGGGGCGGTGCCTGTGCAGCCAACCAGTTCGAGGGCGCATGGGACGTGGATGGCAAAGGCCCCAGTGTCCCTGACCTGTGCACCAATGGCTCTCACACCAGCCCGAAATGGGTGACAACTGCTATCCGCTCCGACCGGCTGTATCCCAGCCATGAGGCCATCGACTTCTACCACCACTACGAGGAGGACATCGCTCTCTTCGCCGAGATGGGCTTCAAGACCTTCCGCACCTCCATCAACTGGACCCGCATTTTCCCCACCGGCATGGAGACCGAGCCAAACGAGAAGGGCCTTGAATTCTATGACAAGGTCTTTGACTGCTGCAAGAAGCACGGCATCGAGCCGTTGGTCACCATCAGCCACTACGAGCTGCCCTATGCGCTGGTGGAAAAGTACAACGGCTGGGCCAGCCGGGAACTCATCGAGTTCTATATGAACTACTGCAAGGCCATTTTTGAGCGGTACAAGGATAAGGTCAAGTACTGGCTGACCTTCAACGAGATCAACTGCGGCACCATGCCCATGGGGGCGATCCTGGAAACAGGCACCATCCGGGGCTTTGAAGGCCCTACCGACAAGGTGCCGGACAACAAGCAGGAGCGCTTTCAGGCGCTGCATCACCAGTTTGTGGCCAGTGCAGAGGCTGTCCGGTATGCCCACGACCACTACCCTCAGTTCAAGATGGGCTGCATGATCTGCTTTATCACCAGCTACGCACTGACCTGCGACCCGGCCGATGAGATCGCCAACCAGAAGGCCATGCAGATCAGCAACTGGTTCTGCTCTGATATGCATGTCCGCGGCGAGTATCCTTCTTACATGAAGCGCTATTTTGCCGAGAATAACATCACCATCCGGCAGGAGCCGGAGGATGCTGCCATCCTGAAGGCCGGTACTGTCGATTTCTACACCTTCAGCTACTATATGTCCAACTGCATCACCACCCACAAGGATGCCGATGATGTGGGCGGCAACATCATTGCTGGTAAGAAGAATCCTTACCTGAAAGCCTCCGACTGGGGCTGGCAGATCGATCCCGTTGGTCTGCGCTACACCCTCAACGCGATCTACGACCGCTACCGCATTCCCCTGATGGTGGTGGAAAACGGCCTGGGCGCTTACGACAAGAAGGATGCCGACGGAAAGATCCACGACAGCTACCGCATCGACTACCTGCGCGCCCACATCGAGCAGATGGCTGAGGCTGTAAAGGACGGCGTAGACCTGATGGGCTACACCCCCTGGGGCTGCATCGATCTGGTGAGTGCCTCCACCGGTGAGATGGCAAAGCGCTACGGCTTCATCTACGTCAACAAGTTTGACGACGGCACGGGTGATCTGAGCCGCGAAAAGAAGGACAGCTTCTACTGGTATCAGAAGGTCATTGCCACCAACGGCGAAGATTTAGGATAACAAAAACAGACCTCCGGGTGCCATGTTTGCAGTACCGGGGGTCTGTCTTTTTGAAAGAAGGAGGTCATTTATGGAAAAGGCATTTTGCTGTGCGCCGGATTTCCCGGTGGTTCAGACAAATTATGGTCCGGTGCGGGGATATCGCTTCCGGGAGATCAGCAGCTTTAAGGGCATCCCGTATGGGCGGGCGATGCGCTTCCATGCATCCCAGCCGCCCCAGCCTTGGGCAGAGCCGCTGGACGCTTCCAGTTACGGCTGCGTTTGCCCTCTGCTGAGCATCGACAAGCCCAGCGGCGAACTGCGTGTGCCCCACCGCTACTGGGTGCAGGATGAGGACTGCCTGAACCTGAACATCTGGACCCCGGCCTGCGATGCCCAAAAGCGGCCGGTGCTGGTCTGGCTCCATGGCGGCGGATTTTTTGCCGGCTCGTCCATTGAGCAGGTGGCCTACGAGGGCGGAAACATGGCGCGGGAAGGGGACTGCGTGGTGGTGTCACTGAACCACCGGCTGAACATCCTGGGCTACTTGGATCTCTCCGATTTTGGGGAGGAGTACGCAAACTCCGGCAATGCGGGTGGGGATGATATCATCCTGGCACTGCGGTGGGTGCGGGACAATATTGCAGCGTTTGGCGGCGATCCCGGCTGCGTGACGGTATTCGGCCAGTCCGGCGGCGGTGCCAAAGTGACAACGCTGCTGCAGACCCCGGCAGCAGATGGCCTGTACCACAGGGCGATGATAATGAGTGGTGTGCTGGAAGGTTTGCTGAACGACAGTGTCGGCAGCGGCAGGGACTGTGTGCAGGCGCTGATGCAGGAGCTTGGCGTGCAGACAGCACAGCAGCTGGAAACCGTGCCCTACCACCAACTGGCGCAGGCTTACCGGAACGTCAGCCCGGCTCTGAAAGCAAAAGGCGCGAACGTGGGCCAAAGTCCCCACCCGAACCGCTTCTATCTTGGAGATCCGCTCCAAAACGGCAGTGGGTTTCGGCCCGAGACTGCAGACGTTCCGGTGCTGATCGGTACGGTTTATTCGGAGTTCTACGGTTTCTTTGATGGACTGAAAGGAGTCAGTCTGGAGGAAGCAGTGGGCCTGTCTGCCGCAGAGACCCTGCGGGAACAGTTCCGCACTGCCTACCCGCACCGCCCGGAGGAAGACCTGCTGCTGGCAGATACCAGCTTCCGCGCCCCCACGATCAAATATGTCCGGGAGCGTGCCAAGGCGGGCGGAAAGGTGTACAGTTATCTGTTTGATCAGGACTTCCCTCTGATGGGAAAAAGCACCCCGTGGCACTGTGCGGATATCCCATTTGTGTTCCACAACACAGAGCTTGTGCCAGTGTGTGCCTTTGAGGGAGCAAAGCGGCTGGAAGCGGAAATTTTTGGCGCTGTGATGCAGTTTGCCCGTACCGGTGCGCCGGGCTGGGCTGCCAGTACGGAGGATGTGGAACAGACCATGCTTTTCGGCCCCCAAAGCCGTCTGGTGCAGAATCACGATCACGCACTGATCGAAGCATTGGCACCCTTCACAGATTTACGGATGAAAAAAGCGACCCGGGCAGGCGGACAGATCCAGCATTAAAAAGCGCCGTTCATACGCGGGAATTCCGGGAAACATAAAGCAGAACAGGCATCCTGCGTTACCGCTTGGCGGTATTGGGCAGGATGCCTGTTCTGCTATGATGACGAAAAGTGGGGGAGAATGGCTCAGTTGAGGAACTTCTCGTTCAGGGTCACGCTAAAGTCGCGAGCGATGCCGCCCCGGCCAGCAGTGCGCCGGCTGCCGTCAGCATGGCTTCCTCTGTGGAGGAGGTCAGTGCCATGGATGGTTACGACTACCTCAATGATTATATCGGTCTGCATTCTATAATTGCCACTTGACCCAACCCGTGGTATAATGAAAGAATCGAATACTATGGGAACAAAGGACAGGGGTCAGAACAGAAAATGGCAAAACGAAAGCGAAAAACAACTGCAAAGCGCGCGTCTGCACGCAGAAAAAGCCGGGCCGAGGAGCGGATGCCGGCGGGGCTGGGCACCCTGTTTGTGGGGCTGCTGCTCATCGTGCTGGCGTTCGTGGAGGGGGACTCCGTCTGGAAGAGCGCCCACCAGATCCTATTCGGGCTGTTCGGCTGCGGCAGCTTTGTGCTGGGCGCGGCGGTGTGCTATCTGGCCATCCTCTACACCCGGGGGCAGGACCTGCTGATGCAGGTGTTCAAGCTGCTGCTGGGGCTGATCTTTGCCAGCGGCACGGTCATCGTGTTTTCGGATATCCCCGCCGACCTGACCGCTGCCCAGATGATCGCTGCCTGCTACCAGAACGGCGCAAACGCCTGGCTGGGCGGCGGCGTGCTGGGCACTCTGCTGGGCGGCAACCTGCTCCTGCTCTGCGGGCGGCCTGCGGCCAATCTGGTCATGGCGGTGCTGGCCCTGTGCGCCAGCCTGTATATCTTTGATATCACCCCTGCCGAGTGCTGGCAGTGGCTCTGCAATGTGGGCGGCGGCGTGCATGAAAAAGGCGTGGCGGTCTATGAGCAGAACGCCGCCCGCCGTGCTGAGCGCCTTGCGGCCCGGCAGGTGGAAGAGGAGTACTGCGCCGAGGAGCCTGCGGACGATTACGATGACAGTTCCGATGAGGAAGACGTGCCCGGCGGCATTCCGGTGCCCGGGTGGCTGTCCGGCGTGTTCAGCTGGGGCCACAAGGTGACCAAGGAGATGGAAGGCGAAGCGGAACCTGCTCCCGTGGACGATTCTCTGGGCTACGAGCCGCCTGCGCCGGTGGAGCCGGAACCGGCTCCCGCCCAGCCTGCCCCAGCCTTTGAGCCGGTCAAGGTGACCTCCAACCATCCCCGCGCGGCGTTTGATATCGACCTTGGGCCGGATACCTCTGTTTCCGAGGGCGGAAGCGAGCCCATTGAGCCCATCATCATCGGGCCGGGCGGCACCTTTGGGCAGGACCCGCTCCAAAAAGCACCGCCCCGGGCCATCGTCAAACCGGTAGTTCCGGATGCCGTGGAGACTGCCGCCGAGGATTTCTTCGCGCCCGCCGGATCGACTGCTCCGGCCCCGGTGGTGAACCCCACCGTGCCGCCTGCGGCCCCGGAAGTCCCTGCGGCTGCACCGGCAGAGCCCGTGCAGCCTGAGATGCCGGTGTTCCAGACCCCCACCCTGCCCACTACGGACGAGCCGGTGGTGCCGGTGCGGGTCAGCGCGGAAAACGCGGTGGCCATGCGCAGTGAACCGGACGAGGACGGCTGGATCAGCATTACCAGCGAACCGGTGGAGGAAAAAGACCTGAACACGCTGGTGGCGGCTGCCATGGAAAAACCCGCCGCAGGCGAGCAGGCTGCCGCCACCGCCCCGGCCGAGGAGCCGGAGGTGGTGGAGACCTTCCAGTATCAGTACCCCAGCATCGAGCTGTTTGAAAAGTCTGCCGAGGAGAGTGACCCCGGTGCCCAGGACGAGCTGAAGGCCAACGCCCAGAAGCTGGTGGACACGCTGGAAAGCTTCGGCGTGCGCACCCGGGTGCTGGATATCTCGCGGGGACCCTCCGTTACCCGGTACGAGGTCCAGCCCATGGCGGGCGTGAAGATCAGCCGCATCACCTCGCTGGCCGATGATATCGCCCTGAACCTTGCCGTGGCCGATGTCCGCATGGAAGCACCCATCCCCGGCAAGCCTGCCGTGGGCATCGAGGTGCCCAACCACAAAAAGACCCCCGTTTTTATCCGCAGTGTCTTTGAAAGCCAGGCCTTCCTGCGGATGACTTCGCCCTTGGGCGTGGCGCTGGGCAAGGACATTGCCGGTGTGGCCCAGGTGGCCGACCTGTGCAAGATGCCCCATCTGCTCATCGCGGGCAGCACCGGCAGCGGTAAATCTGTCTGTGTGAACAGCATCATCATCAGCATTCTGTTCCGCTCCAGCCCAGAGGACGTGAAGCTCATGCTCATTGACCCCAAAGTGGTGGAGCTGGCAGAGTATAACGGCATCCCCCACCTGCTGATGCCTGTCATCACCGAGCCGAAAAAGGCAGCGGGCGCATTGAGCAGCGCGGTGCAGGAGATGGAGCGCCGCTACCACCTGTTTGCGGAAAACAATGTCCGTGACATCAAATCCTTCAACAAGCTGGCGGCCACCGACCCCATGCTGGAAAAGATGCCCTATATCGCCATCATCATCGACGAGCTGGCCGATCTGATGATGGTCGTGGGCAAGGACGTGGAGGATTCCATCTGCCGCATTGCCCAGAAGGCCCGTGCCGCCGGAATGCACCTCATCGTTGCCACCCAGCGCCCCAGCGTGGATGTCATCACCGGCCTGATCAAGGCCAACATCCCCAGCCGCATTGCCTTTGCCGTGTCCAGCCAGGTGGACAGCCGCACCATTCTGGATGGTGCCGGTGCTGAGAAGCTGCTGGGCCAGGGCGATATGCTCTTTATGCCTGTGGGCGCGCCCAAGCCGGTGCGTATCCAGGGCACCTTTGTGCGGGATGAGGAGATCAGCCGCGTGCTGGACTTCATCAAGCAGAGCGCCACCGTCCAGTACGACGAGGCCATGATCGAAGCCATGGAAAAGCACGCCATTCAGGATGGCAAGAAGGGCGCATCCTCTGCAGATGCGGATGAGGAGACCGGCAGCGACCCGATGCTCAAGCAGGCCGTTGAGGTGGTCATCGATGCCGGGCAGGCATCCACCAGCCTGCTGCAGCGCCGCTGTAAGCTGGGTTATGCCCGCGCCGCCCGCATCATGGATGAGATGGAGCAGAAGGGCATCATCGGCCCCTATGAGGGTGCCAAGCCCCGCGCTGTCCTCATCAGCCGCCAGCAGTGGCTGGAGATGCAGATGAATCAGCCGGAGGAATAATTATAGTTTTATATAGGAGCAATAACTAATGCGACGGCCTTTAACGTGTGTTGAAATATGTGCAGGTGCGGGAGGGCAGGCTTTGGGTCTTGCAATGGCGGGTTTTGTCCATGTTGCACTTGTTGAATATGAACAAGAGTACTGTAATGTTCTGAAAGCGAACCGTCCGGAATGGAATGTTATTTGTGCAGATGTCCATAAGTTTGATGGTCATCCATATGAAGGAGTGGACTTGCTGGCAGGAGGTGTCCCATGCCCTCCTTTTTCTGTGGCAGGAAAACAATTAGGTAAGGATGATGAGCGTGACCTGTTTCCGGAAGCAATTCGTTTGATTCGAGAGATTCGTCCAAGAGCTGTTATGCTGGAAAATGTTCGAGGTTTTCTGGACTCTGGCTTCGAGGAATACCGAGACCATATTTTTACAGAGATAAAGAAGCTAGGGTATGTTACACACATTAAATTATTGAATGCCTCAGATTATGGGGTGCCCCAGCTTCGTCCAAGGGTTGTTATAGTTGGAATCCGAAAAGATCAGGCAGGGGCATTTGAATATCCACAAGAGCATCCAAGAGAATCTCCTACGGTTGGAGAGACACTGTGCGATCTGATGTCACAAAATGGATGGAAAGGTGCAAAAAAATGGGCTGAAAGAGCTGATAGGATTGCACCTACACTGGTTGGAGGCTCTAAAAAGCATGGCGGACCGGATCTTGGCCCGACAAGAGCAAAAAATGCATGGGCAGAGCTTGGCGTTGACGGAAAGGGAATTGCAAATGAGGCACCGGAACAGGATTTTGACGGGATGCCACGTCTGACCAGTCGAATGATGGCACGCATCCAAGGTTTTCCAGACACATGGACTTTTGGAAGCAAAAAGACTATTGCCTGTAGAATGATCGGCAATGCTTTTCCGCCACCGGTGGCGCAGGCTGTTGGAATTGAAATCAGGAGGTGCTTAGAAAATGCCGAAAGATGAAGTCTTGATTGCAATGGAACGCAAGAGATACCATGAGAGACTGCTGCAGACTGGTACATTGGCAATCAATGCAAATGGTGTTGCCACAAATGCAGACAAAGACAGTGTGATATCTGTAATGATTGCTAAAGGAATTGCCGAGCAGCTGATGGCAGAAACCAATGAGCGTGTTGCAGGTCAAACAGCAGGAGCGTCATTTGAAATGCTTACGATGGAGTTTGTAAAGAGAACATTCCCACAGCTGCAACATCTTAGACCGGGCAATTGGGAAGTCCTTAAACTTGGAAATAGAAGCAGGACGAAAACATCAACATTCGCTCAATATGAACATTTGGCGTATTTGACCGAACTGACAAAAGCTAACAGAAAATTGTCAGCTATGATTGGAAATGACTATATGGTAGCACCTGATATTGTTGTTTACCGAAACCTTTGTTCTGATGAGGAAATAAACGCAACAGAACCTATCGTAAATGATACTGTGTGTCGGTATGCTGATTTGAGAGAAAAGAATGGTGGCAAAGCAATCTTACATGCTTCTGTTTCGGCAAAATGGACAATGAGATCTGATCGAGCACAAAACAGTCGTACGGAAGCATTAAATCTGATTCGTAATAGAAAAGGGCATCTTCCGCATATTGTTGTTGTCACGGGAGAACCTCTTCCATCCAGAATTGCATCACTTGCACTTGGGACAGGGGACATTGATTGTGTATATCACTTTGCATTGCCGGAATTGATCGCGTCAGTTAACTCAACAGAACGGGCAGATGTGATAGAAACACTTAAAACATTGGTGGAAGGAAAAAGATTGAAAGATATTTCGGATTTGCCGTTAGATCTTTCCGTATAATGAGATGAATTGCGTTCTAAAAGACTTCATAAGTGTGAAGTGAGGATATAAAGGATATGCAGGAAAATACTTCCCCGATCTATACCGAATTTCTTCCCATCAGCCGGGCGGACATGGAAGCCCGGGGCTGGGATCAGCTGGACTTTGTGGTGGTAGGCGGCGATGCCTACGTTGACCACCCCAGCTTTGGCACCGCCATCATCAGCCGCCTGCTGGAGGCCGAGGGCTACAAGGTGGGCGTGCTGGCACAGCCCCGCTATACCGACTGCGAGGACTTCAAGCGGTTCGGCAAGCCCAAGTACGGCTTTTTCATTGGCGGCGGCAATGTGGACAGCATGGTCAGCCACTATTCCGTGGCAAAAATTCCCCGCGCCGAGGATGAATACTCTCCCGGCGGCAAGGCCGGTGCCCGCCCGGACCGCAGCGCCACCGTGTACACAAAGCTTGCCAAGCAGGCTTACCCCGACCTGCCGGTGATCTTAGGCGGTCTGGAAGCCAGCCTGCGGCGGTTTGCCCACTACGATTACTGGCTGGACACCGTGCTGCCCAGCATCGCCGAGGACTCCGGCGCGGATCTCATCAGCTTTGGCATGGGCGAGCACCAGACCGTGGAGATCGCCCGCCGTCTGGCCGCCGGGGAGCCGGTGGAGACCATCACGGACGTGAACGGCACCTGCTACCTGACCGATTTCGACCACCTGCCCCAGCGGTATGTGGAGTGTGCCGGTTTTAAAAAGGTGGCCAGCGATAAGACCGCCTACGCCAAGGCCTGCCGCATCCAGATGGACAATCAGGACGTGGTCAGCGGCCAGATCATCGTGCAGAAGCAGAGCGAGAAGTATCTGGTGCAGAACATCCCCGCAAAGCCGCTGGTGCGCGGGGAGCTGGACAAGGTCTACGCCCTGCCCTACACCCGCCGTTACCACCCCATCTACGAGAGCATGGGCGGCGTGCCCGCCATCCGTGAGGTGCAGTTCTCCATCATCCAGAACCGCGGCTGCTTTGGCGGCTGCAACTTCTGCGCCATCCAGCTGCATCAGGGCCGCCGTGTCACCAGCCGCAGCGCGGACAGCATCGTGGCAGAAGCCGAGCGCATGACCCACGAGCCGGATTTCAAGGGCTACATCCACGATGTGGGCGGCCCCACCGCAAACTTCCGCTTTCCCTCCTGCCGGGAGCAGATGCTGCGGGGCATGTGCACCGGCGGCAAGCACTGTCTTGCCCCCACCACCTGCTCCCACATGATCGTGGACCACAGCGACTACCTGAAGATTCTGCGCCGGGTGCGGGAGCTGCCGGGCGTGAAAAAGGTGTTCATCCGCAGCGGCATCCGGTTCGACTACCTGATGGCGGACCCGGACGATACCTTCTTCAAGGAGCTGGTAGAATACCATGTATCCGGCCAGTTGAAGGTCGCCCCGGAGCACTGCGCCCCCAATACCCTTGCCTACATGGGTAAGCCGCCCATCGAGACCTTCAACAAGTTCAAGGATAAGTTCTACGAGCTGAGCAAGAAGGCGGGCAAAAAGCAGTACCTCGTGCCCTACCTGATGTCCAGCCATCCGGGCAGCACCCTGAGCGATGCCGTCTATCTGGCTGAGTATCTCTACAAAAACCACATGCGCCCCGAGCAGGTGCAGGATTTCTATCCCACCCCCGGCACGGTGAGCACCTGCATGTTCTACACCGGCCTTGACCCCTACACCCTCAAGCCTGTGTTCGTGGAAAAAACTGCGGAGGGAAAAGCGCTCCAGCGCGCCCTGCTCCAGTATTACGAGCCCCGCAATGCCGAAAAGGTCATCAAGGCGCTGAAAATGACCCACCGGGAGGATCTGATCCCGCTGCTGGTGCCCGCCGAGGGCCGCCGCGCGGTCCAGCGCTCTGCCCGTCGGGCCGAGCCTGCCGAGGTGACCATCCACAACGACGGCACCTATACCGTCCGCCCCAACAAGGGCAGGGGAGGCAGGAATCAGAGCCGCGGAGCCGCCCCGGCCCGCACCGCAGGCGGCCGCCAGCCCAGCCCAGGCGCACGCTTTGCGCCCAACGGTACGGCACCCCGTAAGCCGAAGAATGATCAACAGAAAGAGAATACAGCGTGGAAAACTTCAAAAAAGAAAAAGTAAGCTTTTGGCGGCGCATTGCCGCTCTGGCCCTGGCGGCGGCGCTGGCCCTTGGCCTTGCTGCCTGTGATGCCTCGGCGGTGGTGCCGGGCAGCAGCACCCCTACGGTCAGCACTGCCCAGCCTGCCGGAGACGGCCAGACCGCCAACTTCGAGATGCACTTCCTGGATGTGGGGCAGGCCCTGAGCGTGCTGGTGGAATGTGACGGCCAGTATATGCTCTACGACGGCGGCAACGTGGACGATGGCAGCTATGTCGTCTCTTACCTGCAGAATCTCGGCGTGGAGGAGCTGCAGTATGTGTTCTGCTCCCACGCCCACGAGGATCATGTGGGCGGCCTGTCCGCTGCGCTGGCCTATTTCCCGGCAGACCATGTGTATAGCCCCGTGACGGAAGCCTCTACCAAATGCTTTCAGGATTTCGTCAAGTACACCCAGCAGCAGGGCCTGCAGGTGGAGGTGCCCGCCGCGGGCACGGTCTGGTCACTGGGCAGTGCCACTGTGACCATGCTGGGCCCTGTGGCGCAGTATGACAATACCAACGATACCTCCATCGTTCTGCGGGTGGATTACGGCTCCACCAGCTTTCTGCTCACCGGCGATATGGAATCGGATGCGGAGCGCGACCTCGTGAACAGCGGGGCCAACCTGAAGGCAGATGTTCTGCAGGTGGGCCACCACGGTTCCAGCACCAGCACGAGCTACATCTTCCTGAACGCCGTCCTGCCCGAGATGGGCATCATCTCCTGCGGTGTGAACAACAAGTACGGCCACCCCCACGAGGAGACCCTGAGCATCCTGCGGGATGCGGGCGTGGATGTTTACCGCACGGACCTGCTGGGGGCCATTGTGATCGGTTCCGATGGCCAGAACTATACCATCCGCACCGAGAAAACGGCCACCGATGCCGAGCTCAACCCCACCGACCCGGCGGCATCGTCCACTGCGCAGCAGGGGTATATCGGCAACGTGAACAGCAAAAAGTTCCACCTGCCCAGCTGTGCCAACCTCCCTGCGGAGAAGAACCAGATCCTCTTCTCCAGCTACGAGGAGGCCATTGCGGCAGGGTACAGCCCGTGCTCGAGCTGCATCAAGTAAAAGCCATATCAAACAAGCAGCGCCCTGCCGGGGTAAACCGGCAGGGCGCTGCTGTTTTCTGGGATCATTTTTTTCGCTTCTTGAAATCGACCGGCAGCGTTGTCCACCGCTCCCGGAAGAGATACGCCGCATCCTTGGGCTGGCGCTGGCGGGTAAAGATGCCTTTTTTGTTGCCGTCCACCCGCAGGATGCCCTCGGTGGTCTGGAAATCGGCAAAATTCCACACCAGCTCACCCTGGACGAAATCGTAGTGGTCGAACACGGCGTGGGTCATCTCCAGATATTCATTCTGGTATTCAGCGCTCCACATCACACTGGGGAGCTTGTGTGCACCGCTCAGGTTGTCGGTGCCGTACTCAGTGAAGATGAGCGGGCGGCCATGCAGGACTTTTGCCCAGCCGTCCATCTCATGGTGGAAGGCGGCTTCGGCATCTGCCAGCCCGGCCCCGCCCAGTACATACCAGCCGTAGTAGCGGTTCAGGCTGACGAAATCGGCAAAGCGCTGGCCCTTGCTGGTGTCGGGCAGGCTGGTCATCAGGACCGTATAAGTACGGGGGCGCTTCTGGGGGTCGAGGCGGCGGGCCAGCTCGAACAGGGGCTTGAAGTATTCCTCGGTGCCCGCGCTGGTGCACTGAGGCTCGTTGAGCAGGCTCCATGCGATGACCGAGGGATGGTTTTTGTCCCGGTCGATCATATCGGTCAGGGCTGCCTTGTGGTTCTTGAGCAGCGCAGGAGTGGTCTCCTTCTCAAAAAAGCCCTGCTGCCTGCTGTTGCCCTGATTGGCGGCCAGGAAGTTGGCTGTGCTCTGCATAAAGCCCACAGCGGGGACTTCGTCAATGATGAGGAAGCCCTCCTCATCGGCCATCTGGTAGATCTCCTCGGCGTAGGGGTAGTGGCTGGTGCGGAAGCAGTTTGCGCCGATCCACTTCATCAGCTCGAAATCCCGCTTGACGGTGGGCAGGTCGAGCCCGCGGCCCCGGATGTCGGCATCCTCGTGTCGGCCGAAGCCCCTCAGATAGACCGGGCTGCCGTTGAGCAGGAATCGCCCGTGCCGGATCTCAAAGGTGCGGATGCCGATCCGGTCCAGATACTCGTCCACCACCGCGCTGCCCTCGTGGATGCGGATGACCAGATCGTAGAGATAGGCGGCGTGGACATTCCACAGCTTGGCGTTTTTGACCACCAGCGTGCCGGTGGTGCCGGAGCTTTCGGCCACCTGGGTGGTGCCGTCGTAAAGCTCCACAGTTACGGGGTGGGTGCCGTTGGTGGACACGGTATAGTCGATCTCGGCCCCGGTCTCGGTCAGGCGGTATCGGGTGGAATAGTCCAGCACCCGCTCCTTGGGCAGGGCCATCAGCCAGACGGGCCGGTGGATGCCGGCATAGTTGTAAAAATCAAAGTAGGGGGCGGCGATCTTTCTGCCATCCGCAAGGGTGCGGGTGGTGCCTGCGGGCAGCATCGTCTCGCTGAGCTCGTTGTTCGCCAGAACACTGAGCTTGTTGAACTGGTTGTAGCGCACGATGTTGGTCACGGTGGCATCAAAGGGCAGGAAGCCGCCCTCGTGCTGGGCCACCTCCACGCCATTGACAAAGACCCGGGCCCGGTGGGTGACCGAGCCAAACCGGAGAACAATGTCCCAACCGCTCCATTCCGCAGGGACAAAAAAGCTGGTCTCGTACCAGAAATCACCGCAGTATTCGCGGGAGGCCTTGTCGGTGAACAGGTCGCAGAAGGAGGCAGGCACCGGCATGGAAAGAGAGGAGGGCAGTTCGAGCGCCCATCCGGCCTCCACACCCTTGCTCTCGGGGTCGAAGCTGAAACGCCACATCCCGTCCAGGCCGATGAGACGGCGGGTGGTGGTAGCGCGGGGATACAGCAGGGAGCGGTTCATCAGGATGACCTCACATTCATCAGCCCGGCGGCATTTTGCGTGCCACAGGGGCGTTTATTGTCTTTATACCCAGTATGACAGAAATTTTATAAAAGGGATAGAAAGATTTTTGAATAAATCCAGACTTTTTTCAGGAAAACAGGCGCTGCTCTGGGCAGAATACCTATTATCTCCGGCTTGGTTTAAAAACTTCCGTAAAGAGTGCCACAAAAAGTGAATGCTGGGAAAAAGAGGGAAAAACAGAATGTGAACGAACTGTGAAAATGTACAAAAACAATACCTTAAAATTGTACGAATTCACCTAAAAAATATTCTAACATTTTTTGATAAAAGTTTGTCATAATATTGGAGTACAAACTTGGATACAGCAGAAGGGACGCTGTGCCGTTTGAATTGACCACCGAAGGAGAATACAATGGCAAATGAAATGCAAAAGACCACCCCGTTTGGGATGCGGGACAAGGTCGGCTATATGTTCGGCGATTTCGCCAACGATTTTACTTTTATCCTGTCGTCCAGCTTCCTGATGAAGTTCTATACCGACGTGATGGGCGTGAGCGCCGGTGTTGTGGGCATGATCATGATGATCGCCCGCTTTGTGGATGCCTTTACCGATGTGACCATGGGCCAGATCGTGGACCGCTCCAAGCCCACCAGGGACGGCAAGTTCCGCCCCTGGCTCAAGCGGATGTGCGGCCCTGTGGCCATCGCATCCTTCCTCATCTTCCAGTCCGGTCTGGCCGGGATGTCTTACGGCTTCAAGGTGGCATGGCTCTTTGTGACCTATATCCTGTGGGGCTCCATCTTCTACACCTCCGTCAACATCCCTTACGGCTCCATGGCCTCCGCCATCTCTGCTGATCCCAAGGACCGCGCAGAGCTGTCCACCTGGCGTACCATCGGCAGCACCCTGGCCAGCCTTGTGATCGGCGTTGGCACCCCCATGGTGGCTTACGTCACCGTCAATGGTCAGACGGTCCTCTCCGGCAGCCGCATGACCATCATTGCAGGCGTTTTCTCTGTCTGCGCCATCCTCTGCTACCTGCTCTGCTTCAACCTGGTGCGTGAGCGTGTGGATGTGCCCGCCAACAACAGCAAGATGGACATTGGCAAGATGCTCAAGAGCGTGTTCACCAACCGTGCCCTGCTGGGCATCATTGCTGCCGCCCTCTTCCTGCTGCTGGCCATGCTGACCATGCAGGGCATGGCAGGCTATGTGTTCCCCAACTTCTACGGCAGCGCCGCCGCCCAGTCTACCGCTTCTCTGCTGAGCAGCGTGCTGATTCTGCTCGTCTGCGCACCCTTTGCCTCCAAGCTGGCCAGCCGGTTCGGTAAAAAAGAGCTGGCCACCGTATCCTGCATCGTGGCCACGGTGCTGGAGGTCATCTGCTTTGTTCTCAAGCCCACCAATGTCTGGGTCTATGTCGGCTTCTTCTGCGCCGCCTTCATCTGCCTGGGCTTCTTCAACACCATCATCTGGGCAATGATCACCGATGTCATCGATGATTCCGAGGTCCGCAACGGCATCCGTGAGGATGGCACCATCTATGCGGTCTACTCCTTTGCCCGCAAGCTGGGTCAGGCGTTCTCTTCCGGCCTGACCGGCGGCCTGCTGACCATGATCGGTTACAGCGCTGCCACTGCCTTTGACCCGGAGGTCACCATGGGCATCTTCAACATCTCCTGTATTGCCCCCGCCATCGGCTTCGTGGCCGTGGCCCTGAGCCTGTTCTTCATCTACCCCCTGACCAAACAGAAGGTGGAAGAGAACGTGGCCGCACTGGCACAGCGCCATAATAAGTAAGGTAACGGATCAAGCCGCCCACGGGAAATTCCTGTGGGCGGCTTGTTTCTGCTTCAAAATTGATGTATACTAATATATCAGGAATGATACAATGGCACGAGCGGAACAACAGGAAAAAGGAGCGGTGTACGATGCGGGTGGATCCCTTGCAGATCCTTACAAAGCTGGCAGCGGTGCAGAATATCCCGACCCGGCGGGTCACCCCGCCCTTTGAGGGGTTGGAAGAGTTTGACTACGGCCTGCGGCGATCGCTGGACCCCCAGTTCGACTGGCAGGAGTTCGGCCAGCTGCTGCTGGACAGCACCCCTGAAAATACCCTGCTGTTGGTGGAGGGCACCTTTGAGCTGCACTTTGCCCTGTTCCGCATCCCCGATGAAAAAAACACGGTCTTTCTCATTGGCCCCTGGACGGTGGGCCCCCGCACCCCGAGCGCCCGCAAATGGGTCAGGCGCTATCTGGGGGAAGCCGGAGAGGCCGCAGTGCAGGAGTACTACAACGGCGTGAAGATCCTGGAGGCCAGTGATTTCTATGGAGCCTTGCGGGTTGTGGTGGATACGATGTTCGGCTGCACTGTCCCGGTGCAGGAGCTGAAGGAATTCCTGCCCTTCCAGTTCCACCCGGATACCCGCTATTTCCACGAGCCGGAGTTCCAGAAGGAGATCCCGGTCACCATGCTGGAGCAGCGGTATGAATCGGAGAACCGCATTCTGGACGCGGTGGCCCGGGGCGATGAGGAAGCCGCCATCGAGGCCATGCACCAGCACTCCCGCTTTACCTATGGCGGCCGGTTCGAGGGGACGCTCTACCAGCAGAAGAACAAGATGATCGTGCTGAACACCCTGCTGCGCAAGGCCATTGAACCCAGCAAGGTGCATCCCTATTATATTGATGCCATTTCCAGCAAGTACAGCCGCATCATTGAGGAAGCCAACGAGGTGCCCAACGAGATGATGTGGCAGATGACGCGGGATTACTGTGCCTATGTCCGCCGCTACTCGCTGAAGGAGTATTCGCCCGCGGTGCAGAAGGTGATGAACTACGTCAACCTGAACGTGGCCGAGCCGCTGACGCTGAAAAGTCTGGCTGCCATGTGCTTCATCAGCCCATCGTACCTGTCGGCATTGTTCAAGCAGGAGACCGGCAGCACTCTGATCGATTATATCAACACCCAGCGCGTCAACCGCGCAGCCCAGCTGCTGGTGCAGAACAACCACACCATTGCCGCCGTGGCCGAGGAAGTGGGCATTCTGGACGTGAATTATTTTACAAAGATCTTCAAAAAGACGCTGGGAGTCACCCCCACCCGCTACCGCCGCGAACACAAAGAAAAGTGAAAAATGAAAAAAATGCCCGGTTTTTCCCGGAAATGTACGTTTTGTGCAAAACTCCCGGGAAAAAACGGGCATTTTCTGTACAGAGAAATTTGTTGCATGAACAGAACGATGTTGTAACCGTTTTGAAAGGATTTATGGATTTTTGGCATGGAATTTGGATGTATGTTGCATTTTCGACTTATTTTGTACTTGATAGCAAAAAGAATGTTGTACACAACAATATCAACTGTGAAGAATGCACAAAGAAACGACCGGAATCTTGTGAACTTGTCCCATTGCGAATGATTTTCCAGACGGTTATAATACAAACAGAAACCATGGAACGTACATGTAAGTATATTCCATGAGATGCTGTGATATGCGAATGAAGGAGAACAAGATTATGAAAATGATTTCCCGTCGTGACTTTATGAAGGCTTCTGCTGTTGTGGGTGCTGCCGGCGTTCTGACCGCCTGCGGCGGCTCCTCCAGCTCCACTGCTGCTTCCTCCACCGCCGCTTCTTCTGCAGCTTCTTCTGAGGCTGCAACCGGCAGCGCAAACGTCGGTGTCTGCATCTATCAGTTTGCTGATAACTTTATGACCCTGTACCGCACCGACCTGGAAGAGTACCTGAAGGATAAGGGCTACGCCGTGACCATCGTTGATGGCAAGAACGACCAGAACACCCAGACCGAGCAGATCAACACCTTCCTGCAGCAGGGCGTGGACGTGCTGGTCATCAACCCCGTGCAGACCACTTCCGCACAGACCATCGTTGATACCGTCAAGCCCTCTGAGACTCCTATCGTCTTCATCAACCGTGAGCCCGACAAGAGCGTTCTGGACTCCTACGCAGACAAGTGCTGCTACGTTGGTGCTGACGCACGTCAGTCCGGTACTTATCAGGGCGAGCTGATCCTGGAGACCGAGACTCAGGGCGATATCAACGGCGACGGCAAGATCACCTACATTATGTGCAAGGGCGACCCCGAGAACATCGATGCTCAGTACCGCACCGAGTACTCCATCAAGGCCCTGACCGATGCAGGCAAGGAAGTTGAGTGCCTGTACGAGTACCTGGACAACTGGGATCAGACCACCGCTCAGCAGGACGTTGCAAACGCTCTGTCTCAGTACGGCGACAAGATCGAAGTTGTCTTCTGCAACAACGACGCAATGGCACTGGGCGCTCTGCAGTCCATCCAGCAGGCAAGCCGCACCGTCGGCAAGGATATCTATCTGGTCGGCGTCGATGCTCTGGCAGAGGCTGTTCAGGACGTTCTGGATGGCAACATGACCGGTACCGTGCTGAACGACGACGTGGGTCAGGCTACCGCAGCTGCTGAGGCTACCAAGCTGTACGTTGAAGGCTCCAAGGTCGAGCAGTACTACTGGGTCGACTATGTGAAGGTGACCAAGGACAACGCTTCCGAGTACGTGAAGTAAGACCAAAGTTTTCCTGAAACAATGCAAGGTGCGCAGTGGACCTTGACGGCTTGAGCAAAGCTATAAAGCGCGTGCGTGCGAGAAATATTCTCCGCGCACGCGCCTTGTTTTGAAAAAAGGTTTTTCTGCGGCCTTATAATAAACGACAAGGAGGCTCTGCGGAATGTCAGAATACCGTCTGGTAATGAAAGGCGTGGTCAAGACCTTCCCCGGCGTCAAAGCGCTGGATCACGCCCAGTTGGAGCTTCGCCCCGGTAAGGTCATGGCGCTGATGGGTGAAAACGGCGCCGGTAAGTCCACACTGATGAAATGCATGTTTGGCATTTACAAGATGGACGAGGGCGAAATTGAATACGAGGGCGAAAAAGTTACCATCACCACCCCTCTGGATGCACTGAACCGCGGCATTGCCATGGTGCATCAGGAACTGCAGCCGATCCCGGCACGTACTGTGGCCGAGAACATCTGGCTGGGCCGCTACCCCACCAAAAAGTACGGTCCTATTACGGTGGTGGATCACGCCAAAATGTACAAGGATACGGAGGAGCTGCTGAAAAAGCTGAAGCTGGAGATCAATCCCCGTGCAAAGCTTGGCTCTCTGAGCATCGCACAGATGCAGATGGTGGAAATTGCAAAGGCTGTTTCCGCAAACTGCAAGGTGCTGATCCTGGACGAGCCCACTTCCTCGCTGACCGCAAACGAAGTTGAGTCGCTGTTCCGCATCATGCGCGAGCTGAAGGCTCTGGGCGTGGCACTGGTCTATATCAGCCACAAGATGGACGAGATCAAGGTGATCGCGGACGAAGTCACCATCATGCGCGATGGCCAGTACATCGGTAAGTGGGACGTTGCCAACATGACCAAGGAGCAGATCATTGCAAAGATGGTCGGCCGTGAGCTGTCGAACCTGTATCCCCCGCTGGAGAACCATCCCTCGGACGAGGTGATGATGAAGGTGGAGGACTTTACATCCATTCATCCGCGCTCCTTCCGCCACTGCAGCTTCGAGATCAAAAAAGGCGAGATCCTGGGCGTGGCCGGTCTGGTGGGCGCACAGCGCACCGAGCTGATGGAAGGCATCTTCGGCCTGCGTGCCCATACCTCCGGTAAGGTGTGGATCAAGGGCGAAGAGGTGAACATCAAGCAGCCCCGCGACGCCATCCAGAAGAGCGTGGCTCTGCTGACCGAGGACCGCCGTGCCACCGGCATCATGGGTGTGCTGAGTGTTGCGGATAACATCTCCATTGCATCGCTGGATGCCCTGCGCAAGGGCCCCATCATGCTGGACAACAAGAAGATCCTGGATCTGGTGGCTACCAACAAGGAAAAAATGGCCATCAAGGTGCCCAGCCCCAAGACCCAGATCAAGAGCCTTTCCGGCGGCAACCAGCAGAAGGTGCTGATCGCCCGCTGGCTGGCCAACAACCCCGATGTTCTCATTCTGGACGAGCCTACCCGCGGCATCGACGTTGGTGCAAAGTACGAGATCTACTGCATCATTGCCGATCTGGCAAAGCAGGGCAAGAGCATTATCATGATTTCCTCTGAAATGAGCGAGATCATCGGTATGTCCAACCGTGTCATGGTCATGTGCGATGGCCGCATCACCGGCTTTATCGACGGCAAGGACGCTACGCAGGAAAACATCATGGCGCTGGCTACCCAGTTCGAGACCGCACCTGACGCAGCTGCGGCAAATCAGTAATTAAGGAGGCTGTCTATCGTGGAAGCTACCAAAAAATTGAATGGCAAGGCTGTGGGCAAGTGGCTCAGCAACAACGCCATTATTATGATGATGCTGGCCATCACTCTGATCGTTGGCATCATGCACCCCAACTTCTTCTCCGGCACCAACATGATCAACCTGTTCAAGAACGTGTCCATCCGCTACATCATCGCTCTGGGCATTTCCGGCTGTCTGATCACCACCGGTAACGACCTGTCCGCTGGCCGTCTGGCTGGTTTTGCCGCATGTCTGGCCTGCATTTTTGCGCAGACCGAAGGCGCTTCCGGCAAGTTCTACCCCAATATGCCCACCCTGTCCACCCCCGTGGTGTTCATTCTGGTCATTGCCATCTGCGCCATCGTGGGTCTGTGCAACGGACTGGTGGTCAGCTACCTGAAGGTGCAGCCCTTCATTGCTACCTTGGGTATGCAGCAGGTGGTCTACGGTATCTGCCTGGTGTACACCGGCGGTACCCCCATCGGCTCTTTGAACAAAAACTTCACCTCTCTGGCCTCCAACACCATCATCGGTGTGCCTGTGCTGATCTGGATCGCTCTGATCGTGGCCGGGTGCTTCTGGTTCCTGTACAACAAGACCCGTCACGGCAAGTACATGTACGCCATCGGCGGCAACGAAGCTGCTGCTGAGGTGGCCGGTGTCAACGTCAACGCCACCAAGATCCGCATCTACATCCTGGCTTCCTGCATGTTCGGTCTGGCAGGCTGCCTGCTGGCTGCAAAGTCCGGCGGCGCATCCGTCAACACTGCAATGGGCTATGAGCTGGATGCCATTGCGGCTTCTACCATCGGCGGCGTTTCTACCACCGGCGGTGTCGGCACCGTGCCCGGCATTCTGGTCGGCGTTCTGGTCTTTGAGCTGATGAAGGTCGCTCTGCAGTTTATGAACGTCAACTCCTCTTACACCTATATCGTCCAGGGCCTTGTCATCATCGTGGCTGTGGCCATCGATATCCGTAAGTACCTGGCAAAGAAGTAACTCCTCATTCGCATACAGAGAAGCCCCCCGCCGGTTCTCCCGGCGGGGGGCTTCTGCTGTTATTTTCCCAGCTGCCGCTGCTGCAGGCGGTACTGGCGGGGTGTCAGCCCTTCCTGCTGCTTGAACAGGCTTCCAAATAGCCCTCCGCGTTTTCTCGTCCACTCTCCGAAAAAAGTTGGAGAACTTTTTCTATTTCGTTGGTTTGCACAAGAACGTGCCTCCTTGTTTGGCGGTTGCGTTGAATTTATGAACGTTCTTTGAATTTTGATATTTTCCTTCGATTTATTATAACACAGCTCCCGGAAGAGTGGTATACTACAAGCCAGGAACAGTGCTGTTAAGTTCGGAAAACAAAGATCGGTGAATGAGGTGTATCTTATGAGCGTTTACGAAAAAATTTCCGGTTTTGCGGATGAGATCAGTCAGGACTTTGACCAGCAGCTCAAAACTGTGACGGATCTGGGGATGAAGTATATCTGCATCCGCAGCGCCGAGCACAAGGGCATTGCCGATTACACCCCCGAGGAAGTACGCACAGTTCTTCTGCCAAAGCTGTTGGCCGCAGGCGTGGGTGTTTCCAGCCTGGGTACGGCCATCGGCAAGGTGGAGGTGGACGATGAAGAGGGCTTTGCCAAGCAGCTGGAGCAGCTGGAAACACTCTGCGAAACGGCCAAGCTGCTGGACTGCTCCTTCATCCGGATGTTCAGCTTCCTCATCCCCAAGGATGCCGATGCAGACAGCTATACCGATGTGGTGCTGGATAAGCTGCGTCAGTTTATCCGGATCGCGGAAAAGCATGACATTGTCCTGCTCCATGAAAATGAGAAGGGCATCTACGGAGACACCGGTGCCCGCTGCAAATTGCTGTTCGACCGGCTGGCCTGCCCCCACTTCAAGGCGGCATTTGATTTTGCCAACTTTGTCCAGTGTGAGCAGGACACCGCGGAGTGCTGGGAACTGCTCCATGACCAGATCGCTTATATCCACATCAAGGATGCTCTGCCCGGCTACCTGCTGAATGTGCCCGCAGGCACCGGCCTTGGCAAGATCCCTGAGCTGCTTCGCCGTGCTTTCTGCGAGGAGGGCTACCATGGCTTCCTGACGCTGGAGCCCCACCTGGCGATGTTTGATTTCTTTGCACCAGGAGCCAAAGGCGGTAAGAGCCAGAAGCTCCAATTTGAGAATAACCCGATCGTCGAGAAGATGAAGTCCGAGATGGCCGAGCCGGGCCGCCCCAAGGACGGCGCAGAAGCTTACGCCACCCAGTATCATGCACTGGTCGAGATCCTGAATCCCATTCTCAATTGATATCCACTCTCCGTTTACCATAAGCTGCCACAGCAGAAGCCCCCGCCGGGAGAACCGGCGGGGGGCTTCTGCTGTTTGCGGCAAAAAAGCTGGGCCCCATGCTGTCAGCAACTTTTCATTTGGAATATGGCAATATTTTGGCGGCTTGTCAGTCACTGGCAGGCCGCTTTTTTCTTTGTCAAAGGCAGTTTCGTGAAAATGACCGAAAGAGGATACCTGATTTGTGAATATCAACAAAAGTTTTCAAAATACTTGATTTTAATTTAGGGGGGGGGGTATAATGAAATGACAAGAAATTCCTTTGAGAACAAAGCACTCAG
>ERZ1694966.412-NODE-412-length-27003-cov-22.976362_pt1 | contig 27003 bp, 22 predicted proteins | sample MGYA00581611_ERZ1694966 | MGnify/ENA primary metagenome ERZ1694966 (study PRJEB42213, sample SAMN07424282) | human gut metagenome | biome: ENVO:00009003; feature: ENVO:2100002; material: ENVO:00002003 | host: Homo sapiens | place: USA | collected 2014 ...
CGATTCACCAGCAAGATCATCATCTCTTGACAAACGCTCATAGAGTGCGGTAATTTTGGGTTCTTTAGGCATTTGTTCTACCTCCTTTCTTATGGAATCTTTCAATTTAGGACAATCAAGTTTATCGTCCTATTAAAGTATAGCCCTCCGGGGCGAGCTCAATGGCCGTGGTCGTCTCGCCGAAGGTGGATGCCCAGCAGTCGAAATTGAAAAACGTACATATTTAAAAGCATGTTGTGCTACCAAAAGTAACGGGCAAGGATGAGATATTTTTCGGTTTCACTTGGCGCTTTTGTCTTTTTTCAGATTTCAGCGTATAAAAAGCGGACAACCGTTTTGGGGTTGTCCGCAGAAGGATGTATTGTTTTCGTCACTCGATAAATGGGAATTTAACGAACTAATCTCTTTACTCTTTCAACATAATCATCTGCATGATTTATGCTAATATCTCCGTGATAATATCCTTGTAATACTTCAAGTTCACTATTTGGTATTAAATGAACAATTTTAGTTGCTGATTTTTTCATAATAGGTCTTTCTTTACTTCCAACTAATACGAGGGTCTTTGCTTTAGTATGCGATAAAGTGTTTTTTACTTCATAATTAGAATTTGACTTCATAAAAGCAATTAAATTATCTTTTGTAATTTTACAAGTATCTTTATAATATAGAGCAAACAAGCTTTTTTTAAGTTTTAAACTTTTAAATTGTAGTTTTGAAAACCACTTTTTACTTATCAAACAATATGATAAATTAAATATTGGCTCTATCATTTTATAGGTAAAGTCCATTGGCATTACCAAAGCACTTTCAATAATAGCGCATTCACATATATTAGGATTTTCAGATAATATTTCCAATAAAATTTGTCCGCCTAATGATAGCCCTCCAATTAGTTTTACTTTTCCATTATAATTTTTATTTATAAAATTTATTATTTCTAGAGCATTGCTTTCAATAGAAGTAAAATTTGTATCACTTCCTGAATGTCCATCTAATACAGGAATAACTATGTGAAATTCATTTTCAAGCAAGGATATTTCATCTATATAATTCCACCAAGAAAGACCTCCACCGTGTAATAAAATTACAATATCATTATTCTTTGAGCCATATTCTTTATATTCCATCTTACACCTCTAAATTCCGAGTTATCCCCCTCAATATACCACGCTTTTTCCTGCGGAAAAGATACCGCGCACAAAAGGCTTCTCCGGCAACTATCCGCGCCCCGGCTCATACAATCTAACAACTATGTACCGGGAGGGATATCGTGTGCTGCTGACCTTACTACAATTTTTCGCCACAAAATTTCTGTTTCTGGCGCTCCATCTGGAAAGCGGCTGCTTTCCGCGTCCGCTCACAGCCCGGGAGGAGGCCACCGCTTTCAGCGCCCTGCACGCCGGAGATGCCGCCGCCCGGGAAAAGCTGATCCGCCACAATCTGCGGCTGGTGGCGCACATCGTAAAAAAATATTACGCCCTGCCGGGTGATCAAGAGGATCTTGTTTCCATCGGCACCATCGGGCTGATGAAAGCGGTAGATACCTTTGATGCCACACGCAAGGCGCGGTTTTCCACTTATGCCAGCCGCTGCATTGAAAACGAGATCCGTATGCAGTTCCGGCGGGAGCGCAAGAACGGGCAGACCGTCTCCCTGCAGGAAGCTTTGGAGGCAGACGGGGACTCGGCTCTGACCTTAGCAGACGTGATACAGGACGGCTTTTGCATGGAGGACAGCTGTGAGCGGCAGGAGGATGTCCGACGGCTTCGGCAGCTGCTGGACACTCTGCCGGCTCGGGAGCGGCAGATCTTACTGCTGCGGTACGGGCTGGCAGGGCAGCCGCCCCTGACCCAGCTGGAGACCGCCGGGCTGCTGGGCATCAGCCGCAGCTATGTTTCCCGGCTGGAGACCCACGCGCTGGAACTGCTGCGGCAGGCGTGGGGCAAAAACGGCTAGGTTTTTACTCCTGTAAAATTTTCAACTGCAATTCGTCCAGTTGTTCAAAAGTATATAGGCGGTTAAAGGCCTCCACCAGTTCCTTTTTGGAAAGGCGCGGCGGCAGGCCCAGCGCGTTCAAGAGTCTGGCCTTGCGCTCGGCGCTGCCGGGCTTGCCGGAAAGCCCCCACTCGTACAGATCGGTGTAGGTGATCTGCCGCCCTGCCGGGCGCACCGGCGCGGCATCGGCTTCCGCACCCAAGGCGTCCAGCAGAGCCTGCCGCACAAGGGCATCGTCCACGCCCTCTACCCCCAGCAGACCCTCCTTGCCGGGCTGCGCCTTGCGCTTTTCCTTGCCGTGGATGGCAGGCACATAGGCCTGCACCACGTTCTGCGCGCCCACCATATTAGTGATGTAATTGCGGATGCGGAAACCTGCCGCGTCCGAATCCGTGAGTAAGATCAGGCCGTTTTTCTGCGCCAGCGCCCGGAACAGCTGCTGGCGCTGTTTGTCTTTATAAATGCCAAAACCATCCGTCAGCAGGATCATGGCATCGGTCAGGTGCGCCAGACGGACGGCGTCGTATTTGCCCTCCACGATCAGCACCCGGTCGGTATGAATCATCTCGCTTTGCATCATCTTCCGCTCCCCGCCAGTGCCAGACGGCACAGGGCTGTTTCCAACAGTGTCTGCGCCGCCACAGGCTGGCTTTTCAGGCTCTGGTCCAGCTCCAACAGCACCTGCAAGCAGGCCTCCAGCTGGGGCAGGGTGTAGTGGGCGGCAGTTTCTGCCGAGCGCTTCAGCCGGTAGTCACTGCCCTTATAGCCAAAATCCTTGTGCACCGCACTGTAATTTTTCCGCTTTGCCGCCCCAAGCTTTACCCGGTACAGATCCACATAGCTGCCGATCATGGCGGCTGTAATGGCAATGGGCTCCTGCTGCAGCCGCAGCAGGGTCTGCAGCTTTTTGCAGGCTCCGGTGGCGTTTTTGGCGGTGATCATGCGGATCATCTCGAACACGTCTGCATCGAGGCTCACCGTGCCCATCTCTGCCACCATGGAGGCGCTCACGGTCTGGTAGCCGGACAGGGCACAGAGCTTGTCCACTTCGTTTTCCAGCAGAAAGGGGTCCTCGCCGCAGCGCTCCAGCAATGCGGTGGCTGCGCCGTCCGGCAAGGTTGTGCCCTGCGCCTTTGCGCGCTCCATCATCAGATTTTTCAGTTCAAAGGGGCGGGGCTTTGCCAGTTCCTCTGCGTAGCCGATGGCTTTGCACTGGGCCTGCAGCTTTTGCGCCTGCTTGCCCAGCTTGAGCTTGCTGCGCTCCAGCGGGAACACACTGCCCAGCACTGCCACGGCGTTTTCCAAGCTGGAAAGGGTACTGCACAACTCGTCCAGGTCCTTGCTGCCGTAGGCTGCGGGGTCTATTTCCGGCAGCACCACCACACGCCGGGTACCGAAAAAGGAGATGGTACCCGCTGCCATGATAAGCTGTTCCAGCTCCGGGGCAGCGCCGTCCAGGATGGTGGCGTCCTCGTCGCTGTCTGCCGACAGCACCCGCACCGCCGCCGCCACTGCCTGCCGCACCAGATACCGCTCGCTGGAATAAAAATAGTAGACCGGGCAGCCCTTGTCGGCCAGCTGCCGGAGTTTTGCTTCCGTGGCCATGCAAATGCCCCTTTCCTGTTATAAAATGCTCTTTGTATTGTACCACACTCGGCCCGGATTGCAAAGCGCTACCCAAGCTTTTCACCGCCGGTGCGGCGCAGGCTGAGGGAGGCTGTGTACTGCGTTTCCGGTGCCATCCAACTGTAACTGCACAGCGCCAGCAGCTTTTGGTACCGCACTGTCTCCGGCTTTTTCGGCGTAGCAATCAGCCACTCTGTCTGCAGCGGCTGCGCCAGCTCTGCCTTTCCGCTCAGGGTCACAAACTGCCGGTTGCCGATGCTCAGCCGCACAAGACACCCTTCCCGGGTGCGCAGCAGTTCCACCGCCGCCGGGGTGCAGCGCAGCTTGCGGCTGGCATTGACCGGCAGACGCTCTGCCCGGATCCCTTGCTGCGCGGGCAGGGTGCAGGCGGTTTTTGCATTCATGCGCAGGTCTACCACCAGTTCCACGGTGCGCACGCCCCGCCGTGCCAGCTGGTTTTCCACCGCACGCTGAGCGGCGCTGCCGCCCCGGAACAGTACCACTGCCCGATCGTTCTGGGCAATTACCACCGCAGGCGCCTGTGCGCTGCCCACAAGGTCGATATGCACCACGTCCCGGCTGAGGGCGTTGCCCAGCCCGATGCCCACCGCTGCCGCCAGCAAAATGCCCGGCAGCGCCACCCGCAGACGCACCCGCCAGCGGAAAGCCAGCACCCCAAGCCCGCACAGCAGCAGACAGACCAGCGCTGCGTAGGCGGTATCAAAGTAAATGGATGCCCCGGGCTTTGTGCTGAGCCAGACCGCCCAGCCGTTCAATAGCCCTGTGAGCAGGTCTGCCGCCCGGGAAAGTACCCCATGCACCGGTGCCAGCCACGGCACCAGTCCCACAAAGGCTACTGCCAACCCCAACAGAAGCAGCGGCTGCACCATCCACAGCACCGCGATGCTGGAAACCACCGCCCATGCGCTGACGCTCAAACCCCGCAGCACCAGCACCGGGAAGGTAGCCGCCGAGGCGCAGGCGGCAATGCAGGCACTCTCTACAAGACCCTGCACGCCCTTCGGCAATTTGCTGTACCACGGACGTCTGACCGGCTTTTGCAGGTTCTCCCCTGCTTTGACCCAGAAGCGCCTGTCGTGGGCGTCCCGCATCCGGCGGATGCAGGCGTTGCCTGCCACCGTGCCCACCACTGCCGCAAAAGAAAGTTCAAAGCCGATATCCCACACCGCGTAGCTGTTGACGGCGGTCATCAGGATGCCTGCCGCCGCCAGCGAGGTGAGGGCGTCCGGCGGTCCCCACACCCACACGCCCAAGGCGCTGACCCACACCGCCACGGCAGCGCGGCGCACCGAGGGTGTAAAGCCGGTCACGCCCATCAGCACCAGCGCCAGCAGGCTTTTGCCCACTGCACGCCGTCTGCGGCGGCGATAGCTCTGCTCCCAGCGATAGGGCAGCAAAACGCTCAGGATATCCCCGCACAGGATGGAAACATGCATGCCGCTGACCACCAGCACATGGGAAAGCCCCGCGCCCCGGTAGGCGCGGCGCAGCTGTGCCGAAAGCCCGCTGCGGTCTCCCACCGTCATGGCAGCCAGCACGCCGCCGGTGTCCCGGTGCATGGCACGGCGCAGGCTCTCGCTCAGTTTTTGCTGCAAGCGGTGGGTGCGGGCACGGAAGCTGCCGCTCTCGCCCAGTACGGTGAGCTGCGGCTTTTCTGCCAACGGCTCTGCCTGCAAGGCGATGCCATCCGCGTACTGCGTCGTCTGTTCTTCCATGTCCGGTTGTTGCAGCGCAAACCAGCCCTGCACCCGCTGCCCTGCCGTGCAGGCGGGCAGCTCCGCACAGGCTATGCGGAAGCTCGCCGGGCTGCCGTTCACACTTTCCACCCACAGGGTCGCGTCCACTGTGTCCGAAAAATAGTTACTGTCCGCGCGCTCCACCTCAGCAGTCAGCAGCACGGTACGCCCGGCGTAATTTGCCCGGGCACGCTCCAGCCGGGCGTTTGTAGTGTACACCGCACAAAGCCCTGCCAGTGCACCCAACAGCAGGCAGACCGCCAGCTTGCGGCTGCGGCGCGGGATGCAAAGCAGCAGCAAAAAGGCAACAAAAAATGCCGCAAACGGCATAAAAAACTCCGTTTGCGGCAAAAAAGTCCATAGGAAACTAAGGCCCATCATTCCGGCACAGAACGCGCAGAGCGGGCGGCGCATCCCGGCTTAGTGGAAGAACAGGGGCAGCGGCTCAAGGAAGATGATATCCTTGCGCTCAGAAGCGTCGCCCTCGGCCAGAACAGCGGCCTGACCCACGATAGTGCACTGGGTCTTTTCTGCCAGCGCGTCCAGTGCCTTCAGAGAGCCGCCGGTGGAGATGACATCGTCCACCACCAGCACCCGCTTGCCGTTCATCTTTTCCAGCTCCTTGCGGTCGATGACCAGCTTCTGCTTACCGGCAGTGGTAATGGACTGGTCCTCCACCACCACAGGGTCCGGCATATACAGCTTGACACCCTTGCGGGCGCAGATGTAGGGCTTGCCGCTCTGACGGCTCATCTCGTGTGCCAGCGGGATGCCCTTGGCCTCGGCGGTGAGCAGGATATCAAAATCCGGGCACTTTTTCAGCAGCTCCGCAGCAGCGGCCACGGTCAGCTCGGCATCACCCAGCATGATAAATGCGGCAATGTCCATGTGGTCGTTCACCTTGCAGATGGTCAGCTCACGGGTCAGGCCTGCGACGTGCAGGGTATAAGTTTCAGCCATAATCAAAATCTCCCTTTCGTATTGGAATCAGACAGGCAGTTTTTCGCCGCCCAGAACATGGAAATGCAGATGCTTCACGGTCTGGCCTGCGTCCTCGCCCACGTTGGAGATGATGCGGTAACCGTTTTCCAGCCCCTGCTCCTTGGCCAGCTTTGCGATGACGGTGAAGATGTGGCCCAGCAGAGCACCATCCTCCTCGGTCAGCGCAGCGGCAGAGGAGATGTGCTTGCGGGGAACCACAAGGAAATGCACCTTTGCCTGCGGGTTGATGTCGTAGAATGCCACTACCTGGTCATCCTCGTACAGCTTTTTAGAGGGGATCTTGCCCTCTGCGATCATGCAAAACAGACAATCTTCCATGGGGGAACACTCCTTCCTGCTTCTACAAAAGCCCGCCACCCGGCGCGCATCCGGCACCGGGCGGGGACATGGATCTTTTTAGCCCAGAGCCTTCTTGACGATGGCGCTCACAGCAGCCAGTGCTTCGTCGATCTTGGTCTCGTCCTTCAGACCGGCCATTGCAAAGTCCGGCTTGCCGCCGCCCTTGCCGCCGGCAATAGCAGACAACTCCTTGACCAGCACACCGGCCTTGAGGCCCTTTTCCTGTGCCAGCTTATTCACGGTAACAGCCATGGTGATCTTATCCTCAGCCTTGCCCACCAGAACAGCCACCACGGGGTTCACGGCCTTGTCGCGGATGCTGTCGCACATGCCGCGCAGGGTGTCGCCGGTAGTACCGGTAAAGTATGCAGAGGCGATCTTCACGCCGTCTGCCTCCTCGGCATTGTCGAATAGGCTGTCCACCTTGGAGGCGGCGATCTTGGCCTTCATCTCCTCCAGCTCGCGGCTCATGGCCTTGTTCTCGGCCATCACAGCCTCGGCGCGGGCGGGCAGAGCCGCCACGTTGTTGGCCTTCAGGGTGTTGGCCACATCATGCAGCATGGCCTCCTGCAGGTTTGCACGGATCAGCAGGTTGCGGCCGGTGACGGCCTCGATACGGCGGATGCCGGCAGCCACAGAGGACTCGCTGACGATCTTGAAGCCGCCGATCTGGGCGGTGTTCTTGACGTGGGTGCCGCCGCAGAACTCGGTAGACCAGCCCTCGATATCCACCACGCGGACCACCTTGCCGTACTTTTCGCCAAACAGAGCCATTGCGCCCAGCTTCTTGGCTTCCTCCACCGGCATCTCCTGCACGGTGACATTCATGGAGTCAAAGATCTTATCGTTGACGATCTTCTGCACCCGTGCCAGTTCCTCGGGGGTCACGGCGCTGAAGTGAGTGAAGTCGAAGTGGGTGATGGAGGCATCCTGATAGGAACCAGCCTGATGCACATGGTCGCCCAGCACCTCACGCAGGGCAGCCTGCAGCAGGTGGGTAGCGGTGTGGTTGCGGGCAATGGCCATGCGGTAGCCCTTGTCCACCTGTGCGGTCAGCACATCGCCCACCTTCACAATGCCGCTTTCCAGCACGCAGGTGTGGACGTAGTAGCCCTTGGGGGTCTTTTTCACGTCCAGCACACGCAGGCTGCACTCGGCACCGTTCAGCACGCCGTGGTCGGCAGCCTGACCGCCCATCTCTGCGTAGAAGGGGGTCTTATCCAGCACCACCAGCACGCCGTCCTTTGCCTCCTCATCGGTAGCAATGGCATCGGTCAGGGTCTCTTCATCGCTCAGCGCCACAACGGTGCCCTTGTCGGTCAGGGTGTCGTAACCGGTAAAGACGGTGGGCTCAGCCTCCAGTGCGCCGAACAGATCCTCGCTCCAGCCGGAGATGTTCTTCTTCAGGCGCTCAGCGCGGGCGCGCTCCTTCTGCTTCTTCATCTCTGCGTGGAAGCCGTCCTCGTCGATCTCCAGACCCTGCTCGGCGGCGATCTCCTTGGTCAGATCCAGCGGGAAGCCGAAGGTATCGTTCAGCTTGAAGGCGTCCATGCCGCTCAGCAGCTTCTGGTGTGCCTTCTCCAGACGGTCGATCATGTTGTTCAGGATGTTCATACCGGCATCGATGGTGCGGGCAAAGTTTGCTTCCTCGGTGCCGATGACCTTCTTGATATAGGCGTCATGCTCGCGCAGCTCGGGGTAGGCGGACTCGCTGGACTGGATGACGGTCTCCACCAGATCCACGAGGAAGGGGTGGTCGATGCCCAGCATCCGGCCGTGGCGGGCGGCGCGGCGCAGCAGACGGCGCAGCACATAGCCGCGGCCCTCGTTGGAGGGCAGGATGCCGTCAGACACCATAAAGGTGCAGCTGCGGATATGGTCGGTGATGACGCGGATGGAGATATCGGTCTTGGGGTCCTGCTTGTAGGTCTTGCCTGCAATGTGCTCCACATGATGCAGCACGCTCTGCACGGTATCCACCTCGAACAGGTTACCCACGTTCTGCATCACGCAAGCCAGACGCTCCAAGCCCATGCCGGTATCAATGTTGGGGCGTGCCAGACGCTCGTAGTGGCCCTTGCCGTCGGCATCGAACTGACTGAACACCAGATTCCAGATCTCCATATAGCGGTCGCAGTCGCAGCCCACGCCGCAGGTCGGCTTGCCGCAGCCGTACTCGGGGCCGCGGTCAAAGTAGATCTCGGAGCAGGGGCCGCACGGGCCGGAGCCATGCTCCCAGAAGTTGTCTTCCTTACCCAGACGCACCATGTGGTCGGGGGCGATGCCCACCTTCTTGGTCCAGATATCGTAAGCCTCGTCGTCCTCTTCGTACACAGAGATGTGCAGGCGGTCCTTCGGAATGGCCATCCACTCGTCAGAAGTCAGGAACTCCCATGCCCAGGGAATGACCTCCTCTTTGAAGTAATCCTGGAAGGAGAAGTTGCCCAGCATTTCAAAGAAGGTGCCATGACGGGCAGTGATACCCACGCGCTCGATATCCGGGGTGCGGATGCACTTCTGGCAGGTGGTCACGCGGTGACGGGGCGGCTCTTCCTGAGCCAGAAACCACTTTTTCATGGGGGCCATGCCGCTGTTGATCAGCAGCAGGCTGGGGTCGTTCTTGGGCACCAGCGGGAAGCTGTCCAGACGCAGGTGGCCCTTGCTCTCAAAGAAGCTCAGGTACTTTTCACGCAGTTCATTCAAACCGGTCCATTGCATAGGTTTTCTCTCCTCGATTGTCCTTGGCGTTTGCACGTCAGATTTATGATTATGGCAGACGGGGCGGGTGGGCGCAGAAAACAAAAAACAGCCCCATCCCAAAAGGGACGAGGCTGCCTGTAAACTGCTCCGTGGTACCACCCAAATTGCAAAGGATAAAATGTGTCCCCTGCCGCTTTCGGCGCGTTAACGCTGCGCTGCGTCCGGTTTACATTCGCCGGAAGCTCCGGGGTGGCGCAAAATGGAACCGACCGGAACGCCTTGCAGCTGGAAGCGCCCTCTCTGAACGGCGGTGTACATTTCTGACCCCATCATTGCCATCTGTCATAATTTTACATTCCGCAAAGCAGACACAATGCCCCTTTGCGTACAGCTAAATTATAGCATACGCAAAACGTTTGTCAACGGTTTTGAGCAAAATTTACGGCACCCAGATGCGGTCTGCACGGGTTATCTCGCCGTTTTGGATGGTCACGGTCGTGTTTCCTGCATTCCACCCATAAGCATCTTCTTCATTGCTCATTGCATCACAAACCGTCCGATCTCCCTTTACGATCACTGGGTCGGCTTCAAAGTCTGCTGCACCGTCCGATAGTTCGATATCGTCTGCCATAACAAGTTGCTTAGCCACTCCAACTTCATAATAAGCGGGAAAATCATCCCATGTCAGAGTCCGGTAGTGGTCATCCTCTTTGCATAAGTCAATACCACCTTCTTCTATTCCACCGTTGATGGTCACATAGTTGTTTTCTCTCTCAACGCTTTCCACTGTTAGGGCTGTAATTTCTTCTGTCCCGTTTAGATGTGTTATAATGGTATCTCCTTCGCTCAATGCTTCAATATCTGCGGCTGTGTACCGGTCATAGTCGTATACAACAGCATTGTTGATGGTATTCTTGCGTTCACCGACCCATACTTTATCGCTTTCAAAGCTGATGTGATAAGTGCCATCCGAAAGTGGGTCACTCAGTAAAACACCTTGCATTGGGTGTACTTCCGTTTTTTGCGCCTCCGAAGATGTCGTGCTTGCCGTGGAAGCCGCTGTGCTTCCAGCCGTGGAACTGGACGCCCCACAGCCCACCATTGTTATTCCAATAGCCAAAAGCACAGTAAGTGTCACTATTTTATGGTTCCATCTCATACGAAAACCTTCTTTCTCTTGCTTGACGGAACGTTTCCGTTCCGCTACAATAAAAACGAATCAAGAACCCATTCTATTGCGACTGATTTTAAGATAGAGAGGAATTTCCCGTGAAAATTTTAAAAGTAAAGTGTCTTGCCCCCACCCGGCTGGACAATTATCTGACCCAGCAGTACCCCGCCCTGACCCCCGGCCGTCTGAACAAGGCGCTGCGGGAAAACAAGATCAAGCTGAACGGCAAAAAGCAGCCGCTTTCCACCCGCGTGATGGCGGGCGACGAGATCAAGCTGTTCATTCTGGACGACGTTCTGGACGCCGACCGCCGGGTGGAAGGCCCCGCGTGGAAGAACGCCCGCACCCCGGCGCAGGTGGTGTACGACTGCCCGCAGATCCTGATCGTGAACAAGCCCGCCGGCGTTGCGGTGGACGGCCCGGAGGACGACACTCTGCTGAACCGTGCGCTGCTGTACCTGAACAAGCAGGGCGAGTACAAGGAGAACGACCTGTACACCCCCGCCTTGTGCCACCGGCTGGACACCGGCACCAGCGGCCTTGTGATCATTGCCAAGACTCCGGAGGCCGAGGAGCTGTTCCTTTCTGCCATCAAGAACCGTGAGGTGCAAAAGACCTACCTCTGCGTCACCTTTGGCCGTCCCATGCCGCCGGACGCCACCTTGGGCGGCTACCTGCTGAAGGACGCCGACCGCGGCATCGTGAAGATCGTGGAGGATAAGCAGCCCGGCGCCAAGGAGGTGGAGACCCGGTACGAGACCATCGCCGTCTCCGGCCGTCTGGCCCTGCTGAAGGTGCAGCTGATCACCGGCCGCACCCACCAGATCCGCGCCCACATGGCCAGCATCGGCTGTCCCATCCTTGGCGACAGCAAGTACGGCAACAACAGTGCCAACCGGGAGCTGAAGCTGAAGTATCAGGCGCTGTGCGCATGGGAGCTGACCATGCCCCGCTTCACCCAGCCGGACTTTGCCTTCCTCAGCGGCAAGACCTTCCACGCCCCGAAGCCGTGGTATTACCAGCAGGTGCTGGACGGAACTTTGAAGTAAGACGATTTTCAGCAGCTGCCGTTCTCCACTTCGACCCCTCTCGTGAAAATACAATGCCGGGCAGACCGCAGTCTGCCCGGCATTGTTCTATAAATAAGATTCTTTCCGCTGAATATGGCCAGAGCAAGGCGGAGGCCATTAAAATCGTTCTCTACGCAGAAAAATCAGACCCGCACCATATCCGGGGTGATCTCAGCCAGCGTATGGGCACCGCACATCTGCATGGTGTCGGCCAGTTCCCCAGCCAGCTTGTCGATGTAGCACTTTACGCCCTCTGCGCCGCCGCCGTAGACAGCGGTCACGAAGGGGCGGCAGATCAGAACGCCGTCTGCGCCCAGTGCCAGTGCCTTGAACACATCCACACCGGTGCGGATGCCGCCGTCCACCAGCACCTTCACGCCGGTGCCCTTGAGGGCTGCGGCGATCTCCGGCAGCACCTCGGCGGTGGCGGGACACTGGTCCAGCACACGGCCGCCGTGGTTGGACACCACGATGGCAGCGGCACCGGCCTGCTTCGCCTTCAGTGCGCCCTTAACGGTCATCACGCCCTTGACGATGAAGGGGCGCTCCGCCAACTGCACGATCTCGGTCAGCTCCTCCACACTCTTGCTGCCGGCGGGCGGGGTCATGTTCTTCAGGAAGGGCAGACCCGCTGCGTCCACGTCCATGGCCACGGCAAAGCAGCCGCTGGCCTTGGCCTGTGCCATTTTCTCGCGGATGGTATCAATGTTCCACGGCTTGATGGTGGGCACGCCGCAGCCGCCCGCAGCGCCAATGGCGCGGGTAGCCATCTCCATCACGGTGGGGTTGGTGCCGTCGCCGGTAAAGGCAGCAATGCCGTTTTCGGCACAGGCGCGCACCAGTACATCGTTATAGGTCATATCGGTGTAGGTATCGGAGTAGTGCAGGTTCACTGCACCCACAGGGCCTGCAAAGAAGGGATAGCGGAAGCTTTTGCCGAACAGCTCCAGCGTGGTGTCCGGTGCACCGCCGGGGCACAGGGTGTCCATGTTTACCCGGATATCGGCCCACTTATTATAATTGCGGATAGCGGTATCGCCCACGCCCTTGGCACCCGGGCCGGGGATCTGGTTTTTACAGGCCACGCCGTTGCACACCGGGCAGGCCTTGCAGTATTGACCAATGCAGGTACGGGCATTGGCAAGTACTTCAGGATAAGTCATAAAAGCATCCTCCTTATATTTCCCGCCGCTGCGGCACAAAATGACCCACCGCAGTGCTCTTTGCCCTCAATATAGACCTATTTTAAAGGTGCGTCAAGGGCTTTTTGTCCTTTCCATCCATGCGGCAGAATACTTTCTCGCGTTTTTTCGTCATTTTTAAAAAAGTCCGATTTTTTTCAAAAAAATCCTTGACAAAAAGCCTGCTTTCAGGTATTATAATGGAGCGCCAAGGGCACCCGCCCAAAGGCAGAACAAAAGACGTGGAAAGATGGCTGAGTTGGTCTAAGGCGCACGACTGGAAATCGTGTAACGTGTCAAAAGCGTTCTGGGGTTCGAATCCCCATCTTTCCGCCAGAAACCTGAAACAGAAATGTTTCAGGTTTTTTGTTTTGTCCGCAGTTTGCGGCGCTTGACATTTGCGTGCAGTTCCGTTATGCTGAAGCAAATACGTTTTACCGGAAGGAGAGGTTTCCCATGGCATCTTCCCACAAAAAGCGCACCGGTCTGCGGGCGGCGCTGATCGTTCTGCTGTGTCTGGTTTTGGTGTGCGCGGTGGCTGCGGCAGTGCTGTATAGCTTGGTCAGCCGCAAGGTCAAGGCATTCCAGAGCGGTGCCAGCTTTGCGCTGGACTACACCATCACCTCCACCGAGGCCGAGCCCCCTGCCCTTTACGCCCTGCTGGACAAGTTCGGCGGCACCACCGGCAGCCTGACCGGCCAGTATACCCCCCGGGCGGTGCAGCTGGCACTGTATCCAACGGGCACCAGCACCGTTAACGATGCCCCTCTGACCCGGATGTACATCAGCGAGGAAGAGACCCTGTACGACGCCGGACAGCTGTACAACAAGCTGCGCAGCACCGTTGTGGCCGAGTATCCGCTGGCAAGCCTGCTGCTGCCGGGCTGGTCGCTGGGCAGCTACATCTCCCAAGACCAGCTGGCCACCCTGCTGGGGGTAGACCCTGCCGCCACCGGCTTGCAGCAGGTGAACGACTTCCAGCTGGACTTGAAACAGCTCAAAACCGTGCAGCCCGCCAACGCGAAAGAAGGTTACCTCTACCTTCAGCTGCCGAACCTCGCCGCCGGGGAGGATGCGCCGCAGCTGATTCTGGGCATCGAAAAGCAGGGTCTGCTCAAGACCCTGTCCCCCAAGGTGCACATCCTGCTGGACGTGCCCGCCCACCACATCCATGCAGAACTTTCCGGCACGGTGACTGCCGCCCAGACCGTGGTGACCGTCCCTACTTCCCGGATGCAGGACTCTGACGTGGAAAGCCTTGTGCAGCTGCGCAAAACCATCGAGAGCATCGTGCAGTTCGTGCAGACCGCTGCCCAGAGCGATGATGCTGCCTCCCCTGCTGCATAAAAAGCTTCTATAAACGCAAAAAATCGGACAGACCGCGGTCTGTCCGATTTTTTGCGTTTTATGATTTCTTACTTCTTTACGGTCTTTTTGCAGGGTGCACGCTTTGCCTTGGGCTTTGCGGCAACGGGGGCAGTCTTGGTTTCCGCAGCCGGCTCAGCCTTAGTAACAGGCTCGGCCTTGGTTGCCACGGCGGGAGCTGCCTTCACCTCTACTGCGGGAGCAGCAGGCTCAGCCTTTGCCTTAGCAGCCTTCTTTGCAGCGGGCTTTTCTGCCTTGACCGGCTCTGCAGCCTTTGCGGCGGGAGCAGCGGGCTTCTCCTCCACCTTCTTGGCGGTGCGGGGCTTGCGGGCTGCGGGCTTCTTGGCGGGAGCGGCTTCCTTGGCCGGTGCGGCCTTCGTCTCGGCAGCGGGTGCTGCTTGTTCAACCTTGGTGGCACGCTTTACGCGGTCCTTTACCTCAGAGATGACCCACAGCTGGTCACCACCGCCGGGCACCTCCTGCCAGATCTGCAGCACAGCGCCCACCTCGGCACCGATGCCCACGGTGTCCACGCACTTGCCGCCTGCCCAAGAAGAGCGCAGACGCACGGTGCCCTCCGGGGTGTGCTCCACCTTCCACATCTGGGACGTGCCGCCCACGTCCTCCCACAGGTGCAGCCATGTGCCATTGGCGGTGCCGGTCATGGTCAGATCCAGCAGCTTGCCGGAGGCACGGTTGCGGATGCGGTACACACCATCGCCCTCGCGGACAAAGCTCCACTCCTGTTCGGGCTTGTGATCATACTTGCCCAGACGGACAGTGCCGCCGTCCTTGCTGCCCTCCACTGCCTGAATGACATTGCCGGTGTGAGCGGCAATGGTATAAAAGCGGTCGGCCTCGATCACAGTTTGTGCTACGGATTTCATGTACAAATCCCTCCCAATCATAAAATGCACAGATTTTTTCCAATTCCTTCTTATAAAGAATACCACATATCGTGATTTTTCACAAGCAATTCGACAATTCTTTAGCACTTTATATAGAAACCACCCTGTTTTCGCCTGCTTTTTCGCCCCTTCGCAGGGGCGAAAGGCCGTTTTTATTCCCTCGACATTTTGTCGCAACTGCGTTATACTGTTTTCATCAGGACTATCTGCCGCTCTGAAAGGGGCGGTTTTCTCGTTTTTTGAAGGAGGATATTTGCCCATGACCCAGCAGGACCGCACTGCGGTGCAGTATCACAAAATGACTGAGACCCCTATCCCCCGGCTGATCCTCAGTCTGGCCGCGCCCACGATTTTAAGTATGCTGATCACCAGCATCTACAATCTGGCCGATACCTTTTTTGTAGGGCGCATCTCCACCAGCGCTTCCGGCGCGGTGGGTGTCGTTTCCAGCCTGATGGCCATCATTCAGGCGCTGGGCTTTATGCTGGGGCACGGCTCCGGCACCATCATCAGCCGCCGCTTGGGCAGTCAGGATACCCACGCCGCCACCCGCTTTGCTTCCACCAGCTTTTTTACGGCGCTGGCCTTTGGCGTAGTGCTGGCGGTGGCCGGCCTTGCCACCCTGCCGGACTTTATGATGCTGCTGGGCAGCACCGAAACCATTCTGCCCCATGCCTGTGCCTACGCCCGGCCCATCCTGCTTGCCGCACCGCTGATGATCTCCAGTCTGGTGATGAACAACATCCTGCGGTATGAGGGCAAGGCGAACCTTGCCATGGTCGGGCTGGTCACCGGCGGACTGCTGAACATTGCGCTGGACCCGCTGTTCATGTTCGCTTTAGGGCTGGGCACTGCCGGTGCCGGCATTGCCACCGCCCTCAGCCAGACCATCAGCTTTGGCATTCTGCTGTATATGTTCCTGCGGAGCAAAACGGTCAGCCAGTTCCGGCTTTCCGCCGTCACCCGGGAGCCGCGCGAGTTTTTGCAGATCCTTGCAGGCGGCGCGCCCAGCTTTGGCCGTCAGGGGCTGAACAGCATCGGCGGGATGCTGCTGAACATTGCCGCCCGCAGCTACGGCGATGCCGCCGTGGCGGGCATGAGTATCGTGTCCCGCATTTTTATGTTCATCCTCTCGGTGGCCATCGGCGTGGGACAGGGCTTGCAGCCGGTGGCGTCCTTCAACTACGGCGCACGCAAATACCACCGGGTGCGGCAGGCTGCCATCTTTACCCTGAAAGCCGCCTTTGCGCTTCTGGTGGTGCTGATCGCGGTGTGCTGGTGGAACGATGAAAACCTGATCCGCCTGTTCCGGGACGACCCAGAGGTCACTGCCGTGGCGCTGCCCGCCTTCCGCTACCAGTGCTTTGCCATCCTTCTGCAGCCGGTGATCGTGGTGACCAACATGACCTTCCAGAGCGTGGGCAAGGCCGGGCGTGCCACCTTTCTGGCCTGCTGCCGGCAGGGCGTGTGCTTTATCCCGCTGATCCTTGTACTGCCTCGGGTGCTGGGGCTTGTGGGCGTGGAGCTCTGCCAGCCCATTGCGGATACGCTCACCTGCTTCATTTCTCTACCCTTTTTGCTGGCCTTTCTGCGGCAGCTGGAGCAGATGGACAAGGCAGAAGCGTCCCATGCCCCGGCGCAGCTGTAATGTAATTGTAACCGTTTTTAGCCGCATTTTTCTGCAAGTTCTGCAATGAAAAATGCGGCTGTTTCGTATTCTGAGTGAACGGAAAAATTTTCCTCCCTGTTTTTAGCTGGGTGTTCGTAAAACAGTTTTCGAGAAATGACATGGCAACTGCCTGTCAGGATTGGTTACGAGTACCCGGCTAGGCCGAGGAAGCATCAAGTCCCATGTCCGCACCGTTAAGGTGTTGGGTATGGGGCTTTTTGCATTTCAGGAACGTGTACATCTCTGGCAAGGTGTAACACACTAGACTTTGTACCAAAGTCGTGTGCCAAGGGTGCTGCGCCCTCTTTGGAATCCCTGCTCACATCGCCTGTGGGCGATGTGGATTCGCCGCACAGAAGAGCTCCACAAAAGTGCACCCCGGCTGTTTGCGGCGAGGAAAAGGCGCTTCTGCGGAAGTGTAATAACCCACTATGACACTTTCATCCCTGCGGTCTGCAAAGTGTAGTGGGCTCTCCGAGGGGGAAACGGCTGTATAGGGTGCGCTTCGGGCAAATCGCTGCGTACGTGCGTACCAATCTCTCGTACGCACGTACGCAGTAAAACGGCTAAAATCTCCTATATAGGGGTGTTCTTCTGGAAATCAATATGATATACTCAACTTAACCAACCATCAACTAATAGGAGGCGGTAATATTATGGGAAAAACTTTTGTGTGTAGCTTATGCCGTAATGGAATCATTGGCGGTGGTTTGTACATTGATGAACAGAGCATTACATATTCAACTCAAAAGCTCACAGTCAGTCCACTGTATCGCAACCTTGTATTGCCCATGAACGAGATAAGGGAGCTTTCATGGAGTCAGATGGTCGTTCCTGTTGCAGCAATTTCCATGAAAGACGGAGAATGTTATAAATTTATCATATATAACAAATCAGGATTTGAAAAGGCATATAAGCAATATAGCAACCACCAAGAATGAAATCACCTAGCAGGGTTTGGGGCAGGCACGCCCCAACAAGAAGCTGTCCCAAAGGGGCAAGAATTTTCAAGAATTGAAAATTTGTGGCCACGGGACGATTCTTGCTCTCACGAAAACCCGCACTTTTTGAAAATCCGCTTTTCGCAGCCAAAGGAGGATGCACCATGAAAAAAGAAATCGAAGCCTTTGTCAACGCAGCCAGCGAGCAGGAGTTGGAAGCCGCATGGAACAACCTCTCGGCAGAGGAACAGCGAGTTTTCGAGCAGCTCATGGAGGAAGACCCACCCGAAGATGCACTGGCATTTTTCGCTCAGCTGTATGACGATACCCCGAAGGAGCAGACCAGTGAGACCGTGAGCATCTCCGAAAATGAAATCTATTTCAAGCGGCAGTCCTTGACCGAAGATCAGAAGAAGCACGGCTCCTATGTGGATGAGAACGGTAATCTCCATGTCAAGAACCTGTCCGCGTTCTGGATTCCTGAACTGACCACCACGGAGAAAGTCGGACATACCACCTACACCGTGACCGGCAGCTATGAGGGCAAGGAGTCCTTTTTGAAGAAGCTGGAGCGCATTGTTGCCAAGAACGCCCAGCAAAAATTTGAAGATGAGGGTGCAGACGAATGACAACTGCGTCCAATTCTGCTATACTTGACCCGGTAACCAATCCTGTACTGACAGTTGCTCCACAGAGTAAGGAGGACACAACAATGTCTGGAGCAACGAATAAAATCACCGCACTTTACTGCCGACTGTCGCAGGAGGACGAGCGGCTCGGCGAAAGCCTGTCCATTGAGAACCAGAAGACTATCCTTCTGGAATACGCCAAGAAGAACCACTTCCCGAACCCGGTGTTCTTTGTAGATGATGGCTATTCCGGCACGAACTACGACCGTCCCGGCTTTCAGAGTATGTTGGTCGAGATCGAAGCAGGGCGTGTAGGAATCGTTATCACGAAAGACCTGTCCCGACTGGGGCGCAACTCTGCCCTGACGGGTCTGTACACCAACTTCACCTTTCCCCAGTATGGCGTTCGCTACATTGCCATTAACGACAACTACGACACCATTGACCCGAACAGCGTAAACAACGATTTTGCGGGCATTAAGAACTGGTTCAACGAGTTTTATGCCCGTGACACCAGCCGCAAGATTCGGGCTGTTCAGAAGGCCAAGGGAGAGCGTGGTGTGCCGCTGACGGTCAATGTGCCGTACGGTTATGTAAAAGACCCGGAGAACCCGAAGCATTGGCTTGTTGACCCAGAAGCGGCTGCGGTCGTGAAGCGCATCTTCTCCATGTGCATGGAAGGCCGTGGGCCTTCCCAAATCGCTAAGCAACTGCAAGAGGACAAGGTGCTCACCGTGAGTGCCTACAAGCAGAGCCACGGAAGAGCAGCGGCTGCTATCTCCGAAGACCCCTATGCGTGGAAGGATAGCACCGTTGTGGGCATTCTGGAACGTCGGGAGTACACAGGCTGCACGGTCAACTTCAAGACCTACACCAACTCCATCTGGGACAAGAAGCAACGGCTGAATCCTGTGGAGAATCAGGCTGTCTTCCCGAATACCCACGAGCGCATTATTGACGATGATGTGTTTGAAAAGGTTCAAGAGATTCGCAGCCAGCGTCACCGCATGACACGAACGGGCAAGAGCAGCATCTTTTCCGGCATGGTCTATTGTGCTGACTGCGGTTCCAAGATGCAGTATGGTTCATCCAATAACAGGGACTTTAACCAAGACTTCTTTGACTGCGCTCTGCACAAGAAGAACAGAAGTAAATGCAGAGGGCACTTCATCCGGGTAAAAGTTCTGGAAGGCCAAGTGCTGAATCATGTCCAGCGGGTGACGGACTACATCCTTTGCCATGAGGACTACTTCCGCAAGGTCATGGAGGAACAGCTTCGGGTGGAAAGCACCGAAAAGCTGACTGTCCTGAAGAAGCAGCTTGCCCGGAATGAGAAGCGAATCGCAGACCTCAAACGGCTGTTCATGAAAATCTACGAGGACAACGCCAGCGGAAAGCTGAGCGATGACCGTTTTGACATGATGAGCCAGAGCTATGATGCCGAGCAGAAGCAGTTGGAAGAGGAAGTTCTCTCTATCCGGCAGGAAATCGAAGTACAGGAACAGCAAATCGAGAATATTGAAAAGGTCATCCAGAAAGCGCACAAGTACGTTCATATTGAAGAACTTACGCCCTATGCTCTCCGTGAACTGGTATCGGCCATCTATGTGGATGCCCCGGATAAGTCCAGCGGAAAGCGGGTACAGCACATCCATATCAAGTATGATGGGCTGGGGTATATCCCTCTGGATGAACTGGAAGCAAAAGAAAAGGCGTGACCGAAGTCACGCCAAATCTTCCCCATTGCGGGAGCTTTTGCAAATACTGTTTTATGAAGCCCCTGCATTGCAAAGGAGTGGTTTTTATGAAGCGTGTTGTCTTGCGTATCGGCTGCGGGGCAGTCTGCACTGCTCTTGCCCTTACTTTAGGCTGCGGCTGTGCCCTGCTGCCGCCCGCCACCGGCGTGCCGGGCGCTGCAAGCTCTGCCGTTTCGGTACCTACGGACGACAACGGCAAACCCCTGTACGACCCTGCCGTGCTGAACGATAGCCGTTTGCGGGTGCTGTACTGCGACAGCCGTTCCGGAAGCAGCACCACCATCCTGTGCGGCAGCACCCCGCTGCACCAGTCTGCCCGCAGTGAGAACGTCTCGCTGGTGGAGGACAGTGCCACCGGCACCGCAGACTACTGGCTGCGCAGCTGGTCCGACCCTACCGGCCGGGGCGGACGCCGCACCGCCCTGTACGACAAGACCGGCACCGAAGTAATGTCCTTTGAGGGCGAGCAGAGCGCCACCCTGCAAAACGGCCTGCTGGTGCTGCAGGAAAGCCGCCTGATCGATGGTGGATACATCCCGGAGTCCGGCTACGGCACCTGTCAGGTCATCGACCTTGCCACCGGCGCAGCTCTGCCGGTACCGGAGGGCGCATACAGCTGCACCGTATGCGGCGATAAGCTGGTATTCAGCTGCTACGCCCGCCCGGAGGGGCTGGACGATTACGACTGGGATACCGACTACCGCCAGAACAGCTGGGTGGTGGTGCAGGAAAAGGACGGCACCCCTGTCTACCGCGCCGACGCCGCCTCGGCATACCGCCTTTTCTACGACAGCGACACCCTGAGCGACTGGGTGGTGCTGGATGTTACCACCGGGGAAGAAACCACCGACCGGATTTTGTACAACGTCCTGACCGGCGAGCAGTGCACGGGCTTTTTGCAGGTCTATCCGGGCGGTCTTGCCAGCTTTTCCACCAGTGATGGCCGGTACGAGCTGCGGGACATGACCACCGAGGACCGCGGACTGATTGCCGCCTTTGACGAACAGCCCAGCCAGTATTTCCCGGGCTATGTGGTAACATGGCACAGCGGCGAGGATCACGGCTACGAACTCTATGATCTGGAGACCGGCACCAAGACCCCGCTGTACGATGTGAACGCCACCGACAACACCGTAGCCGTCTACGCGCTGGATGGCAGTCTGCGGGTGTACAGCACGGACAACGGAAAGCTGCTGACCGACACCACCGTAGAGCCGGTGGAGCACCAGCAGCGGGTACGGATGAGCAACTACGGCAGCGGCTACGTCTGGCTGAAATTGCAGGACAACGACCGCTACGAGACCACCGCCACCCGGCTGTACGGCCCGCAGGGGCTTGTCAGCGACCTGACCGCCCTGCAGGGCAAATACAGTTACGTCAACTACCTGACCACCGACCCCGACGGCAGACCCATGTTCTACGGCAGCCGCAGCGCTGTGGGCAGCGCCTACGGCAACGTATGCGATGTGCTGGACGCAGACGGCAAGGTGGTGCTGCAGGGGCTTGCCAGCTGCGCCGGGTACTATTCTAACAGCCTGAACGCCCTGCCCGACCATGTGTTTGCTGCACAACGGGGCTTCTATGTGGGCTGGATGGACACAAGCGGCAACTGGCTGTACTGCCAGAGTATTTTCTCGTCTGCCACTGCGGACGATGAACCGAGTTACGGCTATTGAGTTAGGAGGGCTTTCTTATGAAAAACGCTAAAATTTCCCGCCGCAGCTTTCTGCTGGGGCTGGCTGCCTGCTCCGCTGCCGGGGTGCTGACCGCCTGCAAGGGCACGGATGCGCCCTCCGGCAGCACCGCCTCCTCTGTGGTAAAACAGCCCGCATCCTCTGCAGCGTCCTCTACTGTGCAGCAGGCAGCGCCGTTTTTGACCGTGGAGGATTTTCCCCCGCTGGACGGCAGCACCGCCTGCATCCCGCTGATGGCGCAGATGCTGGCCGATACCACCGGTATGGACTTGGAAGAAGCCCGCAGCAGCATCACGGTGAGCACCACCGCCTACGCATGGGAAAACTTTGGCTTGTACGACACCACCACCCGGATGCTGGTGGTATACGAAGCGCCGGACTATGTAAAGGAAGAGCTGCAAGAGGCCAACGTGGAGCTGGAGCAGAAGCCCATTGGAGTGGACGCGCTGGTGTTCATCGTCAACGAGGATAACCCCGTGCAGGCGCTTAGCCAGCAGCAGCTGCGGGACATCTACGCCGGGAAGATCACCAACTGGAAGGATGTAGGCGGCAAGGATCAGGAAATCGTTGCCTTCCAGCGCGGCGAGGACTCCGGCAGCCAGACCCTGTTCAAAAAGCTGCTCATTCAGGGCGGAGAGTTGATGACCCCACCCTCTGAGCTGGCACCTGCCGCCATGGGCGAGCTGGTGGACAGCATTGCCGATTACAACAACAGCGCCAACGCCATCGGTTTCTCCGTGTATTACTACATCGACCAGATGTATTCCAAGCCCGGGCTGCGGCTGCTGGCGGTGGACGGTGTGACCCCCAGCAACGACACTCTTGCCGACGGCAGCTACCCCCTGTGCAACGATTTCTACGCCGTCATCCACCCAGATGCCGCCGCCGACAGCCCGGAGCGCCGTCTGTACGACTGGCTGGATACCGACGCCGGGCAGGACTGCATCAAAAAGTCCGGCTATGTGGCCGTCGGCCCGCAGACCACCGTCACCATCGTGGATTGAAATTGACAGACCTTCTCTCGTCTGCTACAATAAAGGCAGGATTTTGTCGATCTTTATGCAGCAGAATGCCGAAAGGAAGGTCTTACTATGGAACATCCCTCTCACCCGGTAGAAAGCCACTGGCGTACCTCCCTGCGCAACCGCATTATTCAGGCTTCCAGTCTGCTGGAAGTGCTGTTATCCGGGCTGGTGCTGATTGGTCTGCTGCTCAGCGTTGTGCCCCTGATCCGCTGGATGCCCGGCCTGCTGTTCGATGGCAACGAGGCAGAGATCCGCACCTTTCTGGAGCGCAGCTTGGACATTGTGATCGGCATTGAGTTCATCAAGATGCTGGCCAAGCACAGCCCCGGCAGCAGCCTTGAGGTGCTGCTGTACGCCATTGCCCGCCATCTGGTGGTGGGACACGATTCCGCCGTGGAGAACCTGCTCAGCGTTGGCGCGATTGCGCTGATCTTCATTGTGCGCAAGTTCTTCTTTGTCCCGGCCTTTGGCGCACACCTGCCGGACGGTCATCCTGCGCCGGATCTTACCCCCGCCCAGAGCGGCATCCCCGCCGACTGGTTCCGTCGGCGGCATTCCGAAGCAAAGCCTGAGGAAGAGACCGAGACAAAGGAATAAGCATATACAAAAACCACCCCGCAGCGGCCGTTGAACGGCTGCTGCGGGGTGGTTTACTATTTTCTGTTACTTTTTGCCGTGACGGCCAAAGCGGTACTCCTTTCCCTCGCGGATGCGCTGGATATTGGAGCGGTGCATATAAATGACCATTGCGGCCATAATCACCGAGCCGATGGTGCACACGGTAAGGTCGGCGGCAGAATAGCCCCGGAACACCCCGTACAGGATGGTGAGCACCGGGTAAAGTGCCGCCATGGTCACACTGCCCAGCGACACCATGCCGGTGGGCAGCAGGCAGGCCAGAAAGATGACCGCCAGAAAGGGGATCAGAACCGGCTGGATGGCCAGAATGGTGCCGCCCGCCACCAGCACGCCCTTGCCGCCCTTGAAGCCGAAATACAGGGGCTTCAAATGGCCGATAATGGCAAAGATCGCGGCAAGATACACCGCCAGATAGGGCGAGAGCGTGGTGCTTTCCGGCATCTGGGTGAACAGCCAGCGGCCGATGCACACGGCCAGCACACCCTTGAGCACATCACCAAAGGCGGTAAGTGCCGCTGCCTTTTTACCGAAGGTGCGCAGCATATTGGTCATGCCTGCAGCGCCGCTGCCGTACTTGCGTACGTCATCGTGGTACAAAAACTTGCTGACGAGGATACCGGTGTCGATGCTGCCCAGCAGATACGCCTGCACAGCGGACACCACAGCGATGAGAACAGATTTCATCATCTGAGCCTCCCTGACGTGTTATACGTCCTTGGCACCCACCTCGCCGGAGCCGCGCTCCCGCACGACCAGACGGATGGGCGTATGCTCCAGACCAAAGTTTTCGCGGATCTGGTTGATGAGATACCGCTGATAGCTGAAGTGGAACAGGTGCTTTGCGTTCACGAAGGCCACGAACGTGGGGGGACGGGTGGAAGCCTGTGTCAGGTAGTAGATCTTCAGGCGGCGGCCCTTGTCGCTGGGGGGCTGCATCCGGGCAGTAGCGCGGGCAAGCATCTCGTTCAGCACGCCGGTGGGCACGCGGGCACCGTTCTCGGCATCCACATCCCGGATCAGCTGCATCAGCTTGTTCACGTTGTAGCCGGTCTGGGCAGAGATGAAGATAATGGGTGCATAGCCCATAAAGCTGAAGCACTCGGCATAGCCGCGGCGCTGCAGTTCCATGGTGTTGGTCTCCTTGCCTTCCACGGCATCCCACTTGTTCACCACGATGATGCAGGCCTTGCCCTGCTCGTGGGCGTAGCCTGCCACCTTGCTGTCCTGCTCGGTAAAGCCGACGGTGGCATCCACAAGGATCAGCGCCACGCGGCTGCGCTCCACAGCAGCCAGTGCACGCACCACCATGTAGCGCTCCAGACCATCGCTGATGTTGCTGCGCTTGCGCAGACCGGCGGTATCGGTAAAGATGAACTTGCCGTAGGCGTTGTCCACCGGGGTGTCGATGGCATCACGGGTGGTGCCGGCCTCGTTGGCCACGATCATGCGGTTCTCACCCAGAATGCGGTTGGTCAGGCTGGACTTGCCCACGTTGGGGCGGCCGATGATGGCAACGGGGATGCGGTCCTCTTCCACCACGGTCTCGCTGAAGTCCAGATGGGCGCACACTGCATCCAGCAGATCGCCCGTACCGTGACCATGCACGGAAGAAATGGGCATCACCTCGTCAAAGCCGAGGTTGTAGAACTCGTACAGTTCCATGGGAGCCTCGCCCACCTTGTCGCACTTGTTCACGGCAAGAATGATGGGCTTATGGCTGCGGCGCAGCATGTGTGCCACGTCCTCGTCGGCTGCGGTCAGGCCGTTGCGCACGTCCGTGACCATGATGATGCAGTCGGCGGTGTCAATGGCGATCTGCGCCTGCTCGCGCATATGGGCCAGAATGCCCTCGGTGGCCTTGGGCTCGATGCCGCCGGTGTCCACCAGCAAAAACTCGTGGCCGTTCCACTCGCAGTTGGCGAAAATGCGGTCGCGGGTAATGCCCGGGGTATCCTCCACAATGGCAAGGCGCTGGCCGCACAGCTTATTGAACAGGGTGGACTTGCCCACGTTGGGGCGGCCCACCACTGCTACGATCGGTTTGCTCATGGGGTCTCCTCCTTTCTTAAAAGGGGTAAAATACAATAAAAATGGCGTTATCAGCTGCCGCTCTTCCTTCTGCGGGCAATGTGCAGGCCGCTGCGCAGCAAGGCGCGGGCTTCGTCCCCGCCTGCCGTGGGCAGCACCTCCACCTTTACGCCCAGCTGCTGCCCCAGCTGCTCCACCGTGATATCGTCCAGAAAGACATCTTTTTCCTCTCGCAGCATCACAGCCGGGATGCCCAGCGTTTTGGTGACAAGTTTGCCGGCGCACTGGGCAATGATATCGGTGGCGGTGATGAGGCCGGTCACCCCAACATTGCCGCCGAAAAAGCGGTTCTGGATGGTGTGGACGTGCACGGTGATCATGGGGTACTGGCGGTGCAGCTCCTCCATCATGCGGGTGATGAGGGGCGCTGCCATGGTGCCGGTGACCACGTCCAGCTCCTTGGTGCCGTAGATGCGGTGGGGCTTGTCCAGCTCCGCCAGAAATTCTTCCTCAAACAGGCGCATCATGCCCACGCCGTTTTCCAGCTGGTCGTAGTCCTCGTAGAACGCTGCCGCAGGGATGGGGCGGCCTGCCTTAAGGTACCATTCATCGCTGGGGTAGATGATGCGCTTGCCGTGGCGGCGCTTGCATTCATCACCGAATTCTTCCATAATGTCGATGACCTCAGCGCTGGTCTTTGCATCGTAGGGCACCTGCGGGTACAGATTTTTGCGGTAATCCGTAATGCCGCAGGGCACGGCTGCAATGCTTTGCACCATGGGGGTCAGCTCCAGCAGGTCGGCAAGGGTGCGGCGCAGCTCGTCGCCGTCGTTCACGCCGCGGCAAAGCACCAGCTGACAGTTGACGGCAATGCCGCCCTCCACCAGCCGGGGCAGGTACTTGAGCACCTCGCCGCCGCGCTTATTGGCCAGCATCCGCACCCGCAGCTGGGGGTTGGTGGTGTGCACCGAGATATTGATAGGCGAGATGTGCATCTTGATGATGCGGTCGATCTCGTGATCCTGCATATTGGTCATGGTGATGTAGTTGCCGAACAAAAAGCTCAGCCGCTCGTCATCATCCTTGAAATACAGGCTCTCGCGCATGCCCGGGGGCAGCTGGTCGATGAAGCAGAACATGCAGTGGTTGGAGCAGGAATGCTTCGCATCGCCCAGATAGGTCTTGAACCCGCAGCCAAAGGGGCCGCGCTGCGGCCGCTGCACCTCCCACTCCCGGATGCCGTCCGCTACCCGGGCCTTCAGGTGGAAACTGCTGCTGTCGGTATAAAAATCGTAGTCCAGCGTGTCGTTCAGCTCGTTGTCGTCCACGCTCAGCAGCTCGTCGCCAGGGGCAAGGCCAAGAGCCTCGGCCTCGCTGCCGGCATCCACCTGCTCGATCCGTATCGCCATCTGCATCCACCTCCTTTAAAGCACAAGAAGGGGAAGGCTTTGCGCCCTCCCCTTCTGTACATAACACCATTATGCCACCAATTACGCGCAAATTA
>ERZ1694966.414-NODE-414-length-26950-cov-19.809593_pt1 | contig 26950 bp, 23 predicted proteins | sample MGYA00581611_ERZ1694966 | MGnify/ENA primary metagenome ERZ1694966 (study PRJEB42213, sample SAMN07424282) | human gut metagenome | biome: ENVO:00009003; feature: ENVO:2100002; material: ENVO:00002003 | host: Homo sapiens | place: USA | collected 2014 ...
TTACGGAAGTTTCATTGTTTTGTCCGAGGGAATGATATTCAGTTTTCAAGGTACGGTTTCCAGCTTTGGGTTCCTCCCCGTCTGGGGTGTTGCCCCCTTGCTGTGACCATAGTGTACCTGAAAACTGCACGCTTTTTTAGGAAGTAATAGTTCCGCTTTTTGCATCGAAAACCGGAACTATCACTTCCGGTTTTTTGCAAAAGTTGGCGTATTTCCGTGTGTTTTAAATTTACAAATTTTGAAAATCAGTTTAAGATTTTTTCAAAGAAAAAAGCCCTTCCAGACGGCAGCTCGTATGAGCCGACCACCCGGAAGGGCAATCATGTGTAATTATAAATCGTCTATAACAGCATCCAAACTTCGTGCGATACGGCGCAGTTTAGCGTAGAGCTTTTTCTTCATCAGTTCTTCTTGTTCCGAAGGGGTCTTTCCCAGTATCAAATAGTCAAGTGTACTATTGAAAATCGCCGTGATTTCAACAAAAAGATCAATCGACGGTGCTTCTTCCCCTCGCTCAAGGTTGCGGAGATGGCGGTCACTGATGTTCAGCCTGATAGCCAGTTCTTCCTGCGTCATGCCGTTGGCCTTGCGCAGATGCTGGATACGTTTGCCTGTGGCGTAAGAATCAAAGTACATAAGCCAGCCCTCCGAACCCAAAGTGCGGGTGTTCGCGCCAGCGATGCCACTCGTGCATGGGTTCAGAGGCTTTGCAGCCAAAGGGGGCTTGCGTTACAATTTTGGAAATCTTAAACATCTTCGTCCTCGCTTTCTGTCGTTAAAGGCATAGTGGGGGCGGAGTTGAAAGAAAAAACGGGCGACAAAAATCAGACCCGCGTCACCTCGCCGCCACGACTTAATAGCGAGATGCTCGAAATCTATTTTTGCCACCCTGCGCAGAGCGTTTTTCCTTTCGTTGATAGGAACGGAAAAATTGTCCCTATACTAATAATGACAAAAAATGCCCATTTGTATGGGTATTATGCGAAAACTTCACAGTTCTCTCGCAATTTCGCTAATGCAGCTTGAATGCTTTCATTTACACTGCCTCTTGTAACCCCCTCCAAGTGCGCGATTTCTTCTATTGTCTTATTATGGTGATAACGCTCGATCAGTCGTTTTATCTGTTTTTCAGAAAGCATCCGAAACGTATCACCAAGCTGCGTTAGCTGCCACCTCTTTTCCACTGTATCACAGGGGTCATTTAGAAAGTGCAGCACATCACATTCATATTGAGCATAAGGATTGTCCAAGGAGTGCTGTGCATGATAACGACACACTTGGCGCAAATGCGCTTTTTCGCGCCGAACCATTTCGTGCATGACTTCAAATATTTCTTGTGTCACCTCAATAAAGCAGTCTTGCTGGTGTGCATCGGGATAGTGGTCTTTCAAATTGATTTCTGGCATCGTGTTCCCTCCTTATACGAGCGGACAAGCGGTGTCGAGCCGAGATAATAATATAAATAAAGATGGCAATATGAGATTCGGCTTGCACTCTATCGAGGATGCCACGAAAATCATATTGCCACCCAAAGTCATTCTGCGAATACGTTACAAAGTCTGTGTATGTTGAACAGAGCATTTGTTTGGCTCATCGGCTATGGAGTCATCATCTTTCAAGGGGCGCTGTGCTTGATAGAGCCATCCAAAGCATTCGGGTGGCCACGCTTCCATGTCTTTTTTGATCATTTTCTGAATCAAAATTTTAGCGTATCTTTTTGTTGTTACATTCATATGTAGCATCCTCCATTTTATGCTGGCTGACCTTATTATAATGTGCAACAATCAGAGAAATTGCATCTGCAATTAAAGCTGCTGCTACACAACGGAACAAATTGCCTAAATAGATTATATCAAAAAGGCAGATTAAATTTATAACAATCAGTCGAATTCGAGACTTCTTTCTTAACGCACAAATTTCGTCAATTGAAAGATGAATGCACGCATTATTACTTGGAGAATTAAACCAAACAACCAAATCTGATATTATTAGAAATATCGTTGTGGCAAGTAACGAGAAGCGATTCGAAAACCATAGACAGCAGATTTCCATACACAATGACAAAAACAAACAACGCATATATGAAGTGGCGTGGAAACCATTAGTACATGCTCTCAAAAACAAAAAACAGAATCCGAACACTATTGTTTGCACAAACCCAAAGAATAAGCCTCCTACCAGTATTAAAAGCGCCCAAGTTACCCAAGTGGTAAGCCGCTTTAACATACTATATACAAGCCATTCATAAGACTTGGGCTCTATAATGTTGAGAGCAATACATTTTAAAGCAAAACATTTTATTAATGAATCCATATACTCTTTCTTTCCATCGGTTGTTCGTTTTATTTATGATAGCATAAAATATGTGCATTATCTGCTTTTTTGTAACAAAAACGGTATTTTATGTCATGAAACACGAGAAAATGCTATTTCCCCTGTAAACTGAAACCATCCATCTTTATAAGACATGGCGTAATCACCGCTGTATTTTTTTAGGATAAGTTTGACATTTTCCAATCCAAAGCCATGCATCTCAGGCTCTTGTTTTGTTGTGGGGATGCTGTCATTTATAATTTCAACTGGAGCAGAGGTATTACGCACCGTAAAAAAAAAATGTATCATTGGCCACTGCTGTAATCTGCACTATTTTCTTTCCGTTAAGTTTTTGACACGCTTCAATTGCGTTGTCTATCAGATTGGATAATAACACTACCATATCGGCTGCATCCAATGAAATCTTTGATAAATCATTTACCTCAAAGTCCATTTCAACACCCACGCTTTCAGCAAATGAAGCCTTTGTATTAAATAGCGCATCTAAGATTGGATGGTGTGTGTTAACTAAAAGCAACCGTTCTGACTGAAATTCTTTAACGGAAACAATATACGCCTCTGCTGCGGTGTATTCATGCGTTTGCAGAAGATTATCAAGTACATTGATATGCGCACGAAAATCATGAACTTTTTTTCGTTGTGCGGCATATAGATTGCTTGCTGCTTCCATGTTTTTGATTTGAATTTGAAGTTGCTGATCTAAAGCTAATAATCGTTCCCTTGTTCTTGCAGCCTGCTCTATTTGTTCCAGCAAAAAAAGGACGGCAATATTTGCAATAAAAATCACAATGCAACAGACGGCAATCATTCCATCACTGAGAGGCCGAGCGCTGGATGCATAAAGAAGCACAATAAGCATCAAAAAAGAAGAAAAAGGATACAAAAAATACAGGCTCAATTGAGAAATCCCTAAAGTAGAAGCCTCACGTGAAGATGGTTTTACCCACGAAAATTTCCGAAAAGCGAGAACGATTGTTAACTCAGATGAGTAATACAAAGCGGAGTAAATAACAAACGGAACTTGCGCATAGCCGAATTCGTTTCCTTCAATTCCATAAAGCGTAGACACAAGCATTCCCATTCCCATTGAAAGTGCATAATTTAATAAGTACTTTATCGTAACAAGAAAGAAAATATAAATCGATGTTATTTCTTGATATAAAATTCGTGCCAAGAAAAAGCTCGTTACAAGCACAATAATGATTTTTGTGCTTTGTTCGCCAGAAAACAGCAGACGGTTTAAGAACAATCCGCCAAACGAAAGCAAAACAAATGTAAGCAGAACGCCCCAAAAACGCACTCCTGTCCAACGACGTGTTGCAAAAGCATCCAAAAAGAAAACCATGCAGAGAATATCAATCAATGTAAATGCAAGACTCAACAAATACTCCATTTGTTTTCTCCTCTCCAAAGAAGATATTTTTTCTTTAATTCCGCCCGATTCTTTTCGCTGGGTGTCAACACAATTCCTCCTGCAAGTTGAATTCGATTGTGTTGAAAGATTTCAATGTATTCCATATTAACCAGATAGCTCTTTTGTATTCTTAAAAAGCCCAACATCTCCATTCTTTTCTCCATGTTGGTCATACTTTCATAGAAGCGATAAGTGGCATGACCGTTATGCACCAAATGCATCACAATAATTCGCCCCTCTGATTCAAGGTATAGAATATCGTGAATTGGGATATCAATACTCTCAGCGTTGATTTTGATTGTAACAACTTTACGACATTTTAACATTTCTTGAACAGCAAGATCAAAAAACTCTACCAAACGAATTGAAATATCCGATTTTAATAGGTAACGGAACGCCTTGACCTCATATCCTTCGGGCGCATATTGAATAAAATTTGTTACAAAAATAATGACGGCTCTCGGTTGAACGAGTCGCAAATTTTTAGCCAATGTAATTCCATTCATGCCAGGCATATCAATGTCCAAAAAGGCAATGTCAATAATTTCCAGAACATTCACACATTCAGGCTGCGTATATGAATATAGTTTGGCCGAAATGCATTTTTCTTGGCATCGCGTCTGTAGCATTGTTGTTATCGTATTAACGGCATTTTCATTATCATCACATATCAAAATATTCATCTGTTTTTCCCTCCAACGAACATGGGCCAAACCGGATTCTGAACATAGCATAACTTTCCTACCCCCTACAAGTCAATCGAAGTTCAATATAATCGAACATTATATGTAGTATAGTACGATTATATTGAAATTTCAAATAGTACACTTTATATAGGATAGGAGTGTACTGGAATGGAGCATTATTTAGGAGAAAAGCTAAAAAAGCTGAGAGAAAGTCGTGGCTGGACGCAGGCGGACTTGGCTAAACGGTTAAATAAGGCTGTATCCACGGTCAGTGGATATGAAAGTGATGCACATGCAATTCCGTTGGATGTTCTTTCAAGCATTTCATCCTTATTTAGCATTTCAACAGATGAACTCCTAGGACTGGATGCGCCAGAACTGTTGTCTCTTTCAGGACTGACGGAAGATCAAAAGAAAACGTTGGTAAAGCTACGGGATGAATTCTTAGCACCAAGTCAACAGGGAAATGACCTTTCTCCACAACAAATGGAGATTTTGCATGATGTTATAAAAGCCTTTGGCTGATAGCTGGCTTACGATATGGCGCGAGTACGCGGCAATCATCCGTTCTGATATGTCCCCCGATGCTGGAAGTCCAGTGTTGGGGGACATATCGTTATATATGAATCCGACTTCGTTACAAATTTTCTCCATTTTGCTACAAAATTGTGGACTTTAATTAAGCCTGCAAAAAAATTTCACTTGGCACAGCTGCCGCTTGCACCGCAGATCGGTGTCGGCTGTGCGGTATTGCTGATCGCCGTCAGCTGTCTGTATGTCGGCTGGCGTGTCATGCTGCCGTATAATTTGGATGCACCATATGCCTGTCTGTCCATCAAGATGAACGGAACCTCCGGGATGCCGTTTTCTCTGAAAGAGGATCTTGCTGCATTGCCCGGTGTGGAAGAGGTTTCCGCTGCAATTGATCTGACCGATACCTATACCGTGACGTCAGACAAGATCCAGTCCAGCCAGATGCTTGCCGATATCTGGGTCAAGGACAACGGTTTCTATACGGACATTCCGAGCTTGCTGCGAAATGCAGAAAAGGGAACGCTGAACACGACTGTCTGCGCCTTGCCGGAGGACGAACTGCGCCGCATTGCCGCAGATGCCGGCGTTTCGGACGAGGAAATAGAGACGCTGCTGGCAGGGGATTCTGTTTTGACCCTGTGGGGAGATTGCTATTATGACCCCGCTGCGGACGCGTACTATCAGAAGAACACCCAAACGGAGGGCAGCATTCCTGTTGAACCGGTTTTCGCAGCTGGAGACAAGTTGAGCATCCAATACCGGCGTTATACCGGGCAGGATGAAGCCGGGAATGAGGTCTACCGGACGTATACAGCCCAGCTGCCCATTGTCGGTGTCGTAAAGTCTGCGAACAGCTACACGCTGTTGACAACAGACCGGCTCATTTCCAGCGGCACGATTTTTGTCAGTACGGCTCTTTACCATAAAATGTTTGAGAGCGCAGGAAGCTACTTTATGGAAAAGGAAGGATACAGCAGCCTGAACGTGAAGCTGTCCGCTGGCAGCAATTTCTCTTTGCGTCGGTCTATTTCCTCCATTGCAACGCGCAGGAATGGTATCCTGCGTGCAGATAACTACGACCTGATCAGCCAGAGCTACACCGAGGGCACACAGAGCGCTTTCCTTGTCGGCATCCTTGCGGTATTCGGGGTCCTTCTGGGGTGTGCGCTGCTGGTGGTTTTGAATCTTTCAGCTTATGAAGTCCAGCAGCAGCGTCTGTCGCTTCTCCTGACGCTGGGCGTTTCCCCGAAAAAACTGGTGCTGTCCTATGCAAAGCTGCTGCTCCCGGTCATCGTTGGGACAACGCTGCTTGTGAACATCGTTGTCTATGCGGCAGTTTCGTGTATCGTCCCGATCCAGAGCATTCTCGACCTGATCCGTATCCATACAAACGGGCGGGTGTATGCGTTCCATAAACCTGTGGGAAGTCAGATCATGGTCAGCGTTCTGCTGATGGTGTTCTGGCTGTCCGCAGCGTTGCTGCCGATCTTCTCTTTTATTCGTAAAAAAGCATCCAAGGGGGACATCTTATGAAAGATAAAATTCTGGAAGCTGTACAGATCTCCAAAACCTACGGGGAAGGGGAAAGCGCGGTTCACGCCCTCAGAAATAGCGACCTGACCCTTGAAAACGGTACATTTGCGTCCATCATCGGTTCCAGCGGCAGCGGAAAATCCACGCTCCTGAAAATTCTGGGAGGACTTTTGCCGCCCACCACCGGAAAAGTTCTGCTGGATGGGCAGGACATTTATGCGATGAATGCGGAGCAGCTGGCACAGGTGCGGCGGCAAAAGATCGGCTTTATTTTTCAGGACTTCCGGCTGTTCCCGGAGTACACGGTGCAGGATAATATTCTGATCCCGTTTTATCTCGACCATAGAGCGCCGGATGAACAGATGCTCCATAAGCTGACCGGAATCTTGGGTATTGGGGGCAAGCTGCACTCCCGCCCCGCGCAGCTCTCCGGTGGACAGCAGCAGCGGGTGGCGATCGCCCGTGCACTGATTGCAAAACCGCGCATCGTTTTTGCAGACGAGCCTACCGGAAATCTGGATACACGGACGGGTGAGGATACGATGCGGCTGCTGATGGAATGTGCTGCGGAGTTCGGGCAAACGCTTATCGTTGTTACCCACAACCCGGAAATTGCGCAGAAGGCGCAGCAGGTCATTCAGATCGAGGATGGACAAATTCTGAGCAACATTTGATCGATTTGATTGTAGGGTCTCTCCTTTGCATAATGATTTTCTGACAACTATCATTTTACAGGAGCCCTAGTGGCTTGTCTATTACTGATTCAATTTTGCGAACTCAATTATACGCTATCATGGGTAAAGTCTAACCACCGTTTTATTGAGCACTTACGATAAAACAGATTTGAATGTACATGCCCATTCAAAAAAGAATGCGCTCCCCAAAAGTGTACAGCATGCAAACAACAGATTTGCTGAACAATCAAAATGACGCATTCACTTCGATATTTGGTGAGCGGCTTCACCTCCGTCCAACTTCATAGCGAAAAGTATCAACCATGTAAAAAAGATTTTTGAATAACGCCGATGGATTATGAGTGCCCCTCAAAATCCATCGGCTTCTTTTTCATTACAATAAAAACCTTGATTATAACAAAAATGTTGATTTATTGAAAAAGTATTATATCATATGAACAAATCAAAATGTTCAGCTCCGCTATAATTTTGATTTTGAACGGTCAGACATGATGCTTAAAGCATTTTGAACCCATTAGGAAAGGACGCTCGACGGTATGAAAAAAGTTGTTGTTGTTCAAAGCGCTATTATTGCGGTGCTATTATTGCTTTCTGGAGTTTTGGTGATTGCACAGGCAAATGGAATAAGCTTGTCATCCATATTAAATGATTCGAACGTATCATATATTGAATTCGGAGATGAGTTCTCCGGATTTGATTTATGGGATCATGAAGGTAAAGCCGTGACTAAGATTTCCAAAGGCAAGAAGTACACAGTTACCTTTTATCTCTCCAGTTCCTGTTCAAGCTGTCTTGACAGTATTTCTGATTTTGAGAGGTTTGCAGCTACCTTTGGTGACCAGATTGATTATGCGATTATTTGGCAGGATAAAATCCCTGATCATTATATAAATAAATATTCGCTTGACCCAAGCATCAACTATTCGTTAAATGGGGAAGCTAAATTGTCCACCGCTACTCCGACATTCTTTATACTTGATGATTCTGGATTTGTAATATTTAAGGATGTTTCCCGAGAAAATTTGATTGAGAAGCTTATTCTACTTGACGTAACAGATAGCGACGAATTAAAAAGCAACGCCAATAAATATATTGTTGATAATTATTCAAATAGCTCATCAAATAAACCCGTGCTTATCTATTTTTACATGCCCGGCTGTTCTGATTGCGATGCCGCAAGCAAATTGTTTGAAAGTAACAACGTTTCAGACGATTATGAAATTATCTATATTTATAAATATGATTCGGAGAATGGGGACTACAATATAGACAAAGACAAACTGTTTGGACTGGTTTACGATATTAACTGGTATCCTTCATTTATAATGATAGATAAGGGTTCGTACCGAGAAATCGGGGAAACCCCAGTTGAAAACCTTTTATCTGTCATATATCAGCGGTAATCTTCATGCCACAACATTTGTGTGCTTTCTCGGCTAGTCACACAGAAAGGAGTTCAATAATGACAAATATCTCAAAGGCTGTGAATCGTCTTGTGGTTGTATGTATGCTATCTGTAATGATTTTCCTTGGGATAATCTGTAACGGTGCAATGCAAGCTAATGCTGCTTGTGGAAATTGGACCACATATAAAACTGGAAGTCCATACTGCGTGGATAAGGGATGCGGTTTATTCTGGTTAAGTGATACAGAATATCAAAAAGAATATCTTAAGCAAGTATGCACGACATCCAGTGGAACCACTAATACTAATTATGATGTACAAGAGAATAGGTTGGGATGCTGTTAATAGGGCTGCAATTATGCACATCTAACGGTGGAAGTCTATGTTGGCTTTAAGCTTTTGCTACAATTTCAAATAAGGAATCGCGATAGTGAATGTTGAGCCCAAACATTTTTCCCGTTCCAATAAAAACTCAATTCTTTATTGCTTGATTGTGTGACTGGCCGAGAAAACATATAAAAAGTATGAGGATTCAATTTATGAGTATGGATTGTAGTGACAATTGAATTCAATTTGTAGAGTAGTGAGGATACAAAACAGATGAAAAAAATAATACTTGCTATCGTAACTTTTTTGGCCGTGTGCATCATAGGATACACGATGAGCTATCCCGATAGACAAAACATGGCTGCGGAAGAAATAAGCACAATTGTAAATTCCGACTATTTTTTTGAAAGGAAAATCAAATACTCGCAGCTCGCAGGGATAGCGAACTTTGGATCAAATATAGTTGTAGCGAGGCCAGATCAAAACTGCCTGGAAATATTGGATAGTTTTGGCGAAATCAAAGGACAGGTTGGTAATTTGGGAAATGCTTCAGGAGAATTTGTTCGCCCTACAGGTCTGGCTGTCTGGAATGATAGGCTTTATGTTATTGATTCCGGAAATTCTCGTGTTCAAATTCTTGATGAGAATTTTCATACGATTCGGTCAATAGAGCTCGACCAATTGTCTGATTCTCAAAACAATTACTATATGGATATCTCAATTTCTGATGATGAAACACTTTTTCTTACTAATAATTGTGCAAATGAGGAGAAATCTTGTGTTTCTCTAATTGGTTCAAACGGGAAAAAACAAAGGTCTTCAGAACCCTTTTATGGATTTATAACATGTACAGATAAAACCGTCTACGGTGTTAATACTTTTGTACATTGGAAAGATTCTCACTCATTTCATGCCAGTGGTGGAGAAAGTTATCTCTATGAAATAACGGCACATGGAAAATTGAAGAAAGTGTTTGCTTTTCCTTATAAATATTGTCCAACAGATTTTTGCATTGACGGTAAGGATATTTATGTGCTCACATGCGCTTGGGCGCGGTTAGATCATTATAAGTTGGACGGCACATATGTTGAAACCTTAATAGAATTTGAAGAATTATCTCCGGAATCTTATCTTGTACGTACTGAAGATGGATTTTGGGTATCTGATGCTACACAAGGCACTCTCTATCATATAAAACGCTCAAATTCTCCCTCTGAGGTATCTTGATGAAAACGAATAGTTTTTCTTATTACATTTGGCTTTCAACCGTGCAATTTTGTCATGAATTTAAAATCAATGTGATTTTGATTGTTTCTATGGCATTAGGGCTACTGTTCCCTATTTTTTGTCTTGGCAACATTAATGTATTCGTACAGAACATCAAGACTATGCGTATTCAGGGGGGAGCAGATACAACCGTGCTTACTTTATATGGCGTGGATGTCGCATTTCAGGATGTTCAAAGAGCTATACAAAACGTAGGAATAAAGTCGGCAGATTTTGCCCTCATTGCGTATTGCAATAGTACTGTAGACTGGAACGATGAGCGTCACAGTGAGGTGGTCTATTATACAACTGAAAACATCACAGACTTTGAAATGTTTGTACCTGTAGCAGGAGAATCCGTATTTTCTAAAAATCAAAATACATGCATTATAGAAAAAACGGATTTGGAGCAATATGGTGAGTTGTCTATAGGCGATACTGTCACGGTTGACGGTCAAGCATACAAGCTGGCGGGTGTTTATTCTTCTGTGCGCAACAACGGCAAAATTTTCCTTCCGCTTGCGCCGCAGACCAGTAAAGGCGCTTTACAGTACAGTCGAATCTATTTTCGCAATACGCAACAAAGTGATTTAGAGCGTTTGTGCACTGCGCTCGAAACCATTGGACTGAAAGTTCGTAGCGTTCGCAATGGTGAGCAGGACTTTCAAAAGCTTCTCAGTCAGTGCATCCAACAGTCAGTTCTCATATTCAGTGCGGGGGCTGTCAGCCTGCTGTTTGCAGGTCTTAACATTGGGCTCGTGCTTACCGGAAAAATCCTACACAATAAGCGGCTCATTGGCATACATATGGCGCTGGGCTCTTCTTACAGCACGGAACTTTTCTCCGCATTGGTAGAAAACCTGTTGTGTTTCGCTGCTGCGTTTATTCTTGATTTGGCGCTTGTGCAACTTTTGCGGCCAACGGCTCCCCAAACCTTTGCTCTTGCCCTTACTGCTGGCGTATACATCGGAGCGTTTGTCTTCGGAGCAGGAATGGTATTGCTTGTCACGTGGGCCACCATGCGAAATTTGAAAAGAAGAAAGCTTGTAGAATTGATGGAGAGGGTGTCATGATGTTATATCCGCTCTACCGTGCGGTGCAAAAGCTGTGGCTGAACCGTAAAACCTATCTTTTTCTGCTTATAGAGTTTGTGCTTGGCACGACAGTTGTACTTTGTGGATATTTGTCCGGCAGAGCCGCCACATACCGTTTGGAAGCCTACGAAATGCAGAGCAGAAAAAGCAGTATATCCATTCAGTATTATGGCGGCGATGGTCTCAATGCTGCCGTAACGCCTGAAGATTATACTCAGTTATGCGAAATATATGGCTCGGAGTATAGCTTTTCATATCTGTTGCTTGAACGAACAATCTATACATTTGAGCTACAAGAGGATAAGGTGCAAGATGTCATATTTTCTTCTATGGATGAGAACACTTTTGAATTCTTCTTCGGCGTACAGCCAGAACCGGATACGGTTTATTTCGGTGCGCAAATAGAAAAGGACTTGCCCAACAGATTGTTCTTTTGTCGTGATTGGTTTTTGCTTGATGAACAAGGCGCAACGATAAACGGACAGCTACTGCACACAGCAACCTTACCTGACAATTCTGATCTCTTACTATTGAGCGCTATGGAAAGTGAAAATGTGGATACCGCGCAGCTTATCGTTTTGCCGTTTTCGCAGCTAAATATGTTGACTGCCAATGCTGACGCCCCCATGGCCTATTTGAGCGTATTTTTACAAAGCGGACAGGGTATTGACGATGTACAGAGAATTGCCGATTGGCTACAAAGCCGTCATCCGTCCTACAGTTATACGGTGTCTGACCAACGCGCGGAACTCAAAAAATCCATCCGCGATTTAACTCAATGGATGGAGCTGTTTGTATGGGTGGCAAAATGTTCGCTTGTCATTACAACGGTGGGCATCATCGGAGTTTTACTTATCTATGTAGAACAGCGCAGACGAGAATTCGTTATTGCGTTGACTTTGGGGGCAACACACGGTACGCTTATTTTTGAACTGTTTTGCGAAGTGTTGCTTTTTTCACTTTTGGGAGGCGTAATAAGTTTGCTGTTAACAATATTTATTGCACCGCAGCTTTCCACTGTGACATTCACAGTGCGGTTTTCCTGGACATGCGCGATACTTGCAATAGGCATGGCATTTGGAATCACGCTTATATGTTGTGTATGTACGGTCCTCGGCACGCGTAGTCGCTACCCAACGAAGATTTTATAGCGCTAAAAGGAGCAAAAATGAAACCGATTCTAAAGCTGCAAGATGCAAGTAAAATTTATCGGCAGGGTGGTGTGAAAACTGTAGGGATCGAGGCGGTAAACCTTGAAATCTATCCTCACGACTTTGTTGCTATTACAGGCCGTTCAGGCTGCGGCAAATCGACTCTGCTAAACATTTTAGGCTGTATGGATGAACTGACAAGCGGCAGTTATTTCTTTGACGGCGAGGACATTACACGACTGAAAAGTAAAGCCGGCGCGGCATTACGTAACGAAAAAATTGGTTATGTATTCCAAGCATTCAACTTGGTCAATGAAATAAGCGCGCTTGAAAACGTCTGTATGCCGCTTGGTTATGCGGGTGTGTCCAAACGGGAAAGAGATGCGGTTGCACATGAACTGCTCGCACGCGTTGGCATGGCCGAAAAAGCCAACAAGCGACCAGTAAATCTTTCTGGCGGCGAACAACAGCGCGTTGCCATTGCAAGAGCGCTAGCTCGTTCGCCGCGTGTGTTACTGGCCGATGAACCTACCGGCAACTTAGACAAAGCTAACAGCCTCGCCATTATGGAACTGTTTTCCAGTTTCAATCGCAGTGGCATGACGATTGTTATGGTAACACACTCTCCAGATGTGGCAGCGTACGCAAGTAGGCAAATACATATCTGTGATGGAAAAATCATTGAATCCTTTTTAGGAGGAACATATTAATTTGTTTATCTCACTTGGTACAACCAGCGAGGTGATTTATGCGGTTATTGATTGAATATCTAACGATAGAATCAAAAGCATAACATTACCAATCAGTACCTGCAAGCAGGGCGTTCGTATATACAAACGCCATTTTTGCGTTGCAAAATGCTTGTTGGGATAGTCCCAAACCCTTTGTGTACTGCATCCGCCGGATGCAGGCTGCGCATTTGTGCCAAATGCTTCTACAACGAAAAAGAACACCGAGGACTCCCCCAAAAATGGGAAGAATCCTCGGTGTTCTCTGTTTATCGGGTCTGCGCTTTTTCCTTGGGGATCTTTTCTTCTGCGAAGAACATCTCTACATTCTTCTGAGCTTTCATCAGTTCCTGCATCTCATCCCGCGCTTTGCGGTACTCGGGGTACGCCGATTTCTTTTTTGCCAGCAACTCAGCGTATTCGACATTCAGTTCCTTTACCTTTGGCAGTTTTTTCAGCCCCGCTTCATCGAAAGCAACTTTTGCTGCCTTGTGCAGTGTGATCTGCTCCCGGTGTTCTTCCAAAAACTTCTTGCTGTATCCGGCTTTGCGGTAGGCATCATACACAGGTCGTGTCTTGGCGTAATTGACGATGTGCGCTCGTAGAACAGCAATTTCAGTCATGCGCTGTTCTGCGTCCTTAATGGAATCACCAAGCTCATGGTATCTCGCAGTTGCCGCATTCACCCTCTCCTGCATTTCCTCGATGCTGCCGATTTTGTTTTCCTGCAAGAAGATCAAGGTCTTGGACATCTCTTTCAGATTGTAGCGTTTTGCCCACCGTGCATAACCTTCGCCCTTGCCCTCGGAGAGTTTTGCCTGAATGTCCACCAACAGGTGGAACGGCTGCTCTTTCGTCGGCTGTTTCTGATGAGGGCGGTGTTCGGCTTCTCCGGCGATGACCGCCTTGATTTCATCTTCGCTGTATCCTGCGCCCAGTGTCCGAAAACGGATAAAGCGTTTCTGCCGTGTTCCTTTGACCGAAGTGTACTTTCCCCGTTTAATTTCGTAGCCCTGCTGTTCCAGTTTTTGAAGGAAGCCCTCAAAACTTGCAGGCTTTTCGTTCAGCAGGATGCCGTCGATTACGGCACACAGCTTATCCCGGTTGCTTTCTCTGGGCGGATAAAGGGTGCGCTTTTGCCGCTCCCGGTAGGGCTTGATTTCAATGACGGACAGCTGATGTTCCAGACAAATCAAATCGCTTAACCGCTGCACCGCAAGCCCAGATAACAAAAAATCCCGGAATTTCCGGGTGCTGTCCAGTGCAGTAGAATTGTAGATGATGTGATTGTGAATGTGTTCCCGGTCGGTATGGGTTGCAACAATAAAAGCATACTTGCCCTTGGTAAACCGCATGGCAAGCTCATAACCTACCTTATTGGCTTCCTCGGCGGTGATTTCTCCGGGCTTGAAAGACTGACGAATCTGATAGGCGATCACATCATTTTTCTGCCTGCGCCCGGTGGCAAGTTCATATTGGCGTTTGGAGAGCATAAATTCTTCATCCACTGTCAGGGGACTGCATTCGTAACTGCTGACCAGTTCGCCCTGCTGTGTCTTGTCTGGGTTCTGGGCGTAATCCGTGCGGTTTTTCAGGCAGGCCGCAACCGACTTGCCTTTGTTTTTGTGCAGCGCAATCAGCCGTGTTGCTGCCAATGCCATCCCCCCTTACAAAAAAGAAAATGCCGCCCGGAGGCGGCATCAAGATAAAAAAATCTCACAATCCGGCAACCCAGCCACTAAAACGTTCTGCTGCATCTGCAATCAAAGCGCCCATAAAAATCAACACAAAGCATCTAAACTCTGCTACCAGCAAAATCAAAAATTGCAGCCACTCCCGGCAGTACAGCGTATAAAGACCGCAGCCGAAAATATACAGCATGGGCAGAGCCAGCACAAACGCCGACAGGTTCAGCGTCCATTTCAGCATCAGCGCAAGGAAAGCCGTAAGCAGCCAAAACGGGAAAACGATCATCTTAAAAACGAACCTCATATCCAGCACCTGCCTTTCGCCCCTATTATAAAGGTGTCAACGATTACTTTGCAAGGATGTCAACCCTTATGTACCCCCGCAGCCCTCCAACTGCGGGGAAAAATTTTAGAGTTCTGCCAGCCGAGCGAGAATTTTTCTGCCAATGTCGATCAGCTCATCCAACCGCTGCCGCAGGTCCTCCATGTCAGCGGCGTAGACCCGACCGTTTTCATTGGCGGCTTTGGCGTACTGGTTCAGATTGTTGCTGCACATCTGCAAGAGATATGCCATCCGCCGCAGTTGCGGCAGGTCAAGGTTCAAGCAGTAGCCATCCAGAGCCATTTTTCGGATATAGGCACTCAGGCTGCGGATGCCCATGCCAAGCATCTTTTCATAAATGCGGTTCTTCTCCGCCTTTGTGGTTCTCAGGATAATGATTTCATCCCGCTTTTCCCTCACCGGGCATCACCGTCCTTGTCATAGTAGCTGCGGAACGGTTTGACAGGCTCTGACTGATTGACTTTTTCCTCCAGTGCAGCCAGCACAGACGGACGAGGCGCAGGTGATTCGGTTTTCTCGGTTTCCTTGGGAGCGTCTTGCGAGGAACTGCGGTCACGGTCGATGTTCAACAAGGCGTTCAATTCAGCAAGGCGGGCAGACTTTTCGGCCAGTTCTTCCTCCTGTGCAAAGGGCTTTGCCACTTCGACCTCTGCGGCCTGCTTCTGCTGTTCAAGGTTTTGCAGAGCATTTTCGGCATCTGCAATACGGTCAGCGAAATTGTCGATGGCATTGTCCAGACGAGTGATATTGCCGCGCGCATCATCGCCCAGCGACACCGGGTAACTCAACTCTGCCCGGAGTACGGCCTGATGCTCATTTTTGAAGCTGTCGAATCGAATGTTCAGTTCAAAGCCACGGTAGGTGCCCAGCAGCATCATATCAGCATTGGGCATCTCCTGCCGAGCCAGCAGCAGCCGTTCGCCTGCAGCCTTTTTGTCATCGTACACCATGCCCTTGATGGTCATGCCGCAGAAGTTTTCTTTGTCCTGCGGGTGTGCTGCTGCAATCTGTGAATCCTGTTGTAAAGCAGCAATGCGGGTTTTCTGTTTCTGGATCTCCTCTGGGAAAGTTTTGAGCAGCTTATCCTCCAGACGATATTTCTGATTCTGGAAGTCTCCGCGCAGCACCTTCAATTTTGCTACCTGCACGTCCAAGTCCATCTTTTCCCGGATGCGAGGGTCACCAGCACACAGAGCCTTGATTTCAGCGTAAGACAGAGCCTGCTCATCAATATCATCGCAGGAGCGCATAGGCGACTTGCTCGTCATGATCTGCGAAATGAACTTCTGCTTATTCTCTAAGGTCTGGTACAAGTAGGCGTCAAATGTCGATTCAGTGACGTAATTATAGACGTACACTTGTTTGTTTTGATTGCCTTGACGGATGATTCTGCCATTGCGCTGAGTCATATCCGACGGACGCCAGCCTACATCCAGATGATGCACTGCCACAAGAAGCGTCTGGACATTTGTACCGGCTCCCATTTTTGCAGTGCTGCCCAGCAGCACACGCACCTGTCCGCTGCGCACCTTGGAGAAAAGTTCTGCTTTCTTGTTCTCCGTATCTGCGTTGTGGATGAACTCGATTTCCTGCTCTGGCACACCAGCAGTGAGCAGCTTGGAGCGGATATCGTCATAGACGTTGAACGAACCGTCACCCTTTGGAGTAGACATATCGCAGAAAATCAGCTGGGTCAGCTTTTGTTCCTTGGTGTCGTTCCAGATGTGCAGGACGTTGTTGACGCAGGCATTCAACTTACTGCTGGGGTCATCAGGCAGAGCGGAATTCATCAACCGCTGATCAAGACCGATTTTGCGGCCATCCGACGTAATTTTCAACATATTATCCACAGAAGGGTCAACAGAACCGCTGTGGACTTCGGCTGCACGTTCGCTCAACGCCTGCACCATGTCCTGTTGGATTTCCGAAGGTTTGACCACCACCGTCTCAAATTTTGCATCAGGCACCGGGAGATGAAGCTGGTCGCTGGTCTTGATATCTGCTGCTTCTTTGAACATCGCCATCAGTTCAGGTAAGTTGAAGAACTTCGCAAAACGAGTGCGTGCACGGTATCCGGTGCCTTCGGGCGCAAGTTCGATGGCAGTAGTAGTTTCACCAAAAGTAGAAGCCCACGCATCAAAATGGGTCAGCCTTTTCTGCTGCAAGGTGTTGTACTGGAGATAGCGCATGAGGGTGTACATCTCGGTCATGCTGTTGCTCAGGGGTGTACCCGTTGCAAAAATCACGCCACGGCCTCCGGTGATTTCATCCAGATAGCGGCACTTGCCGAACATATCGCTAGATTTTTGCGCCTCGCTCGTACTCAAACCTGCGACATTACGCATTTTCGTGTACAAGTAGAGGTTCTTAAACGCCTGACTTTCATCTACAAACAACCTGTCTACGCCCAATTGTTCAAACGTAACCACATCATCTTTACGGTCTGCGCCTTGCAGCTTTTCCAGTTTCTGTTTCAGAGACTTGCGCAACTTTTCCAGCTGCTTTACTGTGAAATGCTCGCCAACCTGTGCTTTCGCTTCTTCGATGGCCTCCTCGATTTCATCCATCTGTTCCTGAATCAGACGCTCCTGTCGTTCTGCGGACAAGGGTATCTTTTCAAACTGGCTGTGTCCGATGATAACCGCATCATAATCACCGGTCGCAATTCTCGCACAGAATTTTTTGCGATTACCGGGTTCAAAATCTTTTTTGCTGGTAACCAGCAGCTTTGCATTGGGGTACAGGCGTAAAAACTCGCTGGCCCATTGTTCCGTCAAATGGTTTGGCACGACAAAAAGACTTTTCTGACACAAGCCCAGACGTTTCAGTTCCATAGCGGAAGCCGCCATCTCAAAACTCTTGCCGGCACCGACTTCGTGCGCCAAAAGGGTGTTGTACCCATACAGCACATGGGCAACCGCATTGCGCTGATGCTCTCGCAAATTGATCTCCGGGTTCATGCCCACAAAATGAATATGACTTCCGTCATACTCACGGGGTCGGGTGCTGTTAAAAAGTTCATTGTACCTCTTCACCAGCAGAGTGCGCCGCTGCGGATCTTTCCAGACCCAGCCAGCGAAAGCATCCTTGATGGCCTGCTGTTTCTGCTGGGCGAGGGTGGTTTCGTTTTGATTCAGCACACGCTTTTCTTTCCCATCCTCCTCGATGGTATCATAAACGCGGCTATCACGCAAATTCAAGGTGTCTTCCAAAATCTTGTAAGCATTGGCCCTGCGGGTACCGTAGGTTTCGGTGGCCATAATGTCACCAAAGCCAGTAGCAGATTTATTGCTGATCCGCCATTCGGAGGTATAGGGAGAGTAGCGGACAGTAATGGAGTTGTTGTAGCGGATACGGTAAGGCGGCTGAAAAGTTTCCATCATGAACTGCTGCACGATAGAGGGATCAAGCCATGTGGCACCCAGCCGCACATCAATTTCAGATGCTTCCAGATCTTTGGGCTGCGCCTTGGTCAGCGCGTCCACATTGACCTTGAACTCCGGGTGACTTTCTGCAGCAAGTTGTGCCATCCGCAGCTTATCGCGTACATTACCCGAAAGGTATTCGTCCGCAGTTTGCCAGCCGGCTTCCGGGTCATCTGCATCAGCGGCAGGATCTTTGAAGATTACACCGGACAGTTCGGTAGTAATGCGTCCGTACTCGCCGGGTGTGCCCAGCAGTTCTGCCATATAGGGCAAGTCCACTTTGCCATGCTCACCGATAGAGACCGCCAACGCTTCGCTGGGGGTGTCCACGCTGGTGACGGTGCGCTCCGGGCGAATGGTGCGCTTGGTGAACATCGCCGCCTTGCTCTTGAGCTGCCCCTGCTCGTCCAGATTTTCCAGTGAACACAGCAGATAATAGGAAGAATCCTGCTCAAACAGCCGCCCGTTTTTGCGGTCGTTCAGCAAGCCGTATTTGGCGGCAAAGGCATCATAGGCGGCGTTCAAACGCTCCTGTGTTGCCTTGATGTCGGCATCTGGGTAATCCTCCAACTGTTGCTGAATCAGGTCATTGACGATCTGCCGCAGTTCCACCATGCCGGTGACACGCCCCTTGGCGGTGTCGGAAAGTTCCACCTGCGTCATCACGGAGTTTTCCCGGTAGAACACCTCACCGTCCACCACCGTGTAGGAGAAGTTTTTCACATCCGGGTCAGCCGGGAGAATATGCTTCTCGTTTTCGGCATCCGCAATATCTGGTGTTTCTACCTCAACCTCGGTGTATTGCCCCTCAATATGCTGCACCGCTTCTGCAAGCTGGTCGGCAAGGCTGGTGCCCTCAAGGGGTGCAACGGTCAGTTCCTCCCGTCCGTACTGGGTGCTTTCGGTGGTCAATTCACCCAGAACCATCTCCGGGTGGTCCACAAAATACTGGTTGATGGCAAAGCCGTCCTCCGTTTTTCCAAGCTGTACCCAGTCCGGCTCATGGTCGATGGGGCGGTCACGCTTCTGCAAAAAGATAATGTCGCTGACAACATCTGTGCCAGCGTTGGCACGGAACGCATTATTCGGCAGACGGATGGCACCCAGCAGATCGGCACGCTCTGCCATGTGCTTGCGGGCGGTGCTGTCCTTGCTGTCCATGGTGTAGCGGCTGGTGACGAACGCCACTACGCCGCCCGGACGCACTTGGTCGATGGCTTTCGCAAAGAAATAATTGTGGATAGAGAATCCCAGCTTGTTGTACGCCTTATCGTTGACTCTATATTGGCCGAAAGGTACGTTTCCCACCGCCAAATCGTAAAAATCACGGCGGTCGGTGGTCTCAAAGCCAGCCACCGTAATGTCTGCCTGCGGATACAGCTTTTTCGCAATGCGCCCGGTGATGGAATCTAGTTCCACGCCGTACAGCCGGCTGTCTGCCATGGTGTCCGGCAGCATTCCAAAGAAGTTGCCCACGCCCATGGACGGCTCCAGAATGTTGCCAGACCGGAAGCCCATCTTTTCGACTGCATCGTAAATAGAGCGAATCACCACCGGGGAGGTGTAGTGGGCGTTCAGGGTGCTGGAACGGGCGGCGGCGTATTCCTCCTCGGAAAGCAGCCCTTTCAGTTCGGCGTACTCTTTTGCCCAACTATCTTTGCCGGGGTCAAAGGCATCCGCCAGACCGCCCCAGCCCACATACTGGGAAAGCACCTGCTGTTCCTCGGCGGTGGCACCACGATGCTCCTGTTCCAACTGAAACAGGGTGCGGATGGCTTCAATGTTCCGGGCATATTTCTGCTTTGCGCCGCCCTCGCCCAGATGGTCGTCCGTGATGCGGAAATTTCCGGCAGGCACAGCGTTCAGGGCTTCATCCAAGGCAGCAGCATCCGGGAAGGTCTGCACCTCGCCGTCAATCACCGCAGAGATGGGCAGTTCGTCCAGTTCCTCGTCGGAAAGTTCCGGCTCAACCTGCCGCAGACCGTCCTCGAATTGACGTTTGTTGATAACTTCGTTATCCCACGACTGCCCCTGTGCGCTGGTGTCGATGCGAACATCCGTTTCACCCACATAGCCAACTTTCCCCTCAATAGTTCGAGTGGGGAGTTCGACCACAACATTGTCACCGACCTTGTAATCGGGCAGGGGGGATTCCATCATATCCTGCTCCTCGTACAACTCCCGGACAAGCGCCAGCGGTTCCTCCCTGAAAATAGGCATCCGCATTTCTGCCAGTGCCACATCCTGCAGTGTCACGCTGTCCTTATCGAAGTTGACGTTATCCACCCGGAAAGCGCGCCCCTCCATGTGGATGGTAGTGCCCAGCGGCAGATAGTCCTCTCGGCGAAGATACTTGGTTTGGTGGTGGGTGCCATCCTCGTTCAGCCCGGCAAGATAGACGTTCTCGCCGCACTGCCACAGCTGCTTGGCACGGTGCGCCCACTGGTCGCGGGGAAAGCCGATGACCGGGACGGTGCCCAGTGCTGTTTCTTTTTCCAGAAGTTTGCCACCCAGAAGTTCACTGACTTTTTGCGCGTCATCTGCGTAAAACTCAAACTGTCCGTTCTGCTCAAAGCCCACCAGCGCATCCGGGTGCTGCTCCTTCAGGGCATTGTACTCGGTGGCGGCATCCAGCGGCAGCAATGCCGGGCGTTCCTCCGCCTTGCTGTGGTAGTGCTCCAGTTCTTCATCCGTGACACTGACCAATTCCGAGAAATCCAGAGCTTCCAGTTCAGTTTCGGTCAGATCTTCCAGACTTTCGTACTGCCGCTTATCTACCAGAACCTCGCCCAGATACCGTTCCACCCGGTATCCCACCAAATCCACATTAACTTGAATGGGAATATCCTCATCGGTGGCGTGGGTGTAGGCAATGCCGATCTTGGACAGGTCTGAAAAGTCCGGCTCGGAGTCGTATTCTTCCTGACAAAACTCCCGAATCAGGTTCTTTGCACGGGTCAGGGTGGCATCCGGCTTTGCGCTGACGGGCGAAGGGGGCGTGTAATGCTCCTTCTCCTTGTCGGTGAGGTAGCGGTCGGATTGGATCATCAGGTCAATATACTTTTCCACCTGCGCCCATTTCAGGGTGATTTTCTGGTGGTCGGGGTAATGATCAAATTCTAGTCCCTTCCAGTCGTGGTTCACAAAGCCACTGCTGCCATCCAGATAATCGTGGGAGTGCCCACCGATGCCGTACTCCTTTGCCAACGCCTTGGCACGGAATTTTCGGTCAGGCTGGGTCTGGTACAGTGCCATAATGCGTTGCTTGCCGCCGGCAAACCCTGAACCATGCCGCCGCAGTTCGTTCTCAATTTCCGCTTGAGATAACGAAAAAGCGGAGGGCGCTTTTTCGCTCTCCGCTTGGTCGATTTTCTCGATTTGCTGGGCTTCGGTGGGGATGGCAACATCCAGAAAACTTAGCTGTAGATCAGTTCCGTCAGCACCAGTTCCTCGGCCTGTGCTTTCAGGCTGTTCATGTGCTGCACCCACGCCATCTGATTCTGCTCCTTGTCCGGGGCCGGGGTCTGTTTCAGCAACTGCGCCATGGTCTGCTGAATCCGGCTCTCTGCCGTCTGCTCCACCTCCATCAGATGCGGGTACAGGCTCCCGTTCAGGAGCATCGAGTTGTACAGCACCGGGCGATGGTTCATCAGGTACGTCCGGCGCAGCCTGCCGTACTTGCCCAGCGGGGTCTTCGGCTGATGCAGGGTCAGGTTCGGGAGCTGGTAGTCCCCGATGGTCGAGTAGGTCACGTTCCTGCTGTTCGTATTCATATTGGCTCCTTTCTGCATTGCGGCGGCGAATGGTTGTTTTTACGGTGTGCTCGATGTTGCGCAGCACCTCCCGGCTCATGTCGCTGACGGCTGCGCCGAGGGTAAAGACAGCATCCGGGGTGGAGAAGTTGTAGATCGCCTGAAAATCGTCCTTGTCGAACCACCCGGCAGGCTCAAACCCGCAGCGTTCCAGCAGCGTGTAGGTGACACTCATTGCTGCTGCGCTTTTGAACTGCATCTCCACCCCGGCATCATCATAATCCATCAGCAGCGAACCGTCAACGATGGCGCGGATGTCGCCACCGTTGTTGTCCCAGTAATCTGCCACCAGTTTCCCTGCAACGTCCGCAAGCTGCTGGCTTACACGCTCTCCGCTGATGCCGTAGGTCTTGCTCAACATCTCCGAAACCGGCTGTTTCAGGTCATCGTTGTACTGCCACACCTCCGGATCACGGGAATTGCGGCGCACCCCGGTGTCCGACACATCGAAAACGTAGTGCAGGCGAGGGAATCCGCTGGATTCGTCCAGCAGAGCGATGCCCTTGGCACCCCGGCGCACATAACGGTTCATCCGGCTGTTCCAAACATCATAGTCGGCGCAGGCGGTGGCATCGGGGCGCTGGGCGTAGATCATCAACTGGTCTGCAAAGGGGTACTTGTACAGTCGGGATGCGGTGGTCAGGTAGTCCGTCCAGCTTTCCCAGTACCGGGTCAAGCCGTTGGCTGTGCGCTGGGCAAGGGCGAGATATTCTTCGGTTTTGCTTGGCATTTTGGCCTCCTTTCAGCTCTGCGGTAAACAAAAAAGCGAGCGGCCTTTTCAGGTCACTCGCTTATGGAATCTATGGTATTTTATTCGTGTTTTGCGGCAAACTTTTCTGCCATCTCCAGCAGACGGTCAAAGGTCTGCTTTTCTTCCGGCTCCTCAATCAGCTTGGCAAGGAGCGCACGGAACACATCGGTACTGTCCTGCCCCAACGCAACTGCAACTTTTTCAATGCAGTCGTGCAGCTTCTTGACATCATCATCAGAAGGCTTGGACTTTACAAGCAGGTCGGACAGGTAGCTGATGAAGGGATAGCTGGAATCATCGTTGATGATCTCGTTGGTCTCCTCGATGATCTTCTGGTTATCTTCTGGGGTCATATCGCCCTTTTCTTCCCATACATCACAGGAAGATGTGCGGCCTTTCAGAAAGGTTGCAAAAAGCAGGCGGTCGATGGGTGATCTTTTTTTGTTATCCATTGGCTATCCTCCGCTTTCAATTTTTCTGTGCGTTAAAACTGGTTTTAGTATAGCATGAATGGAAGGATTCTATCAAGCCCACTTTCTTGCGAGTTATGAAAAATTTTCGGAGCAATAGCTTATGACACTATCCCAGTTGGCAACCATCGACAAACTGGAATTTATGTCAATGCGAACTCGATCTCATCAAGTTTATTTGTTATTGCGTTCTTTCTCCCTGTCTCCTTAAAGCCTATTCGACGATAGAGTCTCTCAGCATTTATATTATTCTCAAGGATCCACAGCGTAGGAGTATCCGTACATTGGCCTACTGCGTATAGTAATAATTTCGTTCCATAACCCATGTTTTGCATATCTGGAAGAATATAAAGATCCTCTATTAAACCCTTTGTTACAGAAACGACCCCTATTGGTTTTTCTTCTACAAGCATATAGAGCTTTGTTCCGTTGTTCATCTTGTTTCTCAAATACTCCCGTTGCCGATCTGGCGTGTGTGTTTCTATGAAATCAGGAGTACAAAATGCACGATGCGATTCCTTCCAGGATATTGAATGGATGGTTGCGGCTTGAAGAAGATTTGTTTCATCTACAGGTACTATCACACTTACCTCCACAAATTCCGAGTTGTCGAGTTCAGTATACCACACCGAACCCCATTGTAAAAGAACTTATGTACGCCGCCCGCAGGCGGCAAAAGTCAGTCCGGGGGAAATTCCAGCTCGGCAAACTCCGCATCGGTAATAAGTTTCAGCTTTTCGATAACGCCCTCGGACAACTCCCGCAGGGCAGTTTCATCCGGCATCAGGTAGCACTGCATGAGCCGCAGTTCGTGGATAAGCCCAAGCCGGGTGCCGGTGTTGTAGAGCATCATCAGCATAAGCTCCTCATGGTCAAAGTTCATGTCCATCCCTCGCTTTCCGGCAGACGGTGGGGTTGCACTCCGGGGCATCGCACTGCTCTTTTGTGCCAGCCAGTTCCGCCAGCTTTTCCAATGTGGAAGGACGGTTGGACAGCCCCAGTTCTTCGGCTTCTGCGACTTTGTCCATGACTGCATCATAGTCCTGCATCAGCCGCCGCCCCTTTTCCGTGTGGTGCGCTTCCAGAATCTGCTCCCGGACTTCCTGAATCGTCAATTCGGGTGCGTCGATCTGTCCACCATCCATCACAGAATAATCGCTGTGATAAAGGGTATAATCCCAGCCATCTTCACAGGACTGGATGGCAAGATAGCCTTTGCCGCCCAGCTCCCATGCGCCCTGCTCGTCCTGTGTCTGAATCTCAGGATAGGCGGTCGAGCCGGTGCGCTCCATCATCTCGCCGAACTGACAGATGTGATAGACGTTTTCGTACTCGCCCAGATCAAAATGATAGTCGTCCAGATGCTCGACCCGTGCCGTGTAACTGCTGCCATCGGAACGGTCAACCTGAATCACACCATGATTCGGCACCCGGTAGAGATCATCATAGTGGCTGTTGATGAGCCGGACATCATCTCTGGGAATCGTGGGGTCATCCCAGATGCGCCGCCTGCGGACACCAGACTGCGGGATGGTGTCGAGGTGCTGCAAGCTGACCTCCTGAATCGCCTTGCGGTCATCGCTGGAAAGCTCAAACAGATACCAGTTCCGGGCGGCAGGAATCGCATTTCTTCCGTCAGGAGGAAGATTCTGCTTGGAAATCTGACCGCTTTCCAGCGGCGCACCGTTCGCGCAGTCGTAGGTGGCAAAACCGACACCAGCACCGTTTTCACGCAAATGCAAAAACCTGTCTCCGTTGATGAGATAGAGGGCTTCCGTTTTCTGCTCCATCAGCGGCCACCCTCAAATTCCAGCGAGAACTTGCTGCGGCCATCGGGTTCGGTGGACAGCAGCACGGTGGCGTTGTAGGTCTTACTCTTGGCGCTCTTGCAGTCCTTCAGGCGGACCCGACCGTCCCGCAGTAGCTTGTCTGCCATATGAGCGTCCAGCCGCTTGCCCAGACGCTTAAAGAACGCATTGTCCTTCCACAGCACGAAACGGCACTCCCGGTTCTCACAGAACCAGCCCTTTTCACGCTCCACAACATTTGCACCGCAGTTCGGGCAGACACCAATGATTTTGTTTTTCATAAGCGCATTCGCTCCTTTCGCAGCCTCGGTGGTCGTTACCAGCGAGGAGATCATCTCTTTGATTTCAGTCATAAATTCGTTCGGCTCCATTTCGCCGCGCTCAATACGCAGCAGTTTTGTTTCCCAATCGGCTGTCATTTCCGGGGATTGGATTTCTTCGGGCATCACCGTAATCAGGGCTTTGCCCTTGTCGGTAGGCAGCAGCACCTTGGTCTTTTTGTTGCCCTTCCGTTCCAGAAAGCCCTTCTGCACCAGCTTTTCGATGGTAGCGGCTCTGGTTGCCGGGGTGCCGATACCCTGACGTTCCACGCCCTCCGGCATACTGTCTGCACTGGCGGTTTCCATAGCGTGCAGCAGGGTGTCCTCGGTAAAATGCTTCGGCGGGGATGTTTGTCCCTCCTTCAGCTCTGCGTTGAGGATGCCGCACTCGTTTTCGGTGGCATTGGGCAGAGCAGTAAGTTCCTGTTTTCGGTTCAGAATGTCGGCAAGCACCTTGCGCTCCACCGCTTTCCAGCCTTCCTCCAGAACCTCTTTTCCCTTGGCGGTAAATTCCTCCCCGGCACATTCGGTGGTGAGCAGAGTTTCCAGATAACGGAAGGGCTTGCTCACCGCCATCAGCGTCCGGGCGATGATGAGCTTCAGGACGTTCTGCTCGCCCTTGGGCAGCGCTTCCAGATCGGCTTGCAGCATACTCCGGGTAGGCAGGATAGCGTGGTGATCGGTAACTTTTTCTCTGTTGACGGTGCGCCGTGTCCGGGGCACTGCCTCGTCCATATCCTCCGGGGTAATGTCGAGAAAAACTTCCAGTTCCTCGGTCAGCTCCTCCAGCATTTCCTCGTCATCGTCGGTGATATAGCAGCTATCAGTTCTGGGATAAGTGGTAAGTTTCTTCTCATACAGGCTCTGCACATAGTCCAGCGTCTGCTGTGCGCTGTACCCCAGCAGGCGGTTGGCATCTCGCTGAAGGGTGGTCAGGTCGTACAGCGGCGGCGGATTCTCGGATTTTTCCTTGCGGGTGATGCGCTGGATCGTTGCCACCATCTCCTTTCGGCAGGCTTTCAACAGGTTTTCTGCAACGGATTTTTCGGGAATGCGGCGGCTGGATGCCGTGCAGCCACTGGTCAGTTCCAGATCCACCGTGTAGAACTTTTCCGGCACAAAGGCGGCAATGGCAGCTTCCCGCACCACCGTCATGGCAAGCACCG
>ERZ1694966.453-NODE-453-length-25230-cov-31.405045_pt1 | contig 25230 bp, 23 predicted proteins | sample MGYA00581611_ERZ1694966 | MGnify/ENA primary metagenome ERZ1694966 (study PRJEB42213, sample SAMN07424282) | human gut metagenome | biome: ENVO:00009003; feature: ENVO:2100002; material: ENVO:00002003 | host: Homo sapiens | place: USA | collected 2014 ...
GTCGGAACACCCCTCCCTGCCTCTGGCCCAGCGGAGCGTCTTTGCACGCTTGCGGTAAGCAGAAACCTTCCCTCCCCTGTTCCACATGGAACACTTTACTTTTCTGCGGCGGCGGTGGGGATGCGGACGGTGTACTCGATGTAGCCGTCCTTTTCTTCCCGGTGGGCGGTGGCGGGCACGCCGTTGTCGGTCATCAGCCGGATGGCGTGGTCGATGGTATTGACAAAGATGCGCACGTCCCGCACCATGGAGATGCGGTGCCCGGCCTTGGGCGGGCTGTTCAGCAGCTGCTCGATGTAGCTGTCGGTCTGGCGGGCGTTCAGGCGGCGCTTGGCGATGGTGATGAGCGCCTCGCTGCGGCGGTTCTCCGGCAGGCGCAGCACCGCGCGGGCGTGGCGCTCGGTAAGGTTGTTGTCCAGCACGAACTGCCGCTGGTCTGCGGTCAGCTGCAATAGCCGCAGCTTGTTGGCAAAGGTGGGCTGCGCCATGCCCAGACGCTTGGCGGCTTCCGCTTGGGTGCAGTCCCACAGCACCATCACATCCCGCAGCCCCTGCGCCTGTTCAAAGGGGTTCAGGTCGGCGCGCTGGATGTTTTCCAGCAGACCCAGTGCAGCGGTGCGGTCGTCGGCGTAGCTGCACAGGATGGCGGGGATGGTGGTCATCTTTGCCAGCTGGCAGGCGCGCAGCCGCCGCTCCCCTGCCACCAGCTCGTAGCCCTCTGCCGCCCTGCGCACCGTGACCGGCTGGAGCAGACCGTTTTCCCGGATGCTCTGCGCCAGCGCCGTCAGCTCCTGCTCGTCAAAGCTTTTGCGCGCCTGAAAGGGCGACGGGTGGATCTGGTCGATGGGCAGAGAGAGTAATTTCCCGGACGGTTTCTTGCGTTCAAACATGATGCTGCCCCTTTCCTTGTGTGCTGCGGTTTTCCACATTTCTCCGGGAAATCGTGGAAAACCTGTTCAGCCCCAGTGTAGCACACAAAGAAAGACCCCGCCAGAAATTTCGTTCGGCAGGGTCTTACAGGTTGCGTCAAGTTATGCGTTATTTCAGCGGGCTTTTTGCAATTTTACCGCCGTTTCTGGGGTATGCTGTCGGAGTTTGCGAAATCTTTTTGCACAAAATCAGCGTGCGGGTGTCGCCGCCGGGCAGGTGCAGGGTGCGGGTCTCGCGGTACTCGCCGCCCAGCTTTTTGATGGCACCCCGGGCAGCGGTCAGCTCCTCTTCCCCGGAAGCACCCTTCATGGCAAGGAAGTTGCCGCCCACTTTTACCAGCGGCAGGCAGTATTCTGCCAGCATGGGCAGGGCTGCCACGGCGCGGGCAGAAGCAAGGTCAAACTGTTCCCGCCACACCTTGCGGGCAGCTTCCTCGGCGCGCTCCTTGGCAAACTCCACCCCGGTCAGACCCAGCTGGGCGCAGGCGTACTTCAAAAACTCCACCCGCTTGCCGGTGGGCTCCATAAGGGTCAGTTCCAGTTCCGGCTTGAAGATCTTGGTCACGATGCCCGGAAAGCCCGCCCCGGCACCCACGTCCACCATGCGCCCGGCAACCTCCGGCTGGCTGGCAAACAGCAGGCTGTCGAGGAAATGCTTGTCCTCGATGCCCTCCGGGTCGGTGATGGCGGTCAGGTTGACCTTCTGGTTGTAGTCTACAAGGATCTGGGCAAAGGCATCCAGCTGATCCAGCTGGGTGCCGGTGAGGGCAATGTTCCATGTGGAACACTTTTCCTCCAACCGCTGTTTGTCGATCATAGTGTTTTCCTTTCTGTCGGGTGGTTGGGGTAGCGCAATCGTTTATTTTATCGCAACTTCGTATTATTTTTGTTGTTTCCCTGCCAGTGCGATGCTCAGCTGCGCCACATCGGAGGGCGAAACGCCGGGGATGCGCCCCGCCTGCCCCAGATTGCGGGGACGGATGCGGGCAAGCTTTTCCCGGGCTTCCAGCGTCAGGCCGGTCAGGGCGGCATACTCGAAATCCTCCGGGATGAGGGTCTTTTCGTGGCGTGCCACCTCCCGGATCATCCGGTCCTGCCGGGCGATGTAACCGGCGTACTTGATCTCGGTCTCCAGCCGCTCTGCCAGCATGGGGGTGATCTCCTCGCCCCAGCCGATGATGCCCGCCACCAGCGGGTAGCTGATCTCGGGACGGCGCAGCAGCTCCTCGGCAATGCCGCCTTCGGCGGCGGGGGCAAGACCGGCAGCTTCCATGGCGGCGCGCAGGTCGGCGGTGCGCAGATGCGCTTCGTGCAGGCGGCGGCGCTCGGCTTCCAAGATCTGCTGGGTGTGCTGGTACTTTGCCCAGCGGTCATCCTGCACAAGGCCGTATTCCCTGCCGATGGGGGTCAGACGCTGGTCGGCGTTGTCCTGCCGCAGGGTCAGCCGGTACTCGCTGCGGCTGGTCATCATGCGGTAGGGGTCCATGACGCCCTTGGTCACAAGATCGTCCACCAGCGTGCCCAGATAGCTGGTGTGCCGGGGCAGCACCAGCTGCTCCTTGCCCAGCGCGTTGCGGGCGGCGTTCAGACCCGCCAGCAGACCCTGCGCGGCGGCTTCCTCGTAGCCGGAGGTACCGTTGAACTGCCCTGCCCCGTACAGCCCCCGCACCACCTTGCTTTCCAGCGTGGCTTCCAGACTGGTGGGGTCTACGCAGTCGTACTCGATGGCGTAGGCGGGGCGCATGATCTCCAGATGCTCAAAGCCCTTGATGCTGTGGTAGAAAGCGTTCTGCACGTCCTCCGGCAGGCTGCTGGATGCTCCCTGCAGATACATTTCCTCGGTGTTCTCGCCGCAGGGCTCGACGAAGAGCGGGTGACGGTCCTTGCCGGAGAAGCGCACCACCTTATCCTCGATGGAGGGGCAGTAGCGCGGGCCGACGCCCTCGATCATGCCGCCGTACAGCGGGCTGCGCTGGATGTTATCCAGAATGATCTTGTGGGTCTCCGGGTTCGTGTAGGCGATCCAACATTCCACCTTGTTGTGCATGGGGGCATCGGTCAGAAAGCTGAAGGGCTGCAATTCGCTGTCCGGGTCGCCGGGCTGGCATTCCAGCTTGGAAAAATCAATGCTGCGGCGGTGCACCCGGGCGGGGGTGCCGGTCTTGAACCGGCGCAGCGGCAGACCGGCGGCTTTCAGGCTGTCGGTCAGGGCGTTGGCGGCGTGCATGCCGTCCGGGCCGGAGGCATACCACGCATCGCCCACAAAAATTTTGCCGCCGAGGTTCGTACCGGTGGCCAGCACCACGCACTTGGCGGTGTATTCGCCGTGCAGCTGGGTGACAACGCCCTTCACATGGCCGTTTTCCACTTCCAGCGCCACCACCTCGGCCTGATGGATGGCCAGACCCGGGGTCTGTTCCAGCGCGTGCTTCATGTATTCGTTGTAGCGGCGGCGGTCGGTCTGCACCCGCAGTGCGTGCACGGCGGGGCCTTTGCCCTTGTTCAGCATCCGGCTTTGCAGATAGGTAGCATCTGCCGCCAGACCCATCACGCCGCCCAGCGCGTCCACCTCCCGCACCAGCGTGCCCTTGGCGGTGCCGCCGATGCTGGGGTTGCAGGGCATATTGCCGATGGCGTCCAGACTCATGGTAAAGACGGCCGTTTTTGCGCCCAGCACAGCAGCTGCGTGGGCGGCTTCGATGCCCGCATGGCCAGCGCCAATGACGATGACATCATAATCTCCTAAGTGGTTCATATACTTTCGGGTTTCCTCTAATAATTGATTTGAAATGATAATACCCCTTCCGTCATCGCCTGCGGCGATGCCACCTTCCCCAAGGGGACGGCTTTTGGTGGTGGCGGCAAGGTTTCCGGCATAGCCCAAAGGCGCCCCCTTGAGGGCCGACTTCCCCCGGTCGGGGGAAGATGTCGCGCAGCGACAAAAGGGGGAATCTGGCGAACGTAGTGAGCCTGAGGGGGTCACTTCCCCACACAGAACCGCTCGAACACCTGTTCGATGACGGCTTCCGAGGCGTTTTCGCCGGTCAGGTCGCAGAGGGCGTCCAGCGCGTCATCCACGCAGACCGAAACGGCGTCCAGTCCAAAGCCGCCGGCGGCAGCATCCAGTGCACCGACTACGGCGTCCCGGGCGCGGAGGGCAGCGGAAAGCTGCCGCTGCCCGGACAGGCTGGCGGCGTGGGGGTCGATGCTGCCCGTGCCCAGCAGCCGCGCCACCGCAGCGGCGATGACCTTGCGGCTCCCCTCTTCCCGGCAGCAGACCGGCAGCACCATGGCAAAATAGGGGGCGATGAGCTCCGCATCAAACCGGGTGGGCTTGTCCTCCTTGTTCACAAGGGCGATGGCGGGGCGACCGGCGCAGCGCTGCGCCAGCGCCAAGTCCTCCCGGCTGGGCGGCTCGGAGCCGTCAAAGACAGCCAAAATCAGCCCGGCTTCTTCCAGCTTTTTCCAGCTGCGGCGGATGCCCTCTGCTTCAATAGCGTCCTCGGTCTCCCGCAGACCGGCGGTGTCAAAGAGGTTCAGCCGGATATCTCCCAGCTGCACCGCCTGCTCCACCACATCGCGGGTGGTGCCCGCCACCGGGGTGACGATGGCACGGTCGAAGCCTGCCAGCAGGTTCAGCAAGGTGGACTTGCCCGCGTTGGGGCGTCCCACGATGGCGCAGTCCACGCCCTCGCGCAGCACCGCACCGGCATCGTAGCTGCGGATCAGGGCGTCCAGTTCCTCCCGCACTGCGCCCAGCACGGTGCGCAGATGGGCGGGGTCCAGCTCCGGCACATCCTCCTCCGGGAAGTCCACCCAAGCAGCCAGATGCGCCTGCAATGCGGTCAGCTGGGCTTTCTGGGCGTTGATCTTTTTCGCCAGCGCACCGCCCAGCGCGGCGTTTGCCAGCGCTGCCCCCTGCCGCCCGTCTGCCGAGATCAGGTCCATGACCGCTTCCGCCTGCGTCAGACCCAGCTTGCCGTTCAAAAAGGCACGGCGGGTGTACTCGCCGGGGGCGGCAGGCTGTGCACCCGCCGCAAGGCAGGCTTCCACCAGCCGCCGCGCCACCGCATTTCCGCCATGACAGGAAAGTTCCACCACGTCCTCGCCGGTGTAACTGTGGGGCGCGCGGAAAAACAGGGCCACGCCCTCGTCAAAGGCTTCTTCCCTGTCCACAAAATGCCCGAACAGTGCAGTATAGCCCTTAGCTTCTTCCACTTTTTTTGCCGGGTTTGCCGGGTGGAACACCCGGGCAGCTACGGTATAGCTTTCTGCACCGGACAGGCGCACCACGGCAATGCCGCCCGCCCCGGGGGGCGTTGCAATGGCGGCAATGGTCGATCCCTGCATACTGCATCCTTTCCGCGCGCCCGGTACGGCAGAGCCGCCGCAGCGCACACTTTCTGATTTTACAGCTTATTTTACCACGTTTTTGCGCAAAAAGATACACCCGCCGCGCGGTTTTTCCACATCTTCCAAAATGTTTGTGGAAAAAGAGATCGAAAATGGCGGGTACTTTCTCTTTGTACTTAATACTTTAGTGCTAAACTTTACGGCTTGAACCCTCTCCGTCATCGCCTACGGCGATGCCACCTCCCCCGAAAGGGGGAGGTTTTGCTCTACTTACCGCCAGATGGCGAAAAGCTCCCCCTTCGGGGGAGCTGCTAAGCGCAGCGAAGCGGAGAGGGTTTACCCCGCGAGAAACTCCCCCAGTCATCTCGCTTTGCTCGATGCCAGATTCCCCTTTTTGTCGCTGCGCGACATCTTCCCCCGCTCCGGGGGAAGTCATCTTCGGAGATGGGGCCTTTGGCATGGCGGCGAAGTTTTTGGCTAAAGTGCAAAACGTCCGGGCGCGCCAGAGGCTCCCTCCCAGAGGGAGCTGGCAAAACCGTCAGGTTTTGACTGAGGGAGTCAAGGGGCTGTTGCAAAAAGCAGCGTCCATATTTTTAACGGTAACATGCGATAATCTTTAAGAAATTTCACAAAAAACAAATTGAAAATTAGTTTAAACAGCGGTATACTGATGACAAGAAAGGCTTTCCATAGAAGGAGGAATCGACATGAAAAGAAAACTTTCTGCTGCACTGCTTACAATAGTACTGCTGTGTATGTGCTTCTGTGGCAGTGCATTTGCGGCTAAAAAACCGAGTATTGAAATTATAACAATGCAGGTCAACTGGGAAGATAATTATGTATGCGACCCGACAATTTATAGCCGCAATAATACGAACAAAACAATGAAATATGTTGATTTCTATGCAACTGCATACAATCGCGTCGGAGACCCTATTCCGGGCGTGGCGACAAAAAAATTAACAGTAGTTGGGCCAATAGAACCTTTTCGAGTGGCGAGAAATAATGGGGCACAGTTGTATATGGATCAGAATTTCTCAGATGATAGTCCGTTTAAATACTATACAGAGTCGGACTATGCCGTATCAATTGGAGAAGATGACGTTTTGACGAGGGTTTATTGTGATTCGTATGGGAATTTCTTTGTTATGCCAGATACAAACAACATTGACAGTTGTACATATCTGTCCGAAGATGAGGTTCAAAATGCAACATGTGACGGCGGATGCAGATTTGATAACGTAATGTGGACAAGCAATATTATCGACCACATTAATGTGGATTATGCGGTAGTTACTTATATGGATGGAAGTAGAGAAACTGTAAGAAATGCCGATAATGGCGCTCATCGGGGAATACGGTTGCAGAACCCGCCGTTTGTACAGCAGTTGGCACAGTACCAAGCAGTTTACAATTACAAGGATTATCTGAAACTGAACCCTGACCTTGCAGAGGTATTTGGGACAAATCAGAAAGCACTTTTTGAGCATTTTGTTACAAATGGCATGAAAGAGGGGCGGCAGGGAAATTATCAGTTCAACCTGGCTGCCTATAAGACAAATAACCCGGATCTTGTAGCAGCGTTTGGCAATAGTAATGTGAAATACTACGAACATTATATTTCTAACGGAAAGGCAGAAGGCAGAATTGCAAGCTAAGGCAATACCGCACAATGGCAATATAACCACAGAAGTGATATAATACAGATATGAACAAATAAATGAGTCTGTCGGCGCTGAGCGATGAGTTGTCGCAGGTGCTGACAAAGAAACGCGAATTTCTAGCAGAGATAGACCGCATCGTACCGTGCTGAGCGCAGCGAAGCTGAGAGGGTTCAGCCCGCTGAAAACCTGTGCAGACTTTTCCCGCAGCGCTGCGCTTTCGCAGAAAGCGGCGCTGCAAATGCCGTTTTACTCCACGACCCCCTCCTGTGAAACCAAAAAAGCGCCCCGCATTTCCACCGGAAATGCGGGGCGCTTCATGGTTCTGTTTCGGGTTACAGTTTACAGCTCGATCTTGCCGAAGCTGAAATCTGCAAAGTCGTCCACCCGCTCGGTGCGCTTGGGTGCTACGGGTGCTGCGCTCTCGGCGTCGCGGGGGGCGTAGGTGCGCTCCGGCACACTGGACGGACGCGGGCCGCGGGGTGCACCGCTGCGGCTGCCGCGGTAGCCGCCATTGCTGCGGCGCTCGCCGCGATAACCGCCGTTGCGGTTGCCGCCGGGACGGCGGCCATTCCGGTTGCCGCCACGGCCACGGCGCTCGCCGTAGGTGTTCTCGGTCTGGGCATCGGGTGCGGTGGAGTAGATGACCACACGGCGGTCACGGCCCTCGCCCTTGCTCTCGCTGCGCACACCCTCCATCTTGCTGATGGCAGAGTGGATGATGCGGCGCTCGTAGGGGTTCATGGGCTCCATGGCAAAGCTGCGGCCGGTCTTGCGCACCTTGGCGCCAATGCGCTGTGCCAGTGCAGTCAGGTCGCTCTCGCGCTTATCGCGGTAGCCGGCAACGTCCAGACCCAGCTTGATGTAATCGCCCTCCAGACGGTTTGCCACAAGGCTTGCCAGATAGGACAGGCTCTCCATGGTCTCGCCACGGCGACCGATGAGGGCACCCAGCTTTTCACCGTCCAGACGGATGATAGTGGCTTCGCCCTTCTGCACGGCGCTGAAGGTCACGTTCTCCACGCCCATCAGGGTGATGACCTCCCGCAGATAGTCCACAGCGGCCTTCACCTTGGCGTTCTCCTCGATGACGATGGGCTCTTCCACCTCTTCTGCCTCCTCGGCAGCTTCGGCGGGCTGCTGGGCAGCGGGGGTCTGCTCTGCGGCGGGAGCGGCAGGCTCTTCCTCAGCAACAGGAGCTTCCTCAGCAACAGGAGCTTCCTCTGCCACAGGAGCAGTCTCCTGCACAGGGGCGGCAGTCTCAACAGGCTGCTCTGCCACCGGCTCCACCGGCTTTGCGGGTGCAGCGGCAGGGGCATCCGGCAGTTCCACGCTCACGCGCACCTTGGCGGGGGTGGTCTTTAAGCCCAGAAAACCGGTCTTCTGGGGCATTTCCAGCACTTCATAGCTGACATTCAGATCATCGGCCTGCACGCCCAGCAGGGCGCAGGCTTTGGCGCGGGCTTCGTCCACCGTCTTGCCGGTGGATTCCTGTGTACGGATCATAACCGTTTACCTCCCTTGTTACTGTTTATCCTGCTTGTCAAGCTCGCTCAGCGGCACAGTGCGCTCGTCCTTGTAGCGCTCGGCGTCCAGCTGACGGGCATACTCCAGCCGGCGCTTGTTCATCTCGCTGGCGGAAAGGTTCTTTTCCACGCTTTTGCCGGTCTTGGGGTCGGTCACCGTGATGGTGGTGTTCTTCACGCCGCGCTTTTCCTGCTTGCGCTTGGCGGCGATCTCGGCCTCCACTTCCTTGCGCATCTTCTCGGGGTCGTAGAACTTGCGCATGACCTGAGTCTGTACGGTCATAACGATGTTGGAAATGACGTAGTACAGAGAGAATGCCAGAGGGAAGGTAAAGCAGAAGAACAGGTACATCAGCGGCATCATGTACATGGTCAGCTTCATGCTGCCCTGCATCTGCTGGCCGGAAGCCTTCATGCTGATGTGGGTGGACAGGAACATAGTGATGACCGACAGCAGCGGCAGCACGATGTCCAGAGAAAGTCCCAGCTTCGGGATGCGGGTCAGGTCGATGCCAAGGAAGTTCATGTGCTGGCCGAACTCGGTGATGGTAGCGATCTGCTCGACGCTGAAGCAGCCCAGCACGCCGCTGTTGCCTGCCAGTACCTCGGCGATGATGTTGGTATCGCGGGTGATGGCGGTAAAGGAGATGCCGGCGGCGGTCAGTGCCTCGCCAGCGCTGGCCAGTGCAGCGGCGCTGATGTGGAAAATGCGCTCCAGCGGGTTATACACCACGCCGATAACACCGAACATGACAAGGAAATTCAGCAGCATGGGCACGCAGCCGGCCGTGGGCTTATAGCCAAAGTCCTGCTGCAGCTTCATCAGCTCAGCCTGCTGCTTTTCGGGCTTGTCCTTGTACTTGGTCTGGATCTCCGCGATCATGGGCTGGAAAGCAGACATTTTCGCCATGCTCTTCTGCTGGCTGGTCTGCAGGGGGATCTTGACGAGGTTGATGAGCAGGGTGAAGAGGATGATGTCCCAGCCGTAGTTCGGCAGCAGCTTGTAGATCCACTCCATGACATAGCCGAGAGGACCGCTCAGGATGTAAAAGAAGTTCATACCTTTGTCCATTCTGCCCCGGCTGTGGCCCGGGACGCATTATTTTTTTATCGTAGGACACGCCGCCCACAGTGCAGCGCGTCACAAGAAGCGAAAACTTTATCCCCTATGCCGCTTTTCAAACAGCTTTGCAGGCTGTAAATTGCGGGCAGGGCTTTGCCAGCGGCCGGGCGGCGGCACGGGGTCGTAGCCCCACTTGCCCAGCGGATTGCACCGGGCAATGCGCCATGCGCCCAGCAAAATGCCCTTTATACAGCCGTGGGTCAGGATGGCCTGCATGGTGTAGTTGCTGCAGCTGGGCGAAAACCGGCAGCTGCGGCCGATCCATGGGCTGAGGGTGTACTGGTAGATGCGGATGGGCACGCACAGCGCCCTGCGGCAGAGCATTTGCAGCCGGTTCACGCGCGGGACTCCGGCTTTTGTTTGCGGGCAGGGGGCACGGTGGCGGGCGGCTTTGCGTCCGGGCGCTTTGCCTTATCCGGCAGACCGGCCTGGGCAAACAGCTTTGCCACAACGCTGCTCAGCTGCCAGCTTTTCAGTTTGGGGGTCATGCCCCGGGCCACGAAGATCAGATCATAGCCGCCGATATTGTAATCCAGATGCTCGTCAATCGCAGCTTTCATCACGCGGCGGGCGCGGTTGCGCTGCACGGCGTGGCCTATTTTTTTGGTGGCGGTCAGGCCCACCCGGGTGTTGCGGCCCCGGGTCTTGAGCACATACAGTACCAGTGCCGGGTTCACATAGGACTTGCCGCGGGCGTACACACGGCCAAACTCGCTGTTGCGGCGGATCGGACGATAACGCATAACATCGGCACCTCCTTTCGTCCGGGTGCACATAGGTGCACTCTTTAGCCAGTATATCAAAAATTTTTGCAGTTTAAAAGCCCATCCGGGCATTTTTACGAAAAAACTTTTGACGGGTAAAAAAATAAGACCGCCAATGGGATATCAGCGGTCTTTTGTGCGCATATTCATTTCTGCGCCGGATCTCACCTGCAAGGCAGAGATCAGACAGTCAGGCTCTTGCGGCCCTTTGCACGGCGAGCATTGATGACCTTACGGCCGTTCTTGGTGCTCATGCGGGTCAGAAAGCCATGAACTTCCTTGCGCTGACGCTTCTTGGGCTGAAAAGTTCTCTTCATGGTTGTATCCTCCGTAAAAACTTATCCCCGGTATGGGGTCTTGATCGGTCCCAGATTGGGGACAGGCTTGCAATTCAACAGTATATCGCATAGTATGACGTTCTGTCAAGCATTTTTTTCAGTTTTCTGCAAACTTTTTTCTGATTTTTCTGTTAAAAGCTTTTCAACTTTTTCACCATTTTGCTGTGGAAAACTTTTTTCTACCAGATATTGTGGTCTTTTTGGCGTGTTTCCACAAGGGCGCTGCGGGGGCTTATCTTATGTATTATAAATTACATTATAGTAATATAGACGCAGGGAGATTTTTGTGGTATACTAACATGGTATCAGCAGCATTGTTGAAAACTTCGACCGATTCAATGGAGTGGATGTTTTATGGATTCTTTCAAGGACGTTTTAGAAGCGGCCCAGATGTACTGCAAGGCGCAGATGGCCGAGCCAACGTACAATCTCTATATCGACGGGTTGGAGCCCATCAGCTTTGAGGACTCCAGCCATATCACCCTGTCGGTGCGCAACGATTTTATCTGCAAGATCGTCACCGACCGGTACCTCGGCCTACTCAAGGAGGCCTTCAAGTCCGTGCTGGGCTTTGATGTGGACATCACCCTTGTGGTGCCCAGCACCCCGCCCCACGAGGTAGTGCTGGCCCAGCAGTACGAGGCAAACCCCGCCTCCCCGCAGGGCAACTACGAGTTCACGTTTGAAAACTTCATCAAGGGGCCGTCCAACCAGTTTGCGTTTGCTGCTGCGCAGGCTGTGGCGGCAAACCCTTCCGGGGCCTATAACCCCCTGTTCATCTACGGCGGCTCCGGTCTGGGCAAGACCCATCTGCTGACCGCCATTCAGACCGAGATCAAGCGCACCCACCCCGATTTCGTCATCATGTATGTCACCTGCGAGCAGTTCACCAACGAGCTGATCGCCGCCATCCGCGCCGGCAGCACCGAGGACTTCCGCATGAAGTACCGCGTGGCAGATCTTTTGCTGGTGGACGATATCCAGTTCATCGCGGGCAAGGAGTCCACGCAGGAAGAATTCTTCCACACCTTCAACTCCCTGCACGACGCCCACAAGCAGATCGTTATCGCTTCCGATCGCCCCGCCAAGGAGATCAAGAGCCTCGAGGAGCGTCTGCGCACCCGCTTTGAGTGGGGTCTGACCGCCGATGTGCAGCCGCCGGATTTTGAGACCCGGGTTGCCATCGTGAAGCGCAAGGCAGAGCTGCTGCATCTGGACCTGCCCGAGGACGTGGCAGAGTTCATTGCCAACCACCTGAAAAACAACATCCGCCAGCTGGAGGGCGCGGTGAAAAAGCTGAACGCCTATTATATGCTGGAGGGCATCCAGCCGGTGATCAGCGTGGCGCAGAACGCCATCAAGGATATCCTCAACGAGACCCAGCCGGTACCGGTGACCATCGAAAAGATCATTGGCGAGGTGTCCCGCACCTTCAACGTGTCCCCTGCCGACATCCGGGGCACCAAGCGCAACGCCAATGTGGCTTCCGCCCGGCGCGTTGCCATCTATATCCTGCGGGAGGTCACCGGCATGAGCATGGAGGAGATCGGGCGGGAATTCTCCGGCCGCGACCACTCTACCATCGTCTACTCCCTCAAGACCATGGAACGGGACATGAAGAACGACCAGCACCTGCGGGAGACCGTGAGCGATATCATCAAAAACGTGAAGGCCTAAATCGGGGAAAACCGAGCAAAAGTCATACTCATTTCAGGGCGTGACCCCAAAATATGGGGAGAAAACGGAACAAAATGGGGAAAATAAGCCTATATCTTGTGGCAAAAAGGCGAAGCTTTCCACACTTTCCACTTAGTTTTCAACATTTAACATCAGTTCTTCACATCGGCTGTGGAAAGAAACACCGTTCCCCACCTTTCAACATTTCCTTCACGAGCCTTCCACATCCCGGTGGAAAGCCAAAGCCCCGCTTCCCGGCAAGACATTTCCGGGTTTTCAACATCTTCCCCACCCCCTACTACGGTTACTACAACAAGTTCAATATATTACTGCCTTCCGGCAGCAGCCCAAAGGGCAGAGATCAAGCCGGAAGTGTGAAAAAAGGAGAGATACTGTTTTGAACATCGTCTGCGATAAAACACTGCTCAGTGCAGCCATCGACGGCGTTTCCAAAGCTGTCACCATGCGCTCGTCCATCCCGGTACTGGAGGGCATTCTGCTGAAGGCCGAGGGCTTTCAGCTCACCCTGACCGGCTACGATCTGGAAATGGGCATCGTGACCACCATCGAAGCCAACATCAAAGAACCCGGCGAGATCGTGCTGAATGCAAAACTGCTCAGCAGCATGATCAGCCGGATGCCGGCAGGTCAGATCAGCATCGTGGCGGCGGATAATGGCAAGACCACCATCCAGAGCGGCGTGGCACAGTTCGAGATCCAGTCCATGCCGGCTACCGATTTCCCGGATCTGCCCAACACCGGCGCGGAGCAGACCCTGACCATCAAGACCGGCGTGCTGCGGGATATGATTGACCGCACCCTGTACGCCGTCAGTCAGGACGAGAAAAAACCCGCCCACACCGGCGAGCTGTTCGAGATCGAACTGGACAAGCTGACCATTGTAGCGCTGGACGGCTACCGTCTGGCTATTGTGGAGCGCCCCATCACTGCCGTGAAGGATATCCGCATCATCGTGCCCAGCAAGACCATGACCGAGGTGTCCCATCTGCTGGCCAACGATGACGAAGAGGATGTGCACATCAGTGCGAACCGCCGCTATGTGGTGTTCACCACCGCCGGTTACACCATCATGAGCCGCCTGATCGAGGGCGAATTCCTGAATTACCGCAACGTCATCCCCGCCGGAAGCCGCACCCGTGTGACCATCGACACCAAGGACTTCATCTCCACCATCGAGCGCGCCTCTCTGATTATTACAGAGCGTTTAAAAAATCCCCTTCGCATCTCCTTTACAGAGGGTAAAGTCGTGGTGCGCTGCCAGACCAACCTCGGCCGCGTGGTGGACGAGTTCAGCGCCGCCTGCGAGGGCGACGAGGTAGAGATCGGCTTCAATAACCGCTATCTGCTGGATGCTTTGCGCAACGCCCGCACCGAGCAGGTGCGCATGGAGATCAGCGGACCTTTGAGCCCGGTCAAGGTGCTGCCGGTAGAGGGCAACGACTTTTTGTATCTGGTACTGCCGGTACGGTTTAAAAACGACTAAGGAGCGCGTTTTATGCAGAAGATTCTCATTCATACCGAGTTTATCAAGCTGGATGCCCTGCTCAAATTTGCCGGTCTGTGCGAGACCGGCGGCGAAGCCAAGGAGCTGGTGCAGGGCGGTGCTGTGAAGGTGAACGGCGAGGTGTGCACCATGCGGGGCAAGAAATGCCGCGCCGGAGACGTCATCGAGCTGGACGGGCAGAGCGTAGAGATCGGGCAGGGTCAGTAAATGCGTCTGCTTTCGCTGGAAGTACAGAACTATCGCAATATTTGTGCGGCACGGCTGGAGCCCGGGCGGGAGCTTACCGTCATCTGCGGCAACAACGGCCAAGGCAAGACGAACCTTTTAGAGGCCATCTGGCTGCTGACCGGCGGCAAAAGCTTCCGGGGCGGCAAGGATGCCGAGCTTGTGCGCCGGGGAGAAGCATTTGCGGTGCTGGAAGCCGACACCCAGCGGGACCGGCCGGAAGGCTGCGAGCCCGCCGAGCCTGCCCACATCCGCATGACCGTGGGCACCCCGGAGGCCGCAAAGCCCGGCCGCTATGCGGCGGTGAACGGTGCAGCGCCCAAGCGGGCGGCGGCACTGGCGGGCAGCTTTCCGGCGGTGGTGTTCGACCCCGGCCACCTGAGCCTTGTCAAGGGGGCTCCGGAAGGGCGGCGCAAATTTCTGGACGCTGCGCTGTGCCAGCTGTATCCCGGGTATCTGGCCAGCTACCGCCGCTATGTGCGGGTTTTGCAGCAAAAAAATGCGCTGCTGCGCCACTCTGCAACCGGGCAGGAGCGCCCCTATGCGGAAAAGCGCACCCTGCTGGAGGTGCTCAACACCGAACTTGCCGCGCAGGGTGAGGCCTTGCAGCAGCGGCGGCGGGAGTATCTGAAACTGCTGGCTCCCCGCGCCTGTGCCAACTACGCGGAGCTTTCCCACGGGGCAGAGCGGATGAGCATCCGCTATGCCGCCCAGTTTGCGCCGGGCGGGCTTGCCGAGTTGCTGCGTCAGCGGCAGGAGGAGGAGCTGCGCGCCGGGCAGAGCCTGTGCGGCATCCACCGCGAGGACTTGGAGTTATTACTTGACGACCAGCCTGCCCGGGTGTATGCCAGTCAGGGACAGCAGCGCAGCGTGGTGCTGTCCCTGAAAATGGCGGAAGCGGCGGCGGCGGCGCAGATCACCGGGGAGCACCCGGTACTGCTGCTGGATGATGTGCTGAGCGAGCTGGACGAAGGGCGCAAGCAGTATCTGCTCACCTGCATGAAGGAAAAGCAGACCTTTGTGACCAGCTGCGATGACACGGACTTTTTAAAGACCGACGGCGAGGTGTACCGCATGGACGGCGGGGTGCTGAACCGGGTCTGATGGCATGGATAAATGTTGTAAGCAATACTGCATAAAAGCTGCATTTTCGTGGACTTTATGCAAACAAAAGACACGGGAGAAAATACAGTATGTATATTCATCTGGGGCGGGACTATGTCCTGAACGACCGTGATATCATTGGCATCTTTGACCTTGAGACCACCACCACCTCCCCCCGGGGGCGGGAGTTTTTGAACTACGCCCAGAAGAACGGGGCGGTGGTCAGCCTTTCGGACGAGCTGCCCCAGTGCTATGTGCTGGCAGACGGAGGGCTGGTGGATGCGGTGTATCTTTCGGAGCTGTCCAGCGCCGCCATGCGCCGCAGAGCGCAAAAGATGGTGGAGTGAAATTTGCGGAAAACGGGCGGAAGATCCACAGAAAAAAGAGGGATGGGAAAGCCCCGGAACTGCCCGGAAAGCCGCACCGTGCCAGCCGGAATGCCCGCTGCGGGCAGCGCGTGAAAACACAACAAAACGGCGAGAAAAAAGTACACCATGGTGTACCGGTTCCCGCTTTGCTATAATTTGAAAAAACAAACGCAAAAATGAACAAAAGGGAGAAAGGATATGGCAGAAGAAATCATTACCAGTACAAATGCCGATACCGTAACCGACCACGAGTATAACGCCAGCGAGATCCAGGTGCTGAAGGGTCTGGAGGCGGTGCGCAAGCGCCCGGGTATGTATATCGGCTCCACCGGTGAGCGCGGTCTGCATCATCTGGTGTACGAGATCGTGGACAACGCCATTGATGAGGCGCTGGCGGGTTACTGCGACCACATCGAGGTCAAGATCCTGAAAGATAACATCATTCAGGTCACCGATAACGGCCGCGGCATCCCCGTGGACATTCAGGCCGATACCGGTCTGCCCGCCGTCACCGTGGTGTACACCATCCTGCACGCCGGCGGCAAGTTCGGCGGCGAGAACTCCGGCTACAAGGTGGCCGGCGGTCTGCACGGCGTGGGCGCTTCGGTGGTCAACGCCTGCTCCGAGTGGCTCACTGTCAATGTGCGCCGCGACGGCAAGGAGTATGAGCAGACCTTCCGGCGCGGCGACCCGGACGGCGACCTCAAGTGCATCGGCACGGTAGCCGAGGGCGTCACCGGCACCCGGGTCACCTTCAAACCCGACCCGGAGATGTTCAAGGACACCACCGTCTACGACTTCGACACGCTGGAAAAGCGCCTGCGGGAGGAAAGCTTCCTGAACGCCGGTGTCAAGATCACCCTGACCGATGAGCGTCAGCTGTACACCCCTGTGCTGGAGGACGGTCAGGAGGGCGACCCCTGCTACCGCTCCGAGGTCATGTGCTACGAGGGCGGCATCAAGAGCTTTGTCACCTATCTGGGCGAAAAGCGCAAGCTGGAAGTGCTGCACCCCAACGTCATCTACCTCAAGGGGCAGACCGACCGCGGCGTGGCAGAGATCGCCTTGCAGTACAATTCCAGCTACAACGAGCTGCTTTTAAGCTTTGCCAACAATGTCAACACCCCGGACGGCGGCACCCATGAAGAGGGCTTCAAAGCCAGCCTGACCCGCGTGTTCAACGATTACGGCCGCAGCCACGGCCTGCTGAAGGACAAGGACGAGAACCTGTCCGGCGCAGACGTGCGCGAAGGTTTGATCTGCGTCATCTCGGTCAAGCTGCAGGAGGCCGAATTTGAAGGCCAGACCAAGGCAAAGCTGGGCAATACCGAGATCCGCACCCTCGTTTCCAACATGGTCTATTCCAAGCTGATGGAGTTCTTCGAGGAGAACCCCGGCGTGGCAAAGGCCATTTTTGAAAAAGCAACGCAGGCCGCCCGCGCCCGCGCCGCCGCCAAAAAAGCGCGTGAGCTGGTGCGCCGCAAGAGCGCGCTGGAGACCAGCCGGATGCCCGGCAAGCTGGCAGACTGCCGCGAAAAAGACCCCAGCCGCACCGAAATCTTCATCGTCGAGGGCGATTCTGCAGGCGGTTCCGCCAAGATGGGCCGTGATTCTGCCATTCAGGCCATCCTGCCGCTGTGGGGCAAGATGCTGAACGTGGAAAAGGCCCGCGCCGATAAAATTTACGGCAACGACAAGTTGATGCCCGTTGTGCTGGCACTGGGCTGCGGCATTGGTGACGAGTTCGATATCTCCAAGCTGCGCTACGATAAAGTGTTCATCATGGCCGATGCCGATGTGGATGGTTCCCATATCTGCACCCTGATGCTCACCTTCTTCTTCCGCTATATGCGCCCGCTCATTGAGCAGGGCCATGTGTATGTGGCCCAGCCGCCTCTGTTCAAGGTGCAGAAGGGCAACACCATCAAGTACGCCTACAACGACGCCGAAATGGCCGTGCTTTCGCAGGAAATGCCCGGCGCAAAGGTGAACCGCTATAAGGGCCTTGGTGAGATGAACCCCGAACAGCTGTGGGAGACCACTATGAACCCCGATAACCGCGTGATCGTACAGATCACCATTGACGATGCCGAGAAGGCCGATGAAGCCTTTACCATCCTGATGGGCGATCAGGTGGAGCCGCGCCGCCGCTTTATCGAGACCAACGCCCAGTACGCAAAGCTGGACGTGTAATTGGAGGAAACAATGGAAGAAGATTATGTGATGATACCGGGCAGCGGAACCAAAAAGATCATCCGCGATGTCAAAAAGGAGATCGAGACGGCCTTCCTGGATTATTCCATGTCGGTCATCGTGTCCCGCGCCCTGCCCGATGTGCGGGACGGCTTGAAACCCGTCCACCGCCGCATCCTGTACACCATGCATGAGCGCGGCAACGACCCCAGCCATGCATACCGCAAATCTGCCGATACCGTCGGTGCGGTGCTGGGCTCTTACCACCCCCACGGCGACGCATCGGTCTACGACGCCATGGTACGTCTGGCACAGGACTTCTCGCTGCGCTATCCGCTGGTGGATGGTCAGGGTAACTTTGGTTCTGTGGACGGCGACCCCCCGGCTGCTTACCGTTACACCGAAGCCCGCATGAGCCGCATGGCGGTGGAGATGCTGACCGATATCGAGAAGGACACCATCGACTGGGACCCCAACTTTGACGAGACCAAGAAGGAGCCCAGCGTGCTGCCCTGCCGCTTCCCGAACCTTTTGGTCAACGGCAGTCAGGGCATTGCGGTCGGCATGGCCACCAACATCCCGCCCCACAACCTGAGCGAGGTCATTGACGGCTGCATCGCCTATATCGACGATCCGGACATCGACCTGCCCGGCCTGATGGAATACATCAAGGGCCCGGACTTCCCCACTGCCGGCATCATCATGGGCCGCAGCGGCATCCGCGCCGCCTACGCCACCGGCCGGGGCAAGATCACCCTGCGGGGCCGCGCCACCATCGAGGAGACCAAGAACGGCCGCACCCAGATCATCATTACGGAGATCCCGTATATGGTCAACAAGGCCCGCCTCATCGAGAACATGGCCGACCTTGTCAAGGAGAAGCGCATTGAGGGCATCACCGGCCTGAACGATGAGACCAACCGCAAGGGTATGCGCATCGTGGTGGACATCCGCAAGGATGCCAACGCACAGGTCATCCTGAACCAGCTGTACCAGTACACCCAGCTGCAGGATACCGTGGGCGTCATCATGCTGGCCATCGACCACAAGGTGCCGAAAGTCCTCACCCTGAAGCAGATGCTTCAGAAGTACGTGGAATTTCAGGACGAAGTGGTGCGCCGCCGCACCCAGTACGACCTGAAAAAGGCCAAGGAGCGCGCCCACATTCTGGAAGGCCTGAAGAAGGCCACCGATATCGTGGACGAGCTGATCGCCACCATCCGCGCCTGCAAGGGCGGCATGGCAGAGGCCAAGGCTGCCATCATGGAGCAGTTCGGCTTTGACGACCCGCAGGCAGATGCCATCGTCAAGCTGCAGCTGGGCCGTCTGGCAGGCCTTGAGATCCTGAAGATTGAGGAAGAGCTTGCCAGCCTGCAGGCCAAGATCGAGAACTGGGAGGCCATTCTGGCCGATGACGCCCGTGTGCTTGCCATCGTCAAGGAAGAGCTGCTGGAAATGAAAAAGCGCTTCGGCGACGAGCGCCGCACCGAGATCCAGTCCGTGACCGGTGAGGTGGATATCGAGGATCTGATCGCCGAGGAGCAGTGTGTCTACACCCTGACCGAGGCCGGCTATATCAAGCGCCAGCTCAAGGCCACCTATCAGGCACAGCGCCGCGGCGGACGCGGCATCTCCGGCATGACCCGCAAGGAAGAGGACATCGTGCAGGAGATGTTCGTAGGCTCCACCCACGACTATGTGCTCTTTGTCACTGACCGTGGCCGTCTGTTCCGCATCAAGGGCTACACCATCGCCGAGGGCAGCCGCACCAGCAAGGGCATGAATATCGTCAACCTGCTGCAGCTGGCGGAGGGCGAAAAGGTCACCAACATGATCTGCCAGAGCAAGGATGCTGAGCAGTCGGGCGGCTATGTGACCATGGTCACAAAGCAGGGCCTGATCAAGCGCACCCCGCTGGAACAGTACGCCAACATCCGCAAGAGCGGCCTGATCGGCATTGCCCTGAATGAGGGCGATGCGCTGGCTTGGACCCGCCTGACCTCCGGCCACGATATGCTCATCGTTGCCACCCGCAACGGTCAGGCCATCCGCTTCAACGAAGCCGATGCACGTCCCATGGGCCGCAGCGGCCACGGCGTGCGCGCCATCCGTCTGGCCGAGGGCGATGAAGTTGTGGGCGTGTGCATCTGCCGCGAGGGCGGCACGGTGCTCACCGTCACCGAGAACGGCAAGGGCCGCCGGTCGGACATCGACACCTACCGCATCACCGCCCGCGGCGGCAAGGGCATCCGCAACTACGATGCCGCCAAGGATAAGGTGGCTGCGGTCAAGATCGTGGACGATGTGGATGATGTGCTGCTGAGCAGTCAGGAGGGCATCATCATCCGTCTGCACGCCAACGAGATCCCGCTGCAGAGCCGCTACGGCTCCGGCGTGCGGGTGATGCGTCTGGGCGAGAACGACAAGGTGATGGTGCTGGCACGCACCGACCACGACGACGAAGCACAGACCGAGAAGATCGACGCTTTTGAGGCCGATGCCGAGCCCACCGCCGAGCAGCTTGCCGAGATGGAAGCCGCCGATGCTGCCGCCGCCACCGAAGCCCCGGAGGCAGACCCCGAGGAGAAGGAATAATCTGCCTGCGCAATAATATTTCCTTTCGTGGGACGATTTTGAATGCCCGCCGCGTGAGCTTTGGGCATTTTCAGCGGAAAATTTATTTTATATTTTCGGGATAGCGGAACGCCTGCGGGCGTTCCGCTATCCCATTTTCACGGGAGAAGATCGTGTTCCGCAGCGCCGCGCTTTCGCAGAAAGCGGCGCTGCAAATGCCGCTTGCCGTTACGACCCCTCCGGTGAAAATGCGTTTGGAGCGCTCCGCAGAGCGCGACAAACGCGAAATTATAAATAATTCTTCCGCTATTGATGTGCACAGCGCAGCGGAGCACATTAAAAATCGTTTCACCGTCAGGTTTGTCTGGACTTCCCCTTGAAACTGTGCTAGAATAAACGAAATCACAATACCCGTGGGGGAGTAGCAGGCGCTTTGCAGAGCGCAGCAAGTCAACATAATGACTGTTTCGGTCTGGCTTGCTTTCATTTGCGAGACTCATGTGTTTTGGTGCGTGTTTGCTGCGCCCGTGCACATGGAGTGGATCTCAAAAAATCACCCGGTCCCGGACGTACAACGCGCCCGGGGCCGGGTTTTGTTTTTGCTTGGAATACGGTCAACAAACAGGAGGCAGACAGAATGGAATGGAGTTTTGTTTTTTTTCTCAACAGCGTTTTGCTGGGCGTGGGGCTTGCGATGGATGCGTTTTCGGTGTCCATGGCAAACGGTCTGCACGACCCTAAAATGAACAAGGGCACCATGGGCAAAATTGCGGGCACTTTCGCCCTTTTTCAGGCCGCAATGCCTATGATCGGCTGGGTGTGCGTGCATACCATCGTGGAGCTGTTTGCGTCCTTTGAGACCCTGATCCCGTGGATCGCGCTGGCACTGCTGGGCTACATCGGCGGCAAGATGCTGCTGGACGGCATCCGGGGCGAGGAAGCCGAGGAGGCGGCGCAGCTCAGCGCCGGGGCGCTGTTCATGCAAGGCATTGCCACCAGCATCGATGCCCTTTCGGTGGGCTTCACCATCTCGGAATACGGCTGGTTGATGGCACTTACCGCTGCCATCATCATTGCGGTGGTCACCTTCATCCTCTGCATGGCGGGTCTGCGCATCGGCAAAAAGTTCGGCACACAGCTTTCCGGCAAGGCAAGTATTCTGGGCGGTGTCATCCTCATCGGCATCGGGCTGGAAATTTTCATCACCGGAGTGTTCTGAATATCAAAAGCCCGGAGCGTCTGCGGACACTCCGGGCTTTTTAACTCGTCTTTGTTCCCCGTGGAACAATTTGACTTATTTCATGTTTTCCGGCTCAAAAAAGTCGGCGTATTCCTTGGTCAGCTTACTGCCAAGGCGGCGGATGCCGCCGTACAGATGGCGCTCCACCAGCGGCTCAAAGGCGGCAAGGTCGCACCGCTCGATGGCGTTCAGCAGGTTGCGGTGGTCGGCGATCACCTCGTCCAGCCCGCCGGTGGTCATGGTGTCCAGCATACGAAACCGGCTGTAATCGGCGTGGGCGTTCTGTAAGGTGCTCCACAGGTACATCTTGTCCATGGCGGCAAACCATGTCTCGTGCAGGCGGCAGTCCATCTCGTACAGCTTGTTGAAGTCCGGGTTCTCGGCGCGGGCAAGCGCCTCGTAGGCGTCCACCCGCGCACGGATCTGCGCCCGCTGCGCCGGGGTGGCGTTGGGGGCAAAATCTCGCAAAATGCGCCCCTCCACGGCGGTGCGCTCGTAGATCAGCTCGTCCACGATGCGCCGGTTCAGCCGGGTGACGGTGGTGCCCTTGTAGGGCACGATGCGCACCAGCCCGTTTTCCTGCAATTTTTGCAGCACCACCCGGATCAGGGAGCGCGGCGCACCGAACCGGGCGCACAGTGGGTTCTCGCTCAGCGAAGAGCCAGGACGGATGGTCAGGTCGATGATCTCCCGCTCCAGCACGGCGTAAATTTCGGCATCAGTCTTGTATTGCTGTTCCATATCACTCACCTAATTCCAAAAACTCCTTCCACGGTGCGGCGGCGGGCAGGGGCAGAGAAAAGGCCATGGGCTTGCCGGTGTCCGGGTGCACAAAGCGCAGGCCGCAGCTTTGCAGGGCAATGCTGCCCTTCTGGCGGCTGCCGTATTTGCCGTCGCCGTACAGCGGGTGCCTGCGGCTGGCAAACTGCACCCGGATCTGATGGGTACGCCCGGTGTGCAGGGTGATCTCGGCAAGGCTGTTTTCCCCTGCCGTGGCAAGGATGCGGTATTCCAGCACCGCCTCCCGCACCCCCTTGCGGGGACGGCTGACCGGGAACACCCTGCCCTTGCGGCTGTCCTTGAACAGGTAATCCCGCAGCACCCCGGTGGCAGGCAGCTGCGCGTCCGGCGCACCGGCAATGATTGCGCGGTACTGCTTGACGAACTGCGGCGCGGCGGCTTTGCCCTCGGCGCGGCCATCCTGCACGGCGTAAGCGTCCTGACTTTGGGTCACCTGACGGCTCAGTGCGGCGGCAGCTGCCGGGGTGCGGGCATAGACCATCAACCCGGACACACCGGTGTCCAACCGGTGCACCACCCCCACAAAGGCGTCGGGTGCCTTCCAGTGCGCCCGCAGCGCGGCGGGCACGCCCTCCTCACTGGAAAGCCCGGCGGGCTTGTCCAGCACCACAAGGGCGGCGTCCTCGTATAAGATCACAGCTTGCCCTCGTCCAGCAGAGCCTTCAGCTTCAGGATGCCCGCAATGGTCTTGCCGTCCTTGATCTCGCCGCTCATGACCATCTGATACGCCTTTTCCAGCGGCACCCGGTCGGGGGTCAGGAACTCGTCCGCATCAAGGTGCATCTTGGTCTCGTGCAGACCGGTGGCTACCCAAGTATAGATGACCTCGGTATCGTAGCCCACGGTGGGGTAGAATTCGCCCAGCGAGATGTAGTTGTCGGCGGTTAGGCCGCACTCTTCCTCCAGTTCCCGCTTGGCGGCTGCAAAGGGGTCCTCGCCCTTTTCCAGCTTGCCAGCGGGCAGCTCCCACAGCTGCTGCTGCATGGCATAGCGGAACTGCCGCACCATGCAGATGGTACCGTCTGCAAAATAAGGCAGGATGCAGGCGCCGCCGTGGTGATGCACCACCTCGCGGGTAGCGGTCTTGCCGTTTTCCAGCAGCGCGGTGTCCTTGGTCAGGGTAATGACCCGCCCCTCGAACAGGGTCTCGCTGGAGAGAGTTTTTTCAAAGTGTACGGTATCGTTCATTTGTTTTACGCCCCTTTTCCGGCGCTGCGCCGGTTTTATGCTCTCAGTTTACGGCAAAGTGCGGTTTGTTGTCAATAAAGATATGATAAATACAAGAGGAGAGGAAACCCCTCTTGCGAAAAAAATCACAATTTCTGGAAGAGCCTGCCCCCCAAAACCGAAAATCTGCATCACTGCTTGCTTTAACGCACTAAAGAAAGTACAAAACCGCTAAAAAATTTCTTAATTTTTGGTGCGTTTGTCGGGCGGTTTGCGTTTACTTTATTGCCGGAATCTGCTATTATAGTATACAAGCAATAGTGCCTTTTATGGGGTTCTCCGGTCCCAGCGGGCATATTGCCCCGCGCAAAAGGTACCAAATTCTGAATAATGGAGGAAGAAAAATGCCTAGAGCAAAGCAAACTATGGATGGCAATACCGCTGCCGCCCATGTAGCGTATGCCTACACGGACGTGGCTGCCATCTACCCCATTACCCCGTCTTCTCCGATGGCTGACTCTGTGGACCAGTGGTCCGCAGCCGGCCAGAAGAACATCTTTGGCAACCAGGTCAAGGTCGTCGAGATGGAGTCTGAGGCCGGCGCTGCTGGCGCTGTGCACGGCTCTCTGGGTGCAGGTGCTGTTACCACCACCTTCACCGCTTCTCAGGGCCTGCTGCTGATGATCCCCAACATGTACAAGATCGCTGCTGAGCAGCTGCCCTGCGTGTTCGATGTTTCTGCACGTACCGTTGCTACCCAGTCCCTGAACATCTTCGGTGATCACAGCGACGTCATGGCATGCCGCCAGACCGGCTTTGCAATGCTGGTCGAGAGCAGCGTGCAGGAAGTCATGGATCTGTCCCCTGTCGCACATCTGTGCGCCATCGAGGGCAAGGTTCCCTTCCTGAACTTCTTCGATGGCTTCCGTACCTCTCACGAGTACCAGAAGATCGAGAAGTGGGACTACGCTGATCTGAAGGAAATGTGCAACATGGAGGCTGTTGAGGAGTTCCGCAAGAAGGCTCTGAACCCCGAAAGCCCCAAGATGCGCGGTTCCCACGAGAACGGCGACGTGTTCTTCCAGCACCGCGAGGCCTGCAACAGCGTTTACAACGCTCTGCCGGCTGTTGTTGAGAAGTACATGGCTAAGATCAACGAGAAGCTGGGCACCAACTACGATCTGTTCAACTACTACGGCGCAGCCGATGCTGACCGCGTGATCGTGGCTATGGGTTCCATCTGCGACGTTGCTGACGAGGTCATCGACTACCTGAACGCCAAGGGCGAGAAGGTCGGTATCATCAAGGTCCGCCTGTACCGTCCTTGGGTGTCCTCCGCTCTGCTGAAGGTCCTGCCCAAGACCGCCAAGAAGGTGGCTGTGCTGGACCGCACCAAGGAGCCCGGCTCTCTGGGCGAGCCCCTGTATCTGGATGTTGCCGCTACCCTGCGTGAGGCTGGCCTGAACGATATCGTTCTGACCGGCGGCCGCTACGGTCTGGGCAGCAAGGACACTCCCCCGTCCTCCATCTTCGCTCTGTACAAGGAGCTGGAGAAGGATCAGCCGAAGGAGCGTTTCACTCTGGGTATCACCGATGACGTCACCTTCCTGTCCCTGCCCGAGGTCAAGCCCGCTCCCATCACCGCAGCTGCTGGCACCAAGG
>ERZ1694966.469-NODE-469-length-24339-cov-6.985793_pt1 | contig 24339 bp, 17 predicted proteins | sample MGYA00581611_ERZ1694966 | MGnify/ENA primary metagenome ERZ1694966 (study PRJEB42213, sample SAMN07424282) | human gut metagenome | biome: ENVO:00009003; feature: ENVO:2100002; material: ENVO:00002003 | host: Homo sapiens | place: USA | collected 2014 ...
TTAGTATATTGAATAAGAAAGATAGATGCAAAGGTAGCAGTATTCGGTGCAACGGGGGCAAGCAAGGCAAGTGATAAGTGTTCTTTTGCAAAGATTAGTGGAAACAACAAGGGTTGGTGCAACGGGAGGAGCAAGCTCCTCCCCTACGAAAAGCGAGAGGGATAGTGCCGATGTGAAAACATATCAATGCATATAGACGCTCGCCCTACGAAAAGCGGGTGGGATAGTGCGGAAAATCTCATTGATGGTGCGGATGGGGAGCAATCCCCACCGTCACGGCTCGGAATAGTTTCAGAATCATAAAGGTAGGACTATCTGAATACTGTACAGCAGGCCAAAAAATTATATCAGCCGTGCCACCTCCCCTTTTTCGAGGGGAGGCAAGCGTGGTGGTGCGGGGCGAGGGATTATTGTCTTTTTGCAATGGTTGTGAGGGTGGCAGTATTCGGTGCAACGGGAGGAGCAAGCTCACTCCCCTACGAAAAGCGAGAGGGATAGTGCGGTTTTGGAAGGGTTTGCGCAAGCGAGGGGATAGTGGTGCGGCAATCCCTCCGGTAGTCGCCCGAATTCTTTCGGGCGACAGCACCTCACCTTTGACAAGGGAGGCAAGCGTGGTGGTGCGGACGAACTTTTCGTTACCGGAAATTTTAAAGAGAGCGTGGAAACTGTGATGAAGGGAACAATCTGTTTTTGAAATCGCACAGGTGAAAATAATGCGAAATTTACCGAAAACTGCGTTATTACACTTGCAAAAGTATCGGATTTCTGTTATAATGTCTATCGTGTAGGCATAGGCTTTGATTTGAATTTCCATAAAAAGCCATATTACATAACCATATTATAATTAACCGACGCAGGAAAAATGCGTGAAAGGTCGTGTTATCAGTGGAACGATTCGGTTCCATCGTCTTTGCCTGACGGCGAGATCAAATACAGGATAATAAATAACGAGGAAAGAATAAAGGTATGAAAGAACAGTTACAGAATATAAAGGAGCAGGCGCTGAAAACTATCGGCGACTGCGTTGATGTTAAGCAGCTTGACGAGCTGAGAGTAAAGTACCTTGGCAAGAAGGGCGAGCTTACAGCTATACTCAAGAGTATGGGTAAGCTGTCGGCTGAGGAAAGACCTGTTATGGGTCAGCTTGCAAACGATGTAAGACAGTCGCTTGAGGGCTTTATTGCACAGAAGCAGGCACAGCTTAAATCTGCGCTTATGGAGCAGAAATTAAAGAAGGAAACGCTGGACGTTACCATGCCCGGAAAGCAGCAGGCGATGGGAGTACGCCATCCGCTGAATATAGTTCTTGACGAACTGAAGGAAATATTCAGAGGAATGGGATACACTGTAGTAGACGGTCCTGAGGTCGAGGAAACAAAGTATGTTTTCGATATGCTTTTAACAGAGGACGGTCACCCTGCAAGAGATGAGCAGGATACATTCTATATTACTGATGAGATCCTTCTGCGTACACAGACATCTTCCGTGCAGATAAGAACAATGCTTAAAAACAAGCCTCCTATAGCTATCATAAGCCCCGGACGTGTTTATCGTCCCGACGCTGTTGACGGCACGCACTCGCCTATTTTCCACCAGTGCGAAGGTCTTGTAATAGATAAGAATATCACATTCGGCGATCTTAAGGGTACGCTTGAAACGTTTGCTAAGCGTCTTTACGGCGACGAGGTAAAGCTCCGCTTCCGTCCTCACCACTTCCCGTATACAGAGCCGTCAGCCGAGGTTGACTTACAGTGCTTCAAGTGCGGAGGCAAGGGCTGTCCGCTCTGCAATGGCGAAGGCTGGATAGAGATGCTCGGTTCAGGCATCGTTCATCCGCAGGTACTTATCAACTGCGGAATAGATCCCGAAGAATACAGCGGTTTCGCTTTCGGTATAGGACTTGAGCGTATTGCTATGATGAGATATAACATAGACGATATGCGTCTGCTGTACGAGAACGATCAGCGTTTCCTCGCACAGTTCAGATAAGAGAATTCAGAAATACCGATAGGAATCGTAAAAGGAGATATTAACGTGGATTTATCAATGAGATGGCTTAACGACTATGTTAAAGCCGATATGCCAATAAAGGAATTCGTAGCGGATATGACGATGAGCGGTTCAAAGGTTGAAACCTATCATAAGATGTCCGATCCTATAAATAACGTGGTAGTTGCAAAGGTGCTGAAGCTGGAGCGTCACCCCGACAGCGAAAAGCTGTGGATATGCCAGCTTGACGCAGGCAGGGATGAGCCTGTGCAGATAGTTACTGCGGCGCAGAATCTGTTCGAGGGGGCTATAGTTCCCGCTTGTATGCACAACAGTACGATTGCAGACGGAACAAAGATCACAAAGGGCAAGCTGAGAGGCGTTGCAAGCAATGGTATGATGTGCTCTTATGCGGAGCTTGGTCTTACGAAGGATGATTTTGACTATCCCGTAGCAGACGACGGAATACTTATACTGAATAACGACCCCGATGTTGATTCTTTTAAGATGGGTATGGATATATGCGAGGCTTTACAGACAGACGATACTATAGTAGAGTTTGAGATAACGAACAACCGCCCCGACTGTCTTTCCGTACTCGGACTTGCACAGGAGGCAAGCGCAACGTTTGATATTCCTATGAACTACACCGAGCCTTCATTCAAGGGCGTTGACGGGGATATTACAAAGGAAATCAGCGTAAGCGTTGAAAATACAAAGCTCTGCTCACGCTATATGGCGGCGCTTGTAAAGAACGTAAAGATAGGACCTTCGCCCAAGTGGATGGCAAGAAGGCTGAGAGCGAGCGGAGTAAGACCTATCAACAACCTTGTTGATATAACGAACTTCGTAATGCTTGAATACGGTCACCCGATGCACGCATTCGATTTAAGATATGTCGAGGACAACAGGATAGTTGTAAGAAACGCAAAAGAGGGAGAAACATTAAAGCTGCTTGACGAAATGGCAGAGCCTGTAAAGCTGACTCCCGAAATGCTGATAATCGCAGACGGAAAGAAGCCTATCGCCATAGCCGGCGTTATGGGCGGCGAGCATAGCGGTATTATGGAGGATACGACTACTGTCGTATTTGAGGCTGCCTGCTTTGACGGCGTATCGGTAAGACGTACCGCAAGAAAGATAGGCGAGCGTACCGAGGCAAGCTCACGTTTTGAAAAGGGTCTTAACCCGGTAAACGCAGAAAAGGCGCTCAAGAGAGCATTACAGCTTATCGAGATGCTGGGCTGCGGCGAGGTAGTGAATACTATCATTGACGAGAACCACAGCGAGTATGTTCCCGAAAGATTAAAGCACGACTATAAATGGGTGAACGAGCATTTAGGCTCGGATATAAGCGAGAACGAGCAGATAGAGATATTAAAGAAGCTCGGCTTCGGCTATGAAAACGGCGAGATAATCGTTCCGCCTACCCGTATAGATATGCACCGTGCGTGCGATGTTGCGGAGGAGGTTGCCCGTATATACGGCTACAACAGAATCCCCTCGACTATACCGAAGCTGTCATCACAGGGAAAGAGAACGCCCGAGCAGATATTCGAGGACAAGGTAATTTCACTTGCACTGGCACTCGGATTCTACGAGGTAATGACCTACAGCTTTATTTCGCCTAAGGACTATGAGCTTCTGCGTATGGACGAGAAGTCAAGAAAGAGCGTTGTGTTAAGACGTCCGCTCGGCGAGGATACAAGCGTAATGCGTACTTCTGCGCTTACATCAATGATGGAAGTTGTAAGAAGAAACTGGAGCAACAGAAACCTTGAAGGCAGATTCTTCGAGATAGCAAGAGAGTATTTCCCGACAGGTGAGAATCAGCTCCCTGTTGAAAGAGATGTTCTGTGCTATGCGCTTTACGGAAGCGGCGAGGATTTCTTCACTGCAAAGGGCGTTGCCGAGGAGGTTATGGCAAAGCTCGGACTGAAGAATGTCGTATACACGGCTGAAAAGAACAATCCGACATTCCACCCCGGAAGATGCGCAAAGGTCACTGTAGACGGCGAGCTTATCGGCTATGTCGGTCAGCTTCATCCGGAGGCTGCGGCTAATTTCGGTGTAAATACAGAGGTTTACTGTGCTACGCTCAGCATGGAGGTAATGTTCAATAATGCCAACGGCGATGTAAAGTACACCGCACTGCCCAAGTTCCCCTCAACATACAGAGATCTGAGCCTTGTGTGCAACGAGGACGTTCCGAGCGGAGATATAGTTGCGGTAATCGAAAAGACCGCAAAGCATCTTGAAGCTGTACGTCTGTTCGATATGTACAAGGGCGAGCAGGTGCCTGCAGGTATGAAGAGTCTTTCATACAAGCTGATACTCAGAAAGAAAGACGCTACTCTGACAGATGATGAGGCGGACGCAGTTGTTGCAAAGGTGCTTAAGGCACTTGAGAATATAGGCGTTACATTAAGATAACGGCGGAATTTGCAGAAATAATCGGGGCACAGCCCCTTATAAACAGTAAGGAGAAAAGCAATGAAATATTTTAAAAAGCTGGCAGCGGCAATATGCGCCGTGGCAATCACATTAAGTGTTGCAGGCTGTGCGGATGTATCGACTATAGGCTCGGTTGACAATCAGACCATAAATGCGGGCATATATCTTCTTTATGAGCAGACGGCTATAGGCGAGGCTCAGCAGGAGGTTGACGATCAGCTTAAGGCTATGGGAACAAGCTCGTCAAAGATAGAGAATTTCAGCTACTACAACTACAAGGTACAGGACAAGACGTTCTCACAGTATGTTCAGGACCGTACATTAGAGCAAGTAAAGCAGTATGTCGCTATCCAGAACAAGTTCAAGGAGCTGAACCTTTCACTCACAGACGAGGAAGAGGAGAACGTAAAGACCTCTGTAAAGAAGATGTGGAATACAGAAATCTCATATTATGGCTACAGCACAGGAAAAACCTACGGTCAGAACTATGAGGCTGGCGGAATAAGCAAGAAGTCATACGAGGCTGTTCAGCTTGTAAACAAGATGAGCGAGAAGGTATTTGACGCTTACTATGAGAAAAACGGCATATCCGCAACAGACGAAAAGGATATAGCTACTTATTTCTATGACAATTACGGCAGATTCCAGATAATACAGGTTTCTCTTAAAGAGGGCAACGGCGACAAGATAACGACCGACGAGGGCAAGAAGGCAAAGAAGGAACAGGCTCAGGGCTATGTTGACAGACTGCTTGCCGGCGAGGACTACGATAAGGTATATCACGAGTATCAGGATCTTGTGGCAAAGGAAAAGGCTGAGGCTGAAGCCGAGAGCAACTCGGGCAATTCTTCTGCGGCATCATCTGTAACTTCTTCGACAAGCGAAACCGCATCGGACGATACAACGAGCAGCGGAACATCGGGAAGTAAAGAAGAGGAGCATGACCACGAATTCCTGCTCGGCAAGACGGATACTTCACCGAGCGAGGAGTTTGTAAAGTGGGCATTCGAGCTTGACACAGACAAGGGCGGAGTTTACGAGGACGACAGCGTTTATTATGCGGTAGTACGCCGTGATATAAAGGAACGTGAGGACTGGCTCACGGAGAATCACAGCAACGTGCTTCACGTTATGAAGGATGACGAGTACAAGGCTATGCTCAACGAAACGGCTAAGGACTATGCGCTTGATCTCAACAATGATGCACTCAACAAGTACAAGCCCGAAAATTTAAAGAAGTAAACAAAGCATAAAGAAAAGTACAAAGATATGCGGTCAGAGCAGGAAATACTCTGACCGTTATTTTTCGGAAAGGACAATGCGGTATGATAGTATTATCCGGTAATGATATTTCGGTGTCCTTTGGCGGTGAAACGCTGTTTCACGATGTGAATTTCCGGCTTGAAGAAAACGGCAGAGCCGGACTTGTAGGTGTAAACGGGTGCGGAAAAACCACGCTGATGCACGTTATAAACGGCAGGCAGGAGGCTGAAACAGGCGGTATAAGCAAGGCGGCGGGGATAAAGATCGGCTGTATGGAGCAGTATGTTATCCGTGACGATAATATCACTCTATATGACGAGGTACTGGAGATATTCCGTCCGCTTATCGACGCTGAAAACGAGCTTGCGGATATAGCGGTTGCGATAGATACGGGCGACCACAGCGAGCAGACGCTGTCAAGGCAGATGCAGCTGCAGGAAAGATTTGAGCGTGAGGGCGGACTTACCTATAAATCAATGACTTGCTCGGCACTTGTCGGTCTGGGATTTTCCGAAGATGATTTCAACAAACCGATAAGCGTTATGAGCGGTGGTCAGAAAAGCAAGGCGCAGCTTGCGAAGCTGCTTCTTTCGGGGAGCAATATACTGCTTCTTGACGAGCCTACGAACCACCTTGATATAACCGCTTGCGAATGGCTTGAAAAGTTCCTTACGGAATATAAGGGCGCATATATCGTAATATCGCACGACCGTTATTTTCTCGACAAAGTCACCGACACGACTTTTGAAATGGAAAACAGGACGCTTCGTGAATATAAGGGCAACTATACACGCTATCTTGAGCTTAAGGCTGAGGCGAGAGAGGCTCAGCAGAGGGTGTACGACAGGACGGTAAAGGAAATAAACCGTATCGAAGGCATTGTAGAGCAACAGAAGCGGTGGGGGCAGGAGCATAACTTCATCACGGCGGCATCAAAGCAGAAGCAGGCGGACAGGCTGAAGGAAACGCTCGAAAAGCCTGAGGATCTGCCGGAGGCTATAAAGTTCACGTTCAGGGCGAAGGAAGGCGGCGCAAACGATGTGCTTATCGCAAAGGGCCTGTCGAAATCGTTTGACGGGACGGCGGTTTTCACAAATGCGGAGCTTGATATAAAGAAGAACACGACAACATTTATATTAGGCGAGAACGGCTGCGGAAAGACTACGCTTCTGAAAATCCTTACGGGAGAATATCAGGCGGATAGCGGAGAGTATAAATTCGGCAACAATATACAATTTGGATATTATGATCAGGCACAGACGGATCTTGACCCGTCAAAGACGGTGATTGACGAGGTGTGGGACAGGTATCCCGGAATGACGCAGACGCAGGTGCGGTCTGCACTGGCGCAGTTTTTGTTCAAGGGCGACGATGTGTTCAAGAATGTGGGCAAGCTCAGCGGAGGAGAAAAGGCAAGGGTGTCGCTCCTTAAGCTGATGCTTAGCAAGGCGAATATGCTGCTGCTCGACGAGCCTACAAACCATCTGGACATACATTCGAGAGAGGCTCTGGAAAACGCACTGGCAAGCTACGGCGGAACGCTTCTTATCGTGTCGCACGACAGATACCTGATCAACAAGCTGGCCGACAGGATAGTGTGGCTCGGAAAGACGGGTACTGTAAACATAGACGGAAACTATGACAGGTATATCGAACTCAAGGAAGCGAAGGCACAGTCCGAGCAGGCTGTACAGGTAAAGGCGGCAGAAGGCAAGAAGAACGACTACAAGGAGCGCAAGGAGCGTGAAAGCACGCTCAGAAAGCTCAGCGGTGCGCTGAAGCGTTGCGAGCAGGCGATAGATGAGATCGGGCTGAAAACGGCGGAGCTTGCACAGCAGATGTCACAGCCGGAGATAGCGACCGACTATGAAAAAACGAGTGCGCTTGCACAGGAAATAGAGGCGCTGAAGGAAAAAGAGGAGGCGCTTACTGCCGAGTGGATGGAGCTGAGTGAGCAAATCGAAGCGTTTACATGAGTTACAAGCGAAAATTAAGTAATATATGGAATAATTAGCTAAAAAAATCGCCGAAAATATTTGTGCATATTCAACAAAGTTTGATTAAGCAAATTAAGGAATTAGCTAAATTAAGTTATAAGAATTTTCAATGTGGAAATCGTTTACACCAAAAATAGCTTATAAGACGCCCGAAAAATCAAGATATTGTGCAGACAAAAATCAAATTCGGCAATATGCACAAAGTTTGTGTGTGAAGTTTGTAACTGTTAGACAAGCGCAAAAGTGATTTGTACAGAAAATCAAAATCATTTGAGAAATGTGAAAGTTCTTTTATGAACCTTGACAGTAACGTGATAATTTGGTATAATTACTACGTTATAGCCCCTTGTGCTGTTTTGTACATTATTTCTAAATACGGCGTGTTTACAGCCGAAAACGAATAATACAATTGTGCATATGGTACAAAAAGCAGATGAAACAATTTGCAGGGCAAGCGGAGCTTACGGACTTTTTTGAGGATCGAAACTGCCTATGGAAACGATTTTAAGAGCGGAGAATATCTCCAGGAGCTTTAAAATAAACGATAATACCACTGTTGACGCTTTGAAGGATATAAATCTCGATGTGGAAAAGAACAAGCTGGTCGTGCTGAGAGGCAGATCCGGCTCGGGCAAGACCACGCTGATAAATATACTCGGAGCGCTTGACCGTCCTACAGGCGGCGATGTCTACTTTGACGGGAAGAAGATAACGGGTCTTTCCGACAAGGAGATGGATAAGCTGAGAAGAAACGATATGTCGTTTGTTTTCCAGTCTGTAGCGCTTATACCGACAATGACGGCGTATGAGAACGTTGAGTTTGCAATGCGGCTTGTGGGTATGCCTTATGCAGAGCGTGTAAAGCGGGCGAAGGAATGCCTTGTAAGAGTGGGACTTGAAAAGCGTATGCACCACAGACCCGGAGAGCTTTCGGGCGGTGAGCAGCAGAGAGTGGCGATAGCGAGGGCGATCTCGCACAAGCCGAAGCTGATATTTGCGGATGAGCCTACTGCGGCGCTTGATATGCCTACGGGACTTGCGGTTATGAATCTGTTTAAAGAGCTTGTACATACGGACGGGCTTACAATAGTGATGACAACGCACGACACTGCGATGATGGAGCAGTGCGACGTGGTTTATACACTTGACGACGGACGCATTACAGACGTCAGAAAGCAGGTGGAGTGATGCCTCATAGAATGATGCTTGCACCGCCCGAAAATGTGATGGTGCAATGTGAGAACCTTGTCAAGATATATAAGACGACCGATGTTGAGGTAATGGCTTTACAGGGACTTGACCTCACGGTTGAGCGTGGAGAGCTGATGGGCATCGTCGGTGCGAGCGGAAGCGGTAAATCAACGCTTCTGAATATGCTCGGTGCGCTCGATAAGCCTTCGGCGGGAAGTCTTTACGTTGACGGTAAGGATCTTCTTAAATTTGATGAAAAGGATCTTATAAAATATAAGAGAGAAACGGTCGGTTTCGTGTGGCAGAACAACGCCAGAAACCTTATACCGTATCTTACGGCGATACAGAACGTTGAAATGCCGCTTTTACTTTCGGGACACAAGAACCGAAGGGAGAGAGCGGAGGAGCTGCTCGACATGGTAGGGCTTTCAGCGAGAAAGAACTCGGTACTCGGCCAGCTTTCGGGCGGTGAGCAGCAACGAGTGGCTATCGCCATAGCGCTTTCAAACAATCCCAGCCTGCTCCTTGCGGACGAACCTACGGGTGCGGTCGATACCAAGACGGCGGCGATGGTGCTTGATGTTTTCAAGCAGCTCAACCGTCAGACAGGCGTTACCATTATAATAGTAACACACGATACAAATCTGTCGAAGTCGATCGACCGTGTTGTTGCTATCCGTGACGGCCGTACATCGAGCGAGATGCTGAGAAGAAAAACCGAGATCCTCTCATTCGGGGAACTCGAAAAGATGAGCGAGCAGCAAAGGGCGGAGCATGAAAAGCTCATGCAGCAAAGCGGCTCGGATCAAGAGGAGCTTGTTGTTCTTGACAGGGCAGGCAGACTCCAGATACCAAAAGAATATCTCGAGGCTCTGGGTATAAGGGGCGGAGATAAAGTGCGTGTTGAGCTTGAGGACGGAAAAATTTCCGTTTACAACTCGGACTACAATATGCACGGATAAATTCCTTAACTCGTCGAAATTAGCATATTTTCGATTGGACATAAACGACAACTATCAGAAAGGTGGATTATTACTGTGGCAACAAAAGTCAGCAGGATGAAAAGAACATTAGCGGGTATATTGTCATGTGCGACACTCGTATCCTCATTGTCACTTACATCAACCGCAGTCAGCGCAGAAGCGACAACAGATACTTCTGCCGGACAATCCGAGGAAAGCAAAACCGATAGCTCAGTGAGCGAAATCACAATCACCGGTATGGAGGGCAAGTACAGCACTTATTACAACAGTCATAAGGACGCCGCAAAGCCCAAGAAGGAAATCACTATCTATGCTACCGACTACAAGGAAGGTACGATAGACGGCACATCCTTCGTCAACAACGTATCGGAGATGACAGCCGAGCAGGCTGCAGCCATAATGCCTGCGCTTGAGGAGATTACTCAGAAATCAGGCGACGGCTACAACGGAATCAAGGCATTCCTCGCAGAAGATACCGATCTCAAGACAGATCACTACTCAACGATAAAGTGGAAGAGCGACAAGCTCACGCTTACATATGAGTTCAATGTCGAGGAAACGGGTCTTTACAATCTTGAGACTATCTATTATCCTATCGAGGGCAATGAATCAAAGAATACCGTTCTTGACATAGGTCTTAAGATAGACGGCGAATATCCTTTCGCAGCGGCACAGGACATCACGCTCGACCGTTACTGGAAGGACGAGAGAGAGATAACCCGTGACAGCAAGGACAACGATCTTCGTCCCGGACAGGTAACCTATGATTGCTGGATAAAGTATCCTATCAAGGACAAGGAAGGTCTTTACAACGAGCCTTACTACTTCTATCTTGAAAAAGGCAAGCACACAATGACACTTGAGGGTATCAGAACCTACGGTGTTTTCCATTCGTTTACGTTCAAAAACTACGATGAGCTTGTAAGCTACGATTCAATCAAGCCCACAGATGATGAGCTTCAGAACACTCCCGCACTTTCTTCAAAGAACGAGGAGCTGGGAACGAACACCATCTTCCTTCAGGCTGAGGAGTCTGAATACAAGACAGCATCGACATTATATGCTACTTACGACAGAACGACCTACATGACAAATCCCAACCACCCGACCAAGCAGCGTTACAATACTATCGGTCAGGCAACGTGGAGTAAGGCAACACAGGCAATCACCTACAAGTTCAAGGTTGAAAACGACGGTTATTACCGCTTCAACTTCAAGGCAAGACAGAATCAGATGAGAGGCTTCTTCTCAAACAGGAGAATCTACATTGACGGAAAGGTTCCGTGCAAGGAGCTTGACGATGTTAGGTTCATCTATTCTCCGGACTGGTACAACCTCACTCCCCAGGACGAGAACGGCAACGATATTTACGTTTATCTGACAGCGGGCGAGGAGCACGAGCTGACGCTTGAGGCTATACCCGGTTCAATCGGCGCGGTTATGCAGAGACTTGACGACCTTATACTCGAGCTCAACCAGTACTACAGAAGAATACTTATGATAACGGGTCCCAACCCCGATGAATACAAGGATTACTTTGTAGAAAGGAAGATACCCGGTATTCAGGACGCATTCCGGAGAATAGTTGATTCTCTGCGTGCGGAGAAGGCAAGCATCGAGAACCTTACAAAGAAGGGCTCTGAGGCATCGGCGCTTGAAACAATGTGTATCTATCTTGAAAGATGTATAAAGAGCCCTGAGGATATTCCGATAATGGCAAGCAGTATCAAGGACAGCATCTCGTCTATATCGGCGTGGATGCGTGACTACCGTGGTCAGCCCCTTGAGCTTGACTACATAGAGGTGGCAACCTGCCACGAGGATTTCGCATCACCGTACGGCAACTTCTTCGGTGAACTTGCATTCGGCTTCAACGCATTTATCGGTTCGTTCTTTGAGGATTATACGAACCTTTCGGATTCAAGTGCAACATCGCTCGACGTATGGGTATCACTTGCCCGTGACCAGGCAACCGTTGTAAAGAACCTTGTTGACAACAAGTTCAACTCGAATCCCGACTATAACGGAACACAGGCTTCAATCAACCTTGTACAAGGTTCTGTACTTGAAGCAACGCTCGCAGGCAAGGGTCCTGAAATCGCACTGTTCATCGGTGGCGACTTCCCGATACAGCTCGCTGCGAGAGGACTGCTCCTTGATATGACGCAGTTCAAGGATTATGAGGCGGTAACAAAGAGATTTGCGAAGGACGCAATGACGCTGTACGAATATAACGATGGTGTATCGACAGGCGTTTACGGTCTCCCCGTTTCACAGACATTCCCGATGCTGTTCTACAGAACAGACGTACTTAAGGAGCTTGGATATGAGAATCCTCCCGAAACATGGGATCAGCTCACAGATATGCTCCCGACATTACAGAGAAAGTACCTTGACGTAGGTCTTATACTTCCTCAGAACGTTTCATCGAACACGTTTGACTCAGGTAACACATTCATTATGCTGATGCTCCAGACAGGTCAGGACATCTACAACAAGGACCTTTACACAACGGACTACAACAGCATGAAAACTACCGACATAAAGAACGTAAACCTCACGAACTTCATGACTCAGGATTCTATCAGAGTATTTGAGCAGTGGACAAAGTTCTACACGGTATTCAGTTTTGATCAGACATTCGACGCATTCTCACGTTTCAGAACAGGTGAGATGCCCCTCGTTGTTCAGCCCTATACGTTCTACAACCAGCTGTCAGTTGCAGCACCCGAAATCAAGGGTCTGTGGGACTTCACACTGGTACCCGGAACAAAGCAGGCAGACGGAACAATAAATCACGCTGTAAACTCTGCAGGCAGTGGTGCGGTAATATTCAACAAGGTTTCAAATCAGGCTGCAGCCTGGGATTTCGTAAAGTGGTTCACAAGTACGGATATTCAGGTTGACTACGGTAAGCAGATCGAAGCTCTTATGGGTCCCCTGGGACGTTTCGATACGGCAAACGTAGAAGCTCTTGAACAGCTCCCTTGGTCAACTGCCGAGTATGAGAAGATCTCATCACAGCAGAGCTACCTCAAGGAAGTACCGATCATTCCCGCATCCTATGCAGTAACAAGACACATCAACAACGCATTCAGAATGGTTGTTAACGATGCAGGTAACCCCAGATACACGCTTATGAGCTACAACGATCAGATTAAGTCTGAGATCGTAAGAAAGTATCAGGAATTATCGTCCATCAAAAAATGATCTTGAAAAGCGGTGAGGGCTTTTCGCCCTCACAGGCTTTGCTGAATTATAGAGGAGGTTATCGGTTTGTTTAACAGAGAAAAGCCGCAGTATATTGAAGACAGCAAGGTCAGATATACACTGCGTGAGATGAAGAAGAACGCAAGCGTATATGTGCTTCTTGCGCCCTACTTCATACTCTTTACGATCTTTACGATCATACCGGTGTTGCTTTCGTTGCCTATGGGCTTTACGAACTTCAACATGGTACAGTTCCCCCAGTTTGTGGGACTGAGCAATTTCTATTCGCTGATACTTGAGGACGAGGTCTTCTTAAAGGCGATACAGAATACGCTCGTATTCGCAATTATAACAGGTCCGTTAAGCTATATCATGTGCTTTATACTGGCATGGCTTATCAACGAAATGCCCAGAGCATTAAAGACAATGTTCACATTTATCTTCTATGCGCCGACTCTGGCAGGTAACATCTATACCACATGGCAGCTCATATTCTCGGGCGATACATACGGTATAGCAAACTCTTATCTGCTTGACCTTGGTATCATAAACAGCGCACGTCAGTGGCTGACAGACGCAAACTACATCATGGGTGTTGTAATCGTCGTTCAGCTGTGGATGTCGCTTGGTGCCGGATTCCTTGCGCTTCGTGCAGGTCTTCAGGGTATACCTAAGGACAGATACGAGGCGGGTGCTATCGAAGGCATCAAGAACCGTACACAGCAGTTACTGCTCGTTACGGTGCCGGCAATGGGCCCTCAGCTGCTGTTCGCAGCGGTTATGCAGATCACCGCTTCCTTCACAGCCGGTGATGTAGGTCGTTTCCTTACCGCATTCCCTTCAACAGACTATGCGGCACACACGATCATGACACACGCTTATGACTACGGTTCAATACGTTATGAGATGGGTTACTCATCGGCTATATGCTTCGTATTGTTCGCAGTAATGCTGCTTGCCAACTGGGGTATCAAGAAGGTACTCGGCAAGTACCTTGACTGATCGGAGGATCTCACATTATGAATTTCTCTCTAAGAAAGGAAGGCAGTTATGAAAATAACTAAGAGGAGAAGAAAAAGATATGGCGGTTCTCTGGGCGGCGACATTTTCATATTTGTAGTGCTCGCTCTGCTGGGTCTGTTCATGATCTTCCCCATTTATCTTTCTGTTATACAGTCACTGAAGCCTGTTGAGGAGCTGTTCCTCTTCCCGCCCAGACTATATGTACAGAACATCACGGATCAGAACTTTGCTGATCTGCTTGCTACGGCATCCAACATGTGGGTACCGTTCTCAAGATACATTTTCAACTCTGTATTTGTAGCTGTAGTAGTTACAGTTGCACAGCTTTTATTCTCGTCATCGGCGGCATATGCGCTTTCAAAGGTTGCATTCCCCGGTGCGAAGGCGCTCAACAAGATAATCGAGGTTGCCCTTCTGTTCACATCTACCGTACTTTACATCATGCAGTACATGGTAATGGCAACACTTGGTATGATCGATACATACTTTGCAATCATTCTGCCGTACATCGCAACGCCTATGGGACTGTTCCTTATGCGTCAGTTCATGGGACAGCTGCCCGACAGTATGATAGAGGCCGCAAAGCTGGACGGCGCAAGCCACATCAGAATCTGCTGGCAGATAGTAATGCCCAACGTTAAACCCGCTTGGCTGACACTTCTGATATTCGCTTTCCAGGGCGCATGGCAGATTACAGGTTATTCATTCATTTATAATGAGGCATTAAAACCCATTCCGACCGTTATGCAGCAGATAAGTGCCGCCGGTATTGCCCGTGCGGGCGTTGCGGCAGCCGCAGCTGTTATCACGATGCTGCCGCCTATCATAGTATTCATTTTCTGCCAGAGCAGCGTTATGGAAACTATGGCTACCAGCGGTCTTAAAGACTGATTTATTATTAGATTATACAGAAAGGATGATTTTAGTGCCAAACATGAAGAAAATCGCTACGGCAGCCGTATCGGCCATAATGGCGGTTTCCATGCTGTGCAGTTCAGCGTTTGCCGATCAGCCGTACGAAGGTTACAGCTACGACTGGTGGGGCGATCCTGTTCCTTCACAGACCGGATACGTTGTAGACCGTGTAGTTACAGGTCTTGATTTCGGCTCCGGCACAAGATATAATACCGATGCTCAGCTGAAAGCGATTTCAGAGCAGACGGGCAGTGAGGTAACAAAGGATGTTGAGATCGGCGAGCTTAAAGAGCCTCAGGATCTTTTCATTGACCGTAAAACACAGAGTCTTTATATAGTAGACTCCGGTAATAACCGCATACTTGTTACAGACGTAACTTATTCAAGAGCGTTTACTGTAATGGATTATTTCTATAATCCCAAGACAGACAAATATGAAACACTGAAGAATCCGCATGGAATTTTCGTAAGACACGTTGAGGACGCTGCAAACGAAAACGAGTCCACAATGATATACATTGCGGACTACGACAACAGCCGTGTAATCGGTGTTTATGCAGACGGAACGGTATTCCAGATATTCGAAAGACCTTCCACTGAATTCTATGACGCAGATGTTACGTTCCTTCCCAACAAGGTCGTAGTTGACGTTGCTGGCAACGTTTATGTAAACATCAAGTCAATCACGGACGGTGCGGTAATGTTCGCACCCGACGGTTCATTCAGTAACTTCTTCGGTGCAAACCGAGTTGAGCAGACAGCACAGGCTATCGCCAACAAGTTCTGGAGAACGATCCTCTCCCGTGAGGCAGCCGCAGCATTCATTCAGGCGGTTCCGATGGAGTTCGATAACTTCGATATAGACGATGAGGGCTTTATTTATACCGTAACAGGTTCAAAGAGTGCCACAACGGATATATTCAAGAAGATGAACCCTGCAGGTGAGAACATCCTTATCAACCTCGGTTATTCGGATTACACCTACGGCGATATGGCTTCGTACTATTATAAGAACCAGACATACGGCTCACAGATTACTGACGTTGACGTTGACGAGGACGGAACGATAAGACTTCTTGACTTCGCAAACGGACGTATCTTTGAATACACAAACGAATGCGACCTGCTGTTCATCTACGGCGGCAAGGGCAACCAGAAGGGCCTGTTCACAAACGTAACGGCAATTGAAGCGTACAACAGTGTTGTATATGTTCTTGACAGCCGTAAGAACTCTATCACATCATTCAAGCGTACAGAGTTCGGTGACATCGTACACGAGGCGATGGGTCTTTACAACCTCGGTAAGTACGAGGAGGCAAGCGGTCCGTGGCAGGAAGTCCTGATCCGTGACAGCAACTACTGGTTCGCTTATATCGGTCTTGGTAACTCGGAGCTTTCTCAGGGTAACTACGAGCAGGCAATGAAATACTTCTACCGTAACAGCAGATCCGGATATAACAGAGCGTTCAAGCAGTACAGAATGCAGTTTATCAGAGATCACTTCAATGTATTTATGATAATCGTGCTTGTAATAATAGTAGCGCTTGTTGTTCTCAGCAAGGTAAGAAAACGCATTAAGGCTAAGAAAGCGGGAGGTAAATAAAAATGAGATTTGATTTAGATATGCCCGCCTGGAAATGGCCGTTCTACGTTGCAAGACATCCTTTCGAGGGCTTTGAGGATCTTCGTTGGAAGAAAGCATACAACACTAAGGTTTCACTTGTTATAGTTCTTTGTTTCTTTGTTATAACGGTGTGCCAGCAGGTGATGACAGGCTTCCTTTTCAATGACAACTATGTAAAGATATTCAACATCGTGCCGCTCCTGTTTCAGACTGTTATCCTGTTCTTCACATGGGTAATAGGTAACTGGTCACTGTGTACCCTGTTCGACGGAGAAGGCTCAGTAAAGGCGATTACGAGCGTCAGCGCTTATTCGCTCGTTCCTTATCTTATCACTCAGGTAGTGGTAATACTCGCAAGTAACGTGTTACTCAAGAGCGAGGGTGCGTTCATCATATTCTTCCAGTATCTCGGTATACTGTGGACGGTGGTGCTTATGATCTCGGGTATCAAGACAGTTCATCAGTACTCGGTACCCAAGACGCTTCTTGCAATGGTTTTCACTGTTGCGGCAATGGTAATAATCCTGTTCCTGCTCGTGCTGTTACTCAGCTTGTTCCAGCAGGTTTACATCTTCGGTTTCTCTATCTATACCGAGTTGATGTACAGATTCAGTTTGTAAGCGGAGGTGTGACAGAAGATGATAAAAATCAGAAAAAAGATACTTGCAGTTCTGCTCACAGCCGCAATGCTCGTTTCGATGAGCTCGCTTGTTGCATGGTCTGACGAACAGCCCGCAACGGACGACGGCACATCACAGACAGAGCAGACAACCGATGACGGCGCATCCGCAGATGATAAGCAGGACGACAAGAAAGACGATAAAAAAGATGACAAGGAAAAGCCCAGAACCGACGAGGAAGGTCTTGCGGATATGAGCGTTGTGGCTGAAAACGACAGCTACAAGTTATACTTTAACGAATCGACGACAAACTTTGCAGTTCAGTCAAAGAGCGACAACTATGTATGGTGGGCTACTCCTCTTAACGCAGACAAGGACGAAAATGCCAAGACTGCGCAGAAGAAGAATATGCAGTCTCCGTTATATGTAGTATACGGTGACGTTTCATCACACACAAGTCAGAGAATAAACATTTACGATGCTTCGATAAAGTCGGGCAAATTCAGCTTTGAGCCGATTGAAAACGGTGTAAAGGTCATATACAGATTAAGCAAGATTGAAGCTGAGATCCCTATGACGATTACACTTGAGAAAGACAATGTAAATGTTTCGGTAATAACGGAAGAAATCAAGGAACAGCAGGCAACCGACACGAGCGGTCTTGTACTTCTTGAAATCGGTATGTTACAGTTCTTCAATGCGGCAGGCATGGAAGATGAGGGCTATATGGTAGTTCCCGACGGCTCGGGCGCTGTAATCAACTACAACAACCGCCGTTACAACGCACAGGCATACAACAGTGAGGTATACGGTCGTGATACATCGATCGGTATGCTGACACGTCCGTCAAAGACAGAGCAGGTTTATCTCCCTGTTATCGGTGCTGTTACAAACGGTGAAAAGACAAATCACGGTTATATGGCAATTGCTAAGTCCGGCGAAACCTGTGCAAGCGTAAACGCTACTGTAAGCGGACAGAACTCAACATCATACAACAACACATGGTTCGAGTTCAAGGTAAGAGCAGAGGATACCTACTACATGGGTAACCGTAAGCTCACGGTTTACGAGCAGGGCAAGATAAACCAGCCCAACCTCACGGTAGGCTATTATCCTCTTGCAAAGGAAAACCTTTCTTATGTTGATATTGCGGAAGCATACAGAAACTACCTTATCGAGCAGAAGGGATTCAAGGATAAGAGCGACAATATAACAAACAGCTATTATCTTGACCTTTACGGCGGTACGATAAAGGCACAGTCGATTGCAGGCTTCCCTGTAAATCTTGAAACTGCCGCTACAACATACGAGCAGGCTCAGGAAATAATAAAGCAGCTCAACGAGCTTGGCGTTGACGATATTGTTGCAAACTACAACGATTTCAACGGCGCAGGCATCAAGGGTATGATCACAGCCGATGTAAATTACGCAGGAACGCTTGGCGGCAAGAACGCATACAAGACGCTTGCGGAATATGTAGGCTCGATAAACGGCAAGCTGTTCGCAAGTGCGGGAATCACCTACATGAAGGACAGCGGTAACGGCTACAGCTACACGCTGAACGCCTGCAAGGCTATAACAAAGGCTTATGCAACAACGAATAACTGGGATATTGCATTCGGCATTCCGAACCAGGTAAGACTTGTTACAAAGACAACCCTGTCACCTTATTACTGGCCTGATCTTTACAACAAGATCAGCAAGTCGTTTACAAGCGAAGGAATAACAACGATAAGCCTTGATGACGCTACAACGTTACTCTACAGCGACTTCAGCCGTGAGAATTATTCCAGAGCAGACACAATGAACAAGCTGGTAGACGGCTACAAGCAGTTCAAGGACGCAGGCTTCACGCTTCTTGCAAGCGGTGCAAACGCTTATGCGCTCCCCTATGTTGATTATCTGACAGACGTACCTGTTACATCAAGTAACTTCGATCTGTTTGACTATGACATTCCGTTCTATGAGATCGTTATCCACGGTTACCTACCTTACACAACAAAGGCGGTAAATGCAAGTGCAAACGCAGATGATACTATCATGCTTGCACTTCTTACAGCAACACCTGTTCACTATGATATGATGTATGCCGATCCTAACGATTTCACAGACAGCGATTACGAGACGCTCTTCTATTCAAACTACAAGGGCTGGCTCGAACCCTCGGCTAAGATTTACAAGCTCTATCAGGACGAACTGAAGGACTTCGCAAATCTCCACATCACAGGATACAACAGAATTTCCGGCGATGAGATGGAAACCGAGTTTGACGGCGGAAAGACAATCAGGGTAAATACCAGAAAAATGACTCTCACCGTCAACGGCAAGGAAATCGATCTTGCACAATATGGACTGAAGGGAGAAACAGATGAATAATTCGAATTTCAACCCGAATGAAGAAATTGAAGCAATGAAGACGACCGACGCCGCCGAGACTCCCGTTGATGACACACCCGCAGCCGACAAGGCTGTGGCTGCCGAAACGGCAGCAGAAGCAACAGCTTCAGAGCCTGATGTAAAGCAGGAAACGGTCGAGGAAACAGCTTCAGAGCCTGCCGATAAGGCAGATGACGCTGACGAGGCACCGGCTTCCGTTGCTAACAAGTCAGCACATATGACCGCAGCAGCTGCGGCACTGAACGTTGAGGATGAGGAAGTGGACATCCGCCGCAGACAACCCAGAGTTCAGAAGGAAATCAAGAAATCCCGTATTTCATACGAGAAGAAAAAAGGACTTTACGGTTACGGATTCATAGCGATATGGATCATCGGCGTAATCTATATGTTCATTGTGCCGATATTCAAGTCGGCGTGGTACTCAATGTGCTATACTGAGCTTGTTACAACAGCAGATCAGGCCGCACAGAGAGGAATGACTTCAGCAGGTATCTATACCGAGTGGAACAACTTCGGAAACTATGAGGAGGCTCTTTTCAAGAACCAGGATTACCTCCCCAAGCTGACCGAGTCACTTGGTGCAATGGTACCGCAGGTTATCGTAGTAATGATATTCTCGCTGTTTATCGCACTTCTTCTTAACCAGAAGTTCAGAGGCAGAACATTCGCAAGAGCGGTATTCTTCTTACCGGTACTTGTTGCGACGGGTCCTGTACTGGCGGTAATCAAGGGTGATATATCGACCAACGGTATTTCGAGCGGTGAGCAGTTCAGCGCACTGTTCCAGACCGACCTTGTCGATGAGTTGCTGCAGTTCTTAGGTATATATAATCTGAACCAACAGCTGACCATGACGATACAGACGATAACGAGTGATATTTTCAACCTATTATGGAGTGCCGGTATTCAGATACTGATATTCCTTGCGGCGTTACAGCAGATACCGGTTTCGGCAAAGGAAGCGGCATCTATGGAGGGCGCTACGGGATGGGAATTCTTCTGGAAGATAACGTTCCCGATGATAAGCCCGATGATATTGGCAAACCTGATTTATACGGTTATCGATACGTTCATCGATTCGGAAAACCCGGTTATGTCAATAGTTCTTGCACAGTCAAGAGGCTTAAGATACGGTCTTTCGGCGGCTATGGCATGGATTTACTTCCTGATAGTTGCGGTTGCACTTGCAATTATCGTTGCTATTGTATCTAAGTTCGTATTCTATGAAAATGATTAAGGAGGTGTAGTTGTGAGCGAAAAAGATTTAGAACAGTTCAATGCAGATGTTCAGGAAAACGAAGCAGCCACAGCTGCACCTGTCGATAACGCTTCTCCGGAAGCAATCGGCGAGGCTATAAAGGAGATTAACGGCGAGGCTGACGCTTCTGCCGCTCCCGAAAAGGCTGATGACGAGCTTCAGGTAGGTGTTATCAAGCCTATCGCAACAGGAAAGCCCGAATCAAAGAGAGCTTTGAAGAAGGCTGAAAAGAAAAAGGCTAAAGAGCTTAAGAATATCTACCATGTAAGCAACTGGCAGATAATCAAGAATTACCGTAATTACAACCAGCAGGAAAGAAAGCACTACAAGTACATCTTCAGAAGAAGAATTACCGAAAAGGTATGGCCTGTTTTCCGTTTCCTTATCCTGTTCGGTCTGGGATTCGTAATTCTCTATCCTATACTTTATATGCTGTCTACGGCAATCAGACCCCAGACAGAAATGAGCGACCCTTCGGTAATGTGGATACCCAAGGAGGTTATATTCTCCAACTTCGTTGACGTATGGATCGCAATGAATTTCCCGAAGGTACTTTTGCAGACTGTACTTGTAAACGTAGTATGCTCGATGATACAGGTCGTTACCTGTGGCGTTACGGGCTACGGATTTGCACGATTCAAGTTCAAGGGCAAGGGACTTATGTTCGGTATCGTTATCTTACAGATCATCGTACCCGTACAGGTAATCCTTATCCCTCTGTATATGCAGTTCAGATTCTTCGATATATTCGGTCTGATAAAGCTGTTTACAGGCAATGCGGTTAACCTTGTAAGTACGCCTATGGCACTTTACTTACAGGCGTTCTTCTGCAACGGTATCAGAGCAGGCGTATTTATACTTCTGTTCAGACAGTTCTTCAGAGGACTGCCCAAGGACCTCGAAGATGCTGCTTATCTCGACGGCTGTGGACCTTTCATGACATTTATCCGTGTTATGGTGCCGAATGCTAAGACTTCGTTCTTAACGGTATTCATCTTCTCAATCGTATGGTACTGGAACGACTCTTATGTAACGGGTATGTTCTTCACTGACCCGTATACGATAGCGATGGAAATCGACCGTCTTGGAACAACGATGATACTTTATTTCACCGGAGAGCAAAACGGTATGGCGAGCGACTATCTGGTATGGATAGAAGCGGGATGCTTAATGTCATTACTTCCGATACTTATTATGTACATCTTCTTACAGAAGCAGTTCGTTGAAGGTATCGAACGTTCAGGTCTTGCCAACTAAATGGGCGGCAATGTGCCGCTTCAAATTCGCCTTTTGAAAGAATGGCGATATGCGTAGGTTACGTTGACGGCGGTTTGAACGATAGTGAAAAACAAATTTAAGGGGAGTATCGGAAGATGCTCCTCTTTCTATATCCTTTTTTATCGGACAAACAGAGGAAATATAGCAGGAGGGTAAAACATGAACGATGTATGCCGAATGATAAAAAAGCAAACGATAACGAACTTTAGTAATATGGAAACGGCGATAAAGACATATGACAGAAATGCGTCTGTCTGCGGTACACCTGCGTGGCGGTATGTGTATCACGCTATTCACTCGGCGGATAAGTGGTTTTTCAATCCGTCAAAATTCACAGAACCGGATTTTCACGAAAATGGAATGGATAATCCCGATAATCCTTGCAATGTTGTTCTGAGCGATACAGAGTTGCTTGATTACCTGCATAAAGTGCGGCTCAAAACGGAAAAATATCTTGATGAGCTGAGTGATGAAGAGCTTGACGAAAAGCCTGATGGGTGTGAATATACAAGGCTTGAACTTATCTTAGGGCAGTTTCGGCATATTTCCTCGCATATAGGAATGATAAACGGTCAGACTATAGAGAGAACGGGAAGATTCCCTGTGTTTTCGGGTCTTGACGGAAAGCAGACAGAAAAATTATATGACGAATAAGAACGAAGGAACAGAAGATGTACATTGATTTTCACATACACGCTTATGCGGACGAAATAGCGGACAGGGCGGTGCAGAAGCTGAAGGATACGGCAAACTGCAACGTTTATACAAACGGAAGAATAGACGATACAAGGCAGAAGCTGAAAGAGTGGGGCATTGATTACGGCGTTTTACTGCCGGTTGCAACAAAGCCGACACAGCAGACGACTATAAACAACTGGGCAAAGGAGCAAAATCACGGCAACATAATATCATTCGGCACGGTGCATCCGGACAGTGATGAGCTTTACAGTGAGCTTGAACGCATATCGTCCTTGGGGCTTCACGGTGTTAAATTACATCCGGATTATCAGGGGCATTTTATGTTCGAGCCGTGTATTCAGAGGATATATGAAAAATGCGGTGAACTGGGGCTTCCTGTTATTCTTCATATGGGATATGACCCTATATCATCTATGACGTTCCACGCAATGCCGGCAGACCTTGCTGAAATGGCGAAGAAGTATCCTGACTGCACATTCATCGGGGCGCATATGGGTGGAATGGCAAACTGGGAGCGTGTGCTGTATTATATCAGGGACGCAAGGAATATCTATTTTGACACGGCGTACTGTGCAGAGTATATGTCTGACGAGATGTTTATGGAAATGTTCAGGGCTTACGGCGAGGACAGGATATTGTTCGGAAGCGACCTTCCTTGGAGCGATCCGCACGATGAGATAAGAATGATCGACAGAATGCCGATAAGCGACAGCGCAAAGGACAAGATATTTTATAAAAATGCGGCGGAGCTGTTGAAGATAGATATATAAAATAAAGGACGTGACTTTATCGGTCACGTCCTTGCCTTATATCCGGTTATTCGGCGTCTTTGCCTGCCGCCGCAAGTGCTATAGCGCATTCGATACGCTTTTTCTGAAGCTCGCAGGACAGCTTGTGGGGCTTCTTTACATCGCCCTCATAGATAAAGCTGTTTGCGTTACAGCCGCCGGAGCAGTAGAATCTTGCCCAGCAGTTACCGCAGTTTTCCTTGCTGTAGATATGTATTCCGGCAAAGTAATCCTTTATCTTCTGATCAATCTTGTCTGAGAAAATGTCGCCCATCTTCCATTCTTCGATACCTACGAACTGGTGGCAGGGGTAAATATCGCCGTCGGGGGTAACGGCAACATATTCGTTGCCGCATCCGCATCCACGCAGACGCTTTACGGCGCATGGACCCTGATTTAAGTCTATCATAAAGTGGAAGAAATTGAACTTACGCTTATTTGCGAGCTTCTGCTCCTCCATCAGCTTTTCAAGTCTGTCATATTCGGCGAATATAGTGGGGAGGTCGCTCTCTGTGATAGCGTAGGGCATTTTGGGATCGGTCACAACAGGCTCTACGGAGAGCTGTTCGAAGCCGAGATCGCTTATATGCAGAACATCGTTTGCAAAATCAAGATTGTACTTTGTGAACGTACCTCTTACATCTGTCTCT
>ERZ1694966.479-NODE-479-length-23829-cov-7.521789_pt1 | contig 23829 bp, 12 predicted proteins | sample MGYA00581611_ERZ1694966 | MGnify/ENA primary metagenome ERZ1694966 (study PRJEB42213, sample SAMN07424282) | human gut metagenome | biome: ENVO:00009003; feature: ENVO:2100002; material: ENVO:00002003 | host: Homo sapiens | place: USA | collected 2014 ...
ATCGTCGGCAGCGTCAGATGTGTATAAGAGACAGGATAATGAAGCCCTCACCTTTTTTACTGGTGATCAATTCATTGATGCAGGAGGATTTGTACTAAAAGAGCTTTTTGAAAGGTATCCAAACGCAAATATACTTGATTTAATAATGTTAGCTACCAATATCTACATAGATAAATGGGACTCCAAGCTTAATACCTTTTTTCTTAATTCGAAAATAACTCAACCATCTTTTAAAGCAGATCAGAAAAAGGAAGAGACCTGCAAATATTTTAAAGGACTTTTGAATGAAACATTACCTTATATTATAGGTTATTGCCAAGTTACCAACAAAAAGACCAAATTATTTCCTGCATGCAGAGACAACTCTGTTTTATCAGGTTCTCGTACTTTTGTTAATTTCCACCATACATTTCAAAACGGCATCATGCTTTCTAAAGAAGCCTTAATACGATATCATTTTTTGCCATTAGGGTGTGAGATTCTACAAGGGAAAATAGCAGTAATCCATAGCAACAACCCACAAATATCCGAATTATATGCAAGAAATTGTTGTAGTAGAAATCTCACCTCCATCGGACAAAATTTTTCTGATGGAATTTTGAGAAATAGATCTAAAGCAATAGGTACTGCACTTTTTCGCTATATAGATGACATCATTAATAAATATATAGACGATGAAACACAAAATACATCGCTAACCCTTTATCATTTTACAAACTTCGGGGCAAGTCCTGAAATACATATTTATACGCTCCCATTTATGGCCTTTGATTTTTATAATGACACACAAAAAGCTATATATAAACAGGATTGGAATAAATTTATAGCTTATCACTATTATAGCCCAGAAATTAAAAATGCAAAATATATAGAGAAATCAAACCTATTTATCACAATAGAAAAAACAGTTGAAAAACAAATAACCGAGGAGCAGTTTAAGTATTGGAAAAATAATATTTATGAGAAATTGCTCGTTAGTAAAAGTATTATTCCCGACATACGTAAATGGAGTGAGAATCATCACTTCAATTTAAATTTATTGAAACGATACTTAATTAAAGTCAGAAATATGAAGAAAGAAACTATTGTTATCATTGATCAGATAGCAAATGCTATTATCAAACACACAAAAGAAACAGAGATGAATAAAGTTATAACAATTCTTAATGGAGCTAAAAGCTCATTCCTTTTAAGACGCTTTATTCTTAAAGTAGTGGATAATCATTATAAGCAAAATAATGAGCAATCATTGATTACTGTAGAAGATTATGTGGAATATCTTTTTCCTGATTCTTGCTCTTGGACAGAAATTCGGGATGTACTTCTCATTGCTATCTATCAAAAATTGCACGAGTTAAATTTACACGTAAATATAGAGTTAACAGACAATGATATCTTCCCCAATGATGATGATTAAACTTAAAAATAAATAACATGGAAAATAAACTCAAAGTACAAGGATTCTACTTAATAGATGTAGATGTTGTTGCATTAAATAATGCTGGAAAAAATATGCTTTCTAATTTTGATAATGGTGTAGCAACCAAATCTATTATCAAAAATGGAAGAAATTATGTATATGTTTCAGGACAATCCGTCCGTTATTGGTGGAGAGATGCTTTGCAAAAGAATTGCAGATGGACATTATCTCCTGTAGTAAGAGAAGAAAAAATCGCATATACTAATGCAAATCCAATTGAATATCCAGATGACGATGTATTCGGATATATGAGAGCTGCTTCGGAAGAAATCACTGACGAAAAAGGTAAAAAGAAAAAAACGAACATTACTGTGACCCGTGTTTCTCCTTTAAAGAATTCTGTTATTGTATCTGTTTGTGCTGTACGCCCTATAGAAAATTGGTCCAGTATGGCACGACAGGAAGGAGATTCGGTTCCTTATGGTAAACAAGAATATAGTGCTATAATGAAAGGCATGTTTAGCCTTGATTTAAACATGCTTGGGACATTTTCAAATTACAATAAATCTGGATTTCAAAATCTATCAGAGAAACTAAAAAATGAAGCTTTGGAGAAAGGAGCTATCGAAATAAATGATGACTATATCCCTAATCAAAGACTAATTCAGCTACCTCTTGCTATCCGTCAACAGAGAGCTATTGATACTATCAAGGCTTTAAAAAACATATCAGGTGGGGCTATGCAAACCAGTAATATGGGAGATATTACTCCGAAATTTATAGTTTTGGCAACAACTAATACCGGCAATCATCCCTTCTCACACATTGTAAAAAGCCAAGGTGAAAGAGATGATGTAGCAGTATTAAATATAGACGGATTAAAGGAAGTTATAGAAGAATACAAAGATAACTACAGAGGTAAAATATTTATTGGAAAACGAAATGGATTCTTTGATGATGAAAACGAAGTATTAAAGAAACTGCAAGAAGAATATAAGGATCTAATAGAATATGGACCTGTAAATGCGACAATCGACGCCTATTGCGAACAATTAAAACAGCAAATGACATAATGGAAGCATACCGTATCACAATTAGCTCATGGACTTCCAGTTTCAGGTATCCGAATCTAATATCTGGATTCCAACCAACTCTGCATGTTCCACCAATTAGTACGGTATTAGGAATATTGAACGCATGTGCTGGAAAATATATTCCTCATAAAGATATCAAACTAGGATATTACTTTGATTTTGAAGCAAAATCTGTTGATTTGGAAACAATCTATCAAGTAGAGACTAACAGCAAAAATATTCCTAAAAATCAAGTAAAACCGAACATAATAAGAAGGGAGTTCCTTTTCAATAACAGACTGTTTGTGTATTTTACAGATAGTAAATGGGCCGATTTATTCAAAAGCCCCTATTATCCCATCCTTTTAGGAAGAAGTTCCGACTTGGGTACAATACACCGTATAGAGACTGTAGAGTTACAGGAAATAGCGAATGCCTGCAAAATAAAGGGACAAGTAATACCCATAAATGGGAATTACTTACCTGGCACGGTACAGCCACTTCCTAAATATTTCACAGGTACTATTCCCCGAAATAATATTGGAACAGAAGCATATTCTGTCATCTCATACGATACAGTAGATATTCCTTCCCATCTGACTGCTTATAGGGACACTATAGACGGAACTGAAATAGATATCTATTTTCATCAATTACATTTTGAACAAGAAGAATGAAAGATAAGTCAAAGGAACTTCGGATATTGGCAAAATCCATCCCCGAAGTTCCTTTACAAACTCACATTGATGACTGTCTTGCCATCTTAAGACAGCTCATCATTAGTTTTCCCAACTTACCTCTAAGCAACAAAGAGGAGTTTTGGAAACTTCTAACAACTTGCATTATTTTTCATGATACAGGAAAAGCACATAAAGAATTTCAGAAGATTCTGCACCAAGCTTCTACATTTTATTGGTATGAACAACGCCATGAACTATTTTCTCTTTATTTCATCAATCAGGCTAATATAGACTCCAATATTAAAGAACTGGTTTTATCTACAGTCGCAGGTCACCACAAAGGTATCGAGGAGTTGAAAAAGTTCGCAAGGAAAAATTACCAAAGAGAACATTCGGACATGACAGATGAAGATGAGCTTAACTTTAAGACTGAAAGTAAAAAACTAAATGAGAAATTAGTTTGGAAAATCCTAAATGAATATGGTTATAAACCAACTGAAGACGATTCTTTCGATATACATCATTATCTGGAACAAGAATGCAGGTCATATTCAATTAAACATAAAGACTTCTTAATCCGTCTTCTGCTCGTTGGGTATTTAAAGCAATGTGATCATTTAGCCTCTGCAGGCATACAGCATATCAAAAATCTTTCTTTGAATGATTTTGATTTTTTATATCAATATATGCTTTATAGCCATCAAGAGAAGGTTTGTCAGATTATAGGAAATGTGATTCTATCTGCACCGACTGGTTCTGGAAAAACGGAAACCGCTCTCTTATGGCTAAGAAAACAAATGGAAGAAAAAGGATGTGGAAGAGTCTTTTATGTACTGCCCTACATAGCATCCATTAATGCTATGTACGAAAGGTTGGATAAAAAAATAGGAAAATGAGAAAACAAAGTAGGTATGGTTCATGGAAGATTATTACAATACATAGAATATAAAATGTCTACCGATTCTAGTTCTATAAGTGAAAAGAAACGATTAGCTAATGATTTCAAAACACTTGTTACTCCACTAAAAATAGTCACACCATTCCAGCTACTAAAATACTTATTTGGTTTAAAAGGATTTGAGAAAGGTATAGCTGAATGGAGCGGAAGTTATTTTATTTTTGATGAGATTCATGCCTATGACGCAAAAACATTCGCTCAAATACTTATATTCCTCCACTTTATTACTACATATATGAATGCCAATGTGCTGATTATGACAGCAACTTTGCCTACTTTCATGAACAAACTATTAAAAAAGGCTATTGGCAAACATAGTACTATTGTCGCAGATCGTACCCTCTATGCAAGTTTTATCAGGCACAAAATTAAGTTGGAAAAAGGGACTCTTGAATCTTCTTTAGACATGATTCAAGCAGATATTGATGCTGGTAAAAAGGTGTTGGTTGTATGCAACACTATCGAACAAGCCCAAATTGTCTATTCGCATTTATATACTGAGCAAAAGAAGACTCTACTACACGGTGCTTTCAATGCTGAAGACAGAAAGAATAAGGAAAAAGATCTTCAGCAAGATAATATACGATTACTTGTCGGTACACAGACTATAGAAGTCAGTCTTGATCTAGATTTTGAAACTATTTATACGGAGCCCGCCCCCCTGGATGCATTAATCCAAAGATTTGGACGTATCAATCGAAAAAGAAAAGAAGGAATATCCCTCTGCCATATATTTACCAGCAAAAATGAAAAAGACAGGTTCATCTATAATCCTAAAACCATAGAAGAAACGATATCCGTACTAAAAACAATAGTGAAGCTAGATAACGGAATCATATATGAGAGCAAAGTCCAAAAATATATGGATATTGTATATCCCAAATGGGAGAATAAACAACAAAAAGATTTCGATATGACTTTTAGTGCTTTATCTTACTTTGTCGACCACTCTCTTTCTCCGTTATTCTATGATGAAAAAAAGGAAGAACTCTTTTATAAACAATTTGATGGCACTAAAGTATTGCCAATAGACTTAGTTGAGACTTACGACACCTATCTGCAACAGAAACAATTTGTCAAAGCCGATGGACTGCTTGTCTCTATACGAGAAAGCAAGCTATTCCATTTATTAAAAGAAGAAAGCGCCTACAAAGAATCACTTTACCTGAAAAACGCAACTAGCGATAAATTGGAATATAAAACATTTTTTGTTATCAAGAGACCTTATAACAGTGAGTTGGGACTCGTAATAAAAGATTCTCTAGTGGCACCGAATAGCACTTAAAATGAATACTCTGTTGCGCAATTGATCATAAATATATATCTTTGAAGACATAATAGAATATTGGATATGGCTATAATTACTATTAAAGACTTACTGCGCTTAAAAGGTCTGGATATTAACTCTAAAATAAAATTAGTGAGACACAAAGACACCAGACATGAGAAATATATAAATGGAAATCTTATTCAGGGCAACCCATATTTCTGGTATCGAAATGATCCGGATATGTTTATTGCCTACCAATGTGAACAGAGCAAAGATGTTTTCAAGGATGTAGATTACATCGTCTCCTTCGTAGAAGAGTCAGGTACTTTAGCGCGATTTGTGGGTATTTTCAAGATTCTTTCTTCAAAGTTAAACAGTAGCACAAATAAAATTAATTATCAAATGGAAGAGGTTTTCGGTTTTGACGAACTAAAAGAACGTATTATAATTGATTGGGGACTGGCAGCACAATCATGGCATCAATGGCTTGACAAAAATGATAAGAATGTGATCGAAATAACACCTGGGTTCGATTATATTTTTCCAGGATACTCCAATGTCATACTAAATTACAGCCAGTTACAGGATATTATTATTAAAAATGAATATCCTGAATGGAAACGGATGTTATCATCTGTAAACTGTATATATGTAATTACAGATCAAAGTACAGGAAACAATTACATCGGATCAACTTATAATAGAGAAGGTATATGGCAACGGTGGAAGGTATATGCAAAAACAGGACATGGCAATAACAAAATTTTAAAAGAACTATGCTTGTCTGATAATAAATATGCCAATAATTTCTCATGGTCAATTCTTGAAATTCTTCCATTAGGAATAAGCAATAATGAGGCAATAGCTATTGAGTCTCTTTATAAGAAAAAACTAGGAACCAGAGCATATGGACTAAATCAAAATTAAGGAATGGATACAGGATATCTATCAGTCTTTTAATTCCAATAGATATCCATCAATGTGCAGATGTCGATTTTACTTCAATCACATTATAAACTAACCTAATCTAAATTACAATGAAAACTATCCACCAATGGAACCTTCTTATTGCCAGAAACGACCTTTATCTCATTCTCTCCCGGCTGCAACTCCACATTCTTCCATTCCAAAATAGCATACTGATCCGGCATTGCCTTACCATAGCTTTTTCCATTGACAAACAGTTCCGCCCCGGGCTGATTAGTGAATGCAGTAATCGTTTGCAGACGTCGGGAACGTACGGTGTTACGTTTTCCGGCCAGATAAAGCACAGGTTCTTCCTTGTTCCAGTTAGCCTTATAAAAGTAGAACGCGTCTTTACGTACTTTCCGGTCAAAGGTAACCAGCCCCTTATCATTAATTCCCGGACGATCACCTTCCGTACGGTGAGCCGCACCGAAATCAAACATATTCCATACAAAGCTACCCCATATATAAGGACGGGAAGAAATCGCTTTCCAGTTCTCGATATGATAATAGGTCTGCCAATTCTCCGGATGCCACCAACTGTTTGGCACGGATTTTACCAACGAATCCTGCTGATGATAAATGCTGGCACCGGCACCATACTCACTGATAGCAATACGGATTTCCGGATGATCTCTATGCATACCGTCCAGCCAGCGTCCTAAATCAGCCGGGGTGCCTCCATACCATCCGTCGTACCGATTCCATGCGATGGCATCCGTTATGAAATTCAAGTCACCCATTTGATTACTTGCCGAAGTGGTAGGACGCGTAGTATCTTCCTGATGCGCCAGCTCATTTAATTCCTTGATATATTCCACCGGATTATCACCGGATTCAAGCAGTTCATTGAACAGCCCCCATATACAGATAGAAGGATGATTAAAATGTTGGCGGATCAGCTCCTTCAGCTGTTCTTTCCCATTGGCACGGAAAGAAGGCAGATTAACAAATCCTTTATCATCATATCCTCCGGGACCGATAAAAGGTATTTCTGCCCAGACAATAATCCCATTCTTATCCATCAGATCATAGAAATAGGTAGCTTGCGGATAATGTGCCAGCCGAACCGCATTCACTCCCATTTCCAGCATCAGGGCTGCATCTTCTTCATGATGCTGAGGACGTAAAGCATTACCCACCTCACTCCTGTCCTGATGCCGGCAAACACCGTGAAGAGGCAGATGCTTACCATTCAAAAAGAATCCCTTATCCGGATCAATCCGATAATAACGAAGTCCTAAAGGCTGCGTCACACAATCTACCAGTTGCCCTCCTCTCGACAGAGAAACCTCCGCCCGATAAAGGAACGGGTCCTGACGGCCATTCCACAGATGAGGATTATTTATCTCAAATGTAAGTTCCTGCTGCAAAGCTGCATTCCCGGCAAGAGTAAGTGTCTGTTTCTGTTGCGCCACCACTTTCTGACCATCCAGCAAACGGACACCCAGTTCTACTTCCTGACCGGCATTATTGCCATTTGCCAAATCAACGACCGCCCTTATTTTCGCATATTGATGACTGACACTATCCTGTATCAGACGAACTCCCGGAGAAGCATAATTCAAAGGAGAAATACATGCCTCATCAGTGATCAGCAGATGCACATCCCTGTAAATACCGCCATAAAAATTAAAGTCACCCACCAAAGGCATCACGTCCAGTTGTTCTCCATTATTCACCCGCACTAATATAGAGTTCTCTTTTCCATAATTCACCTCTCCGGTTATTTCAAAGACAAAAGCTCCGTATCCTCCACGATGTTCACCGATATGACGGCGATTGATAAATACATCTGCTATACTGTTCGCCCCTTCGAAACGAAGGAAAAGACGCTTGCCTTGCCATTCGGGACGAATGAACAGTTTCTTTTCATAATTACCGATTCCCCGTTTATAGTCGATCTTTCCGGACAAAGCATCCTGTGTATTCCAGGTATGGGGCAGATCTACTCTTATTTCCGACCCTTTCTGCACCTGATGCGAGAATCGGAACTTCCAGTTGTCGTTTAATAAAATATCCTGCCGCTGAGCAAATAGCGGCATACTGCAAAACAGAAATAAAGCAACTGCCATCAAACGGCAGCATGACATAATTGGTGTTCTCATATTATTTTTTTAATGATGATTTCTTCACTTTGGTAAAAGAAGAGAGTGATTCAACTTTACTCTTATATTTTTTCTCATTGACTCTATTTTTGTTTTCTTCTTTATCTATCCGATGATCGAACAGCATACTTGCTTTCTTCACGTCACCTTTCATCCATTCGGCATAACTAAAACGTTGATCAACCGCATTGTCTCCCCCTTCCCACTGAATATAGACTTCATCCTTCGTCTTAGCCTTCAGATTGCTGAAAACTTTTGCAAAGCTCTGTCCATCCAACTGTTCTGCTGGTTGTGGTATCTGACATAACTCGCACAAAGTAGGATACAAATCTACAAACTCAACCATCGACCGGGTCTTTCCTTTTTTCATTCCGGGCACACGGATAATCAACGGCACATGAGTAGAACGGTCCATCAGATTATGTTTACCCACAAAATCATGTTCGCCCAGATTCCAGCCATGATCTCCCAACAGTACCACAATCGTATTCTCCGCCAGGCCTAACTCATCCAGAGCATCCAGCACTTTTCCGATTTGTGCATCCACGTAGCTCAGGCAAGCATAATATCCATGCTTCACTTCCCGCTGAAAATCGGCATCCCCCGTATCAGCCACCCGTGCATAAGCATATATCTCACTCGAATTACGGACTTGTTCCGGCAAGCCTTCCGGTCTGAAACGGTTGGAAGCCAAAGGTATCTCTTCCCGCTTATACAAATCCCAATATTTCTTCGGGGCATTAAACGGCAAATGAGGTTTCCAAAATCCGCAAGCCAGGAAAAACGGCTTGTTCATTTCTTTCATACGCCGCAGGTCACGAATGGCACGTTCCGCCAATTTTCCGTCATCGTATGCCGTATCCGGAACATCTGCTGACTCGCAAAACGGTCCGCGCATAGTCTTGGGATTGATCGTCTTGCCCGATTCTGAGTTCATCCAAAGTTCCCATTTATTATATTCCGCCCAATAGACATCGTATCCATCCGGATGATTCCGGTAGGGAGGTTCGCTCCACGATGCGGCATGATCGCTCATGTGGTGAAAAACTTTGCCATCCGAAACTGTATGATAACCATTCTTTGTAAACCATCCGGAAAGAGGTATAGCCTCCGGACAATCCTTGCTGGCATAAGCCGAGAAATTCACAAAACGATCGGGATAGTGAGGATATACGCCTGTCAGAAGGCTGGCACGGGAAGCGCCACTCACCGGAACATTGCAATAAGCGTTCTGAAACAAGACTCCGCTCGATGCCAGACGATCCATATTCGGAGTCTTGACCGCCTCCACTCCGTAACAACCCAGTTCGGGACGCATATCGTCAGCCATCAGAAAAAGAACATTCATTCTGGAAACATCGGAGACATTGTGCTGCGCCTGCACAGCAGAGGCCATACAGCAAGCTGTCCCGCAAAGAAGGGTATATTTTACCGAAATAGCGTTCTTCATTTTATAGTTTAAATTTTCAAGACCTGCAATATACAAAATATTACAGGTCTTGCCTCTGTTTTTACTCAAAAAATTATTTAGTCCATACCGGATTCTGTTCCAGATTCGTATTCAGTGCCAGTTGCTTCAGAGGCAGCGGATACAGGTAATAATGTTCCTGCCATCCGAGCGGAGCGTCAAAGAAGTAAACATACCCTTCGTCATTACTCGGTCCGCCGGTCACTTTCAGATTTTTAGCCGAAGCTCCCGTCACATATACTCCCAACGGGCGTTTATTGACATAGTCTCCTTTTTTCCATCTGCGAAGGTCATCCAGACGGAATCCTTCCCCCATCAGTTCCACACGTCTCTCCCTGCGTACCTCCCACAGAAGAGCAGGAACGGAAGGATCACGGGCCGTATCAAAATCATCTGTAATGTCTTCGACCGTCATTTTCGCTACATGTCCGCGTGCACGAAGTTTATTAATGGATTTATCGGCAGCCGTCTGATCAAACTTACCTAATTCGCACATGGCTTCGGCATAATTCACCATTACCTCTCCTACACGGAACAAAGGCGCATCTGTCGTATTCACTCCATTGGCATTGGTAGCTACGGTATGCGTATTATAGTACTTCCATACCCAGAATCCCATTTGAGAAGCATTCCAGCCCTGTCCCCAGTTCTGATTCTTGAAGTGCGGCTGCCCCTGCACCGTGAATCCTTTGAAGTTGGAAGACGGCAAACGATGATAAGTCTCACCGGAGATTGTAGCAAGAAGATCTATAAACTCTCTGTCCTGCGCATGATCCGTATATTTCCAGTCGGCCGTGCTCGGACCATTTTCTTTCTTTACCATATAGGGAGGACATATCGTCAGATACAACCGGTAATCACGGTCGCGGAACTGTCCATAAATCTCCTTATCACCACCATACCGACTGGTGGTAGTACTTACCGGACGACCATCCGTACACAGATAACTGTCTACCGCATCCTTTGTCGCCTCAATATAAGATTCACCGGTACGCACCATACGTGTCAGACCATGCATCAACTGACCGGTTTCATAGGCTTTATACAAGATAATGCCCGTTACCCCATCCAAAGATTCCGAATTGAAAAGCTCGTCATACTGTGGATGCACATTCGGATAAACCTTCAAAACTTCTTCCGACGCACGTACACATTCTTTCAAGTAAGTCTCGGCATCAGACAATCCATGATATTTCCGCCAAGTACCCTCGAACAAGGCAAAACGGGAAATAAGTGCCTGCACCACAGATATACCAATGGTGTTTTTGCCATCGTCCGCACCGATATGTGTCTCCGCATATTTCAGATTGGACAGGATATTCGAAGCCACCAGATCGCGACTATCCCGTTTGCCGTACAGTTCCGGACTGTCTTCTTTCAACGCATTCTCCACCCAAGGGATATCTCCAAAGCGGGAAAGCATCTGAAAGTATTTATATGAACGGAAGAAATAGCCGACACTGCGCCAGTGCTCCTTCTCCGTATCATTCATCTGCGAACCATCGATATTGTCCAGCATCAGATTTACCCGGCGGATATAGTCGTAATCCCATTCCTTGACTTCATCTGTTGCCTTCGCCTTCTGGTATGCCCACTGCCCTTCATATCCGGACAAACCTTTGATCATATTGTCCGACTCAAAATCTCCGCGGAATATTTCGTCCGTCTGCCCCGTATCATACGTATATCCGAAGAATACATTATATAATCCCCATGCATACGTTTTGAAGTTATCATAGGTAGTAAAGACTGTCGCTTCCGTCTGTTGTCCTTTCGGATAAACTTCCAGAAAAGAGTCATTCAAACAAGACGACATCAGCAAACAGAGACTAATGCCCGTACCCAGTATATATTTCTTCATAACAATTACTCTTTTAAATAGTGAAACAATCAGAATGAAAGGTTGATACCAAACGAATACTGCCGCATATACGGATAGGTAAAACCGCGTTGTCCCAAGTCATCCGTTACCGAACGTTCCGGATCGAGTCCTTTCGGCAAATGATCGAATGTATAAAGATTCTCACCGCTAAAGAAGACAGCCAGATTATTGACACCGATCTTATTCATCCACTTGGACGGGAAATTATAAGATAAGGTGATGTTCCGGATACTCAGGTAGGAACCATCCTGCAGATAACGGGTCTGAATACGTGTATTGGCAGCTGTATTTCCGGCAGCTTTCTCATACAGACGGGGGAAATAGCTGTCTGTGCGTTCCGGCGTCCAGTAATTCAGTTGTGTGTCATATACCGTCGTCCATGCGTCATAATGCGGATAGAACAAGTCATTCATAATCCACAAATCACGTTTGCCTACTCCTTGCAACAGGAAAGATAAAGAAAACCCCTTCCAGCTTGCACCACCGTGGATGCCATACTGATAACGACGGGTACTATTACCGATGATCTTACGATCGCCCGGATCTTTTGTCGTACTTGTGCCTCCGTTGATAATATCGTTGTCATCCAGATCTTTATACAGGATATCACCCGGATTCGGATTGTAGCCTTCCACTTTTGGAATGCCTGCTTTCAGCTTGCCATCGGCATCGAAATCATCAACAGTATACAGGCGGTCGGTAACATACCCCCAGATTTCACCCAGTTCCATACCTACACGGTAAGTATCTTTATCGTTCTTATCCTTGCCGAAGAGACCTGTCTCGTTATTATACTTGGTAATCTTGGTTTTAGCATCATAAAGGTTAAAGCCCAGATTGTATTTCACTTTTCCGATCTGATCATTCCAGTCTACAGTGATCTCCCATCCTTTGGAACGAAGATCGGCAGTATTCTGCAAAGGAGCACTTGCACCCAGTACAGCCGGTAATTCCGCTCCCGGAGCGAGCATACCTTTCGTATCACGACGATACCAGTCGAATACAAGATTCAGCCTGTTGTTCAATAAACCCAGATCAAAACCGACATCGACAGTCGTCACTTTCTCCCAGGTAAAACTGTTACTGACCAATGCAGCTGGTTTAAGGGTAGTTACCTTGATACCCGAAACGGTCCAGTAAGCCTGCTCGGCATCCATGCCTGGAATATAAGCGTAAGGAGTGATACTCTGATTGCCGATATTACCCCACGAAGCACGCAATTTTAAATTAGACAATACGGATGTCAACGGTTTCATAAACGCTTCTTCGCTCACACGCCATCCGGCAGAGACAGAAGGAAAGAAACCGAAGCGACTGTCTTTCGGAAATTTGGAAGAGCCGTCATAGCGTCCGTTCGTTTCAATCAGATATTTGCCGGCAAAGGAGTAGTTGATACGATAGAATAATCCTCTTACTGTATAGCGTTCGAATTTATCTTTAGCGAAATAATCTCCTGTAGCCTGCGATATAGAAGGAAGGTCTTCGTTAATCATGTTCATACGCGACATTTCCGCATAGCGATAGTCACTGCTCTCCTGATTGAAACCTCCCATCACGGTGACTTCATGCTTGCCCCATGTGTTATTGTAGTTTCCGTAGAAGTTCAGGGCATTATAATCGGTAATGCCGTTGGAGTTTTCATACTTAGAGTTTGCCGTCGAAGTCTCTTTCACAAAGTTACCTCCGTGGGCATAATAGAACTTCTTTTCAAACTTGGTCTTTTCATTACTCAGATGGTTGTATGTATATTCACCCACCAGTCTGACGTTCTTCAAAGGAGTAATCGTCACCTTTCCGAAGATACGGATATTGTTTTTCTGGATAGTCGTCGGATAAGCAAGATTAATCAGATTCCGGGGAGTATTAATCGGTAGTTCTTCTCCGTCGATATTCATTGTTCCGGTAGGGAAATAAGACGGGAAGGCAACGGCTGCTCCCCAGATTCCATATCCTCCCGAAGTCTCCGGCAATTCTGATTTCGAGTTCGTGTATTTGATATCCAGTTCCGGAGTAATCCATGAGAATACGTCCGAACGGATATAAGAAGACACATTGTAACGTTTATACGCATCCTTGTCCGAGGCCAGCACTCCATTCTCATCGACCATACCGAAAGAGAAACGATAAGATATATCTTTCGTGCCGCCACCTACAGAAAGATTGTGCGTCTGCTGGAAACCGGTCTCCATCATATCATCAAACAGATTGGTTTCTGCCAGACTATAGCGCAATCCGTCCACCATTGCATACCCATCGGGATAAGCCGAAGGATTGGCATTGTATTCTTTCAATAAATCCAGCCACGTATCCACATTCTGTCCACTCTGATAGTTGATGGTTCCCATGTCTTTATAAGCCTGCACCGTCTGAAGCGGTGTTGCCTTACGAGGCATATTGGCAGGTCTGCTAAATGAGAAATTGTTAGAATAATTAATAGAAAGCCTGGTTGAATCCGATCCTTTCTTTGTCGTAATCAGAATGACGCCAAATGCGGCACGTGCCCCGTAGATAGCCGAAGAAGCAGCATCTTTCAAGACCGTTACTGATTCAATATCATTCGGATCGAGCATATTGATATCCATTTCTACGTTATCCACCAGAACCAACGGTTTGCCATTCTTATCCAGACTGTTGACACCACGGATATTGAAACTCATTTCCTCTCCAGGTCTACCGGAGTTACCCGTAATCTGCAAACCGGGCATCGCGCCTTTCAAGGCATCGCTGACCGACACTACCGGACGGTCTCCCAATACTTCATCCATCTTCACGCTGCTTACCGCACCAGTCAGATTCGCTTTCTTCTGTACACCGTAGCCTACTACCACCACTTCGTCAATCAGACGGCTGTCTTCTTTCAGAGCAATGTGCAAAGGAGTCTGATTTTTGACAACGACTTCCTGCGTAGCATATCCGATATAAGACACGGATAATCGTGCATTCGGAGTCACCGACAGAGAAAAGTTTCCATCCATATCCGTAATCGTACCTTCCGTAGAATTCAGCACTTTCACATTGGCACCAATCACTCCTTCACCCGAAGGATCGGTCACTTTGCCTTTCAGGACAAACGCTTTTCCCTGTTCCTTTTCAGGCACTGCGGCATGGAATATGACCACCCGGTTTCCGTTCACTTCATAACTGATCCCCGTACCGATCAGCAGTTGGGCCATCACGTCATTAATTGTACCCTTGTCCACGTTCACAGAGACTTTCTTATTCAGGTCAATGTCGTTATTGCGAATCAGAAAAGAATAATTTCCCTGCTTCCTGACTACTTCAATGGCTTCTTTCAAAGTAACGTTATCTGCTTTGACACTGAACTTCTTGTTTTGTTCCTGTGCTGAAAGTTGAAAACCTGTCAGGACATTACTTAGAGACAAAAGCAGAAACATCAATAATGTTTTTCTTATTATCAATCTCATTTTTATCACTATTAAAGGTTAACATATAGTTATTTATCGTAGCTGCGGACTGCCGATATATCTATCGGCTGTGTCCATTTTCTTTCTCCTTCCTTTTATCTTACCCCCTTTCTTTTATCGGTAATAAAGATGGTGTCACCACTGACTTTCCACGTGTATTGTTTCTCAACGTTGATTTCGTGTAATATATCATAAATATTCTGATTGCTGTCGAAGGAACCGGAGAAGTGTTCGGCCTTCAGACGTTCGCTTTCTATGCTGATCTTCACCTGGAATTTACGTTCCAGACGATGGGCAATATCAGCGAATGAAGCATTCTCGAAGGTCAACCCGCCATCCAGCCAATCGCAGGCTTTACTTGCATTGGTCTTCAGCTTTTCCATTCGTCCGGTGTTCTTGTTATACAGTGCCTGCTCATTCGGGAATAATTTCATCACAGAATTAGCAGACGCCGATAAATTCACCCTGCCTTCCAGCAGAGACACCATCACATAATTATCGTCATCATAAGCACGGACATTGAATACCGTGCCGACTACCTGCACCTGCACATCGTTCGTCTTCACGAAGAAGGGAATCTCTGCATTTTTCGCAACTTTAAAGTATCCTTCGCCATCCAACGTCACATTACGTTCGCGGATACCAAACCCACGGTGATAGCGCAATACAGAACCTGCATTCAGAGAAACCTCCGTCCCGTCAGGAAGAACGATATTCGTTCTTGATCCGGCAGGAACCTTGATTTCGTAAGGAGAATCGGCGTTGGTATATACTTCCGTCAGATTTTCCGTATACGTATACCAGAAATAGTTGCAGCCGATCAGCAGAATAACGGCGGCAGCCACTTTCAGCCAGACAGGTATCAGTTTCCGGACAGGCTTCGAAGAGGCAGGAACAGTCATTCTCTCCTTTATCCGCACTAAATTGGAGTTTTCTATTTCTGCAAACGACGGTACGGAAGAAAGTGCCCATACGGCAGACATTTCCCGGAAAGTCCGGGCAGCTGCTTCATTGGAAGCCAGAAAGGCAAGCAACGTTTCTTTTTCTTCATCGGTACTATTGCCCGACAAATAATTACTAATCTGTAATTCCAGTTCTTCTTTATCGTAATATTCTATCATAAACCGTTCTTTTTCTATGGTGTATATAACTAGATACGCAATAAAAAAAGAAACGTTTAAAAGAAAACCGATTTTTTTTAAAGAAACATCAAAATAGCTATCATATAGGGAGTACCAAGGGATTCGCGCAATTTAGTCAGCGCAATTTTCATCTGCACCCTGACCGTGGCGACATTAATATTCTGCTCTTCCGCAATTTCGCTGTACGATTTGCCTTCATACAGGCTCGCCTTAAAAACAGCACGGCATTTGGCAGGGAGTTCCTCTACTTTCCGCAGAATGATCTCGTTCATTTCACTGCTTTCCAATGCCTGCAATGGATTGTCGGAAGAAAGAATATGATTTTCTAGAAAAGCCCATATTTCCTCCATCTGTTCGGTTATTATACGCTCATTAAAAGCGGAAGACCGCAAATAACTGATACTTGCATTCTGTATAGCCCGACGAAGATACGGAAGGGCAGGATAAGTGATATGGTGGCGATTCTGCCAGAAAGAGACGAAGACATCATTGACTATTTCACCGGCGACTCTCTTGTCATGTACATAGTAAACAGCTATCGCACACAGGTATAAATAGTACGTATGATAAATTTTATCAAATGCTTTGGTGCTACCGTGATTCAGTTGTTCGATTAGTTTTTCAGAGACTTCTGGTAAATTCATTCGTTCTTTTTCTTTAAGGGACGGGTGCAAATATAGCGATTAATTCAGAAACTCAAAATTCCGGTTATTAAAACCGGAACTTTGAATCGTGAATTATAACCCCATCGGTATCTTCAACAGATACCATACGATAAACAGCAATGTCCATGCTGCCAGAATGCACAAGGAGTACCTCCATGTATATTTCAGCAACGATCCGTATGTGATCTGTTTGTCATATTGCCGCATATACGTCAACACCAGCGGCATATAGAATAAGAAAGGAGTAATGGCATTCGTCGAACTGTCTCCGATACGAAAAGCACACTGCGTGACGTCCGGCGAAATCCCCATCTGCGCAAACATCGGGATGAAGATGAAAGACATAAATGCCCATTTGGAAGTGGCGGATACCATAATCAGATTGATAAATGCCGTAAACAGGATAAACAAGATGAGTGCGGACAAAGGAGCCGGCTCAAAAGAAGAAAGCAGGTCCGCTCCCATAATCGCAAGACACTTGTCCAGATGAGAATACTCGAAACAGGCAAACATCTGGGCAGCAAAGAAAGCAATAACGAAATACACACCCAGCAGTTTGATCGGCTGGGTAAGTCCTTCAATCACATCATTATCGCTGCGATAACGACCGGAACTGAACCCATAAGCCATCCCCGTAAAGCCTGCGCCCAAAGATAGCAGAAACAGGATACCGGCAATGAAGGGCGAGTGCATCAAACCTCCGTTAACGCCACGCAGGATACCATAGGAAGAGAAAGTAAGCCACAAAATAAGGGCAACGTATATCCCTGCCACTGTGACAGCCACCATCAACGCACGACGTTCTTTCCGTGACAAAGGGCGGTAGGCTTCGACTTTCACACTTCCCTCATATTTTCCTAAGTTCGGGAGAAGCCATTTCTGAGTCACCCAATAAACGATCCCTGTAATTACCACTGTCGAAGCGCTCATAAAGAAGTAGTTGCACAGCGGCTCCGTGTTTCCCTGATATCCCATCAGTGTGAGCGCGGCTTCCTGAGTGGTATGCGCCAAGAGCGGGTCCATCGTACTCAGTACGATATTGGCACTATATCCGCAGGCCACGGAAACGTAAGCCGTCACAATCCCCGCTATCGGATGAAGTCCCACCCACTGAAACAGCATGGCGGCAATGGGAAGCAGAATAATATAACCGCCGTCACCAATGACGTTCGACAGCAATCCGAGGACAATCACCCACAGGATAACTTTTCTTTTCTCTTTCCGGTTTCCCACTCCCAGACGGATGCACGCATCGATAAATCCGGAATGTTGGGCCACACCCAGTCCGAACATGGCGATAATCACCATGCCAAGCGGAGCAAAACCGGTAAAATTCTTGATAGCATTCCGCAACCACCAGCGAATTCCCTCAGGACTCAGCAGGCTTTGCACCCGAATATCCTCCCCTGATTGCGGCAGCGTTACTTTCAGTCCGTAGATATCACATATCCACGAAAGAAAGACCACCGCCATTGTCAGCAGCAGGAACATCGTAGCGGGATGCGGCATACGCCATTTACTCTTCATCAGCTTCCAGATTATCCAGATCGATAATGCGTAATTCCAATGCACGGACAGCCAGACGGGTCGCGTTCACTCCCACCCGTTCTCCATTCGGGAAGAGACGTCCGATCAGGTCATTCTGTCGTTTCTCCAGTGATTTCACGCCAAATGGCATCCCTTTCAGGTTGGCAATCATATCTTTGGTGTAGCCTAATGCCAGATGGCGAAGAAAACGCTCGTCATATTCATCAATATCATAGTTGATTACCGCTTCCTGACGCTTGGCATCATTCGCTACCGACTTTTTGAAACGATCTACGATCTTCTCCAGAATCGGATAGTTGAATACCAGCTTCTTGCCGTCCATCACAGCTTGTACGTCTGTCTTGGTCAGCAATTCTCCTGTTTTGAGAATAATGCCATCCGCTCCTGCATTCAGCACATCCACCCACAGTTTTTCATTCAGTATTTCCCCCGTAAAGATCAATACACGAACCCCCTTATAACGTTTGAAAATATTCCGGCAGATATCAACGCCAATCGTCGTAGAACCTCCCAGTCCCAAATCCAGCAAAACCAGATCGGGAAGCTGTGCTTCCATCAACGGCCAGAACTCGCTTTCTGTCATTGCCGTGCCGATCACTTCTGCGTTGGGTATCTCATGACGGAAAATTTCTTCTGTGCCTTTCAATTCCAGTTTTACATCCTCTACAATAATAACTTTAAACTTCTGTTCTTCCATTTTATTTATCTAATAACTTTTATGTGTCTTCTTCTTTATCTGCGTGGGATGGTGAAGTAAACCGTAAATCCTCCCCCTTCTGCCGGTTCGGCATTGATACGGCATCCCCTGCGCCCCGCAAATTCATCATGGTCACGGATTATCTGCTTGCATATCAGATATTCCGTTCCACGCAATTCTCCTTTTTCACCGGAAGTCATACGAGCCAGGTTCGGATAGAACAACTGGTTCAGCTCCGTCACACTCTTCTCGCGTCTGGTATCCGTAAAAAGGAAACGGATATATTCGTTATCCTTACGAGCCTGCAAGCGTATCACTCCTTCTTCACGAACCGCCAATGCTTCATCAATCAGATTCTCAAACAGGAAACGCAACTGATTCACGTCACCGATCACTTTGGCGTCCATCGGTTCTATGATTAGTTCTACCTTTTCCGTCCGATTTTTCGTGACCTTCCTGAAATATTTTCCGGCAGCATCAAAAAGCTCCTGTACCGGAATCGTATTCCGGCGGAAAGTAACCTCCTCCAACTGTCGGGCAGCGCATGAACTCAGAATCGTAAAGATCCCTTTATAATATTCTATCAGTTCTGTAATCGTTTCCACAGCTTCCCGTTCATCCTTTTCCGGAAGGTTCTGCGTATTCAACCGACCAATAATCTGTTTAATCTTGTTCGGATAATAAATTGTCTCATGTTTAATCGTCGAAAGGCAGTTATCAAGCACCATGTTCTGCACATGAAGCATACTGTCTTCCCACGAAGCACGGCGTGTTTCCTCGTGTGCCGACTCGATATCCCGGTATTGCGTGGCAAGCTTTACCACTGCATTGAACACCACAATCGATACATAACGTGCTACCAGCTCAAAAAGAAGATGATCCGTTTCTTGTTGCGTTCCTTCCCTCCGTTCCAGATAAAGCACACCTACACATTGATGCTCACCTCCGGCTTCCACCATCAACGGAATCGCCTGCAAATTCTGTTCTGAGAGATATTCCCCCGTTTCAAAACATTGCTGCACCATTTCCGGCATTTCCTGCCCGGGACAGGAAGCATATTCCAGCCGATGCGTGGTTTCGTTATAAACAGCAATGCCCATCAGGCTGATTGTCAGCAACTCATTTACTGAGCCAAAAGCCTCATTCACGATGCGCTGCGGAATCTCTTTAAGTGTATTTTCCTCTCTCTGAAGCGCTTCCTCGTTCTCCTGAGTCTGAGGTCTGACCAAAGAGGCGGCAAAAACTTTCTGATTTATCTCAAGCACCTGTTCCAGGTTCAGACGGTTCTGCAACATCTTCCTCATATACAAGAGATAATAGCCGATCAGAGAAACGATCAGCAAGACGAAACAGAGGATGATACCAACCGTCTTATTCGTGTTGGATCGTTCCAACTGCCTGCAATACCCTTCCAAAGTCTGGTCTTCTCCCTGTACCTTATATAAATCTGTAAAAGCAGAATTATTATAACTGTAAGCATCAATTTGTTTCAAAGCAAGGAATGCTACCGCCGCTTCATTTCTGATATCCAAAATCACATGATAGTCTGAATCAAAAAGTTCATTCCACCAAAACAGTTCGGCAGGGGTTCCTTTTCCCACCAGTTTCATGTATCGATGCGGCTTCGGGGTACGCGTATATTTCTTATAATGCTCATTCAGCGACATCATTGCCGAATCTATATACTGCAATGCTATTTCGTAGTTCTCATCCACATTGGCAAAATAAGCGGCATTGGCATAATCAGAGGCTGCATCAAGCAGATCTTCATAAGTAGAATCTGTAGTAATCGCAATGGAGTCACTATCCTGCAATATCGACGGAAGGGGTTCATGCAGACAAGAAGCCATTCCCAACGGAAGCAACAGGCAGAGCAACACGCCAATCACTTTACGTACTCCTGAAGGCAAGCGGAAATAAAAACGGCTTCCCTTTCCCGGTTCGCTTTCTATATCGAATACGCATACTCGGAACAGTTCATTCGTTTTCTTATATTTCTCTATGATTCCCTTGCAGTTCATCAAGCCAAAACCGCTTCCCTTATTCTCTTTCAGTTCTTCCGGATCTACCGCGTCTTTCATGCCGATAGCACGCGAATCATATACCTTTTCACCAATAATATGCGCGATATCTTCTGCTGAAAGCCCTCTCCCATTATCTTCTACGGAGATTTCCACGTACGCGTCGGTAGCATGCGCATATACTTTAACCGTCCCTCCCTCGGGCGTATACTTACGGGCATTTTCAGCCAGTGTATTAATCATAAACAAGGTCAATGCGCGATCGGCCTTTACCATCAGGGTGGTCGGTTCGATTTCCAGCTTTTGCTTTTTCATTTCAAAAGCACGCCGTCCTTTTCCCAGCAAATCAAACAGTTCATTCAGACTGAATGTCTCGATGTTCAGACTAAGCGTACCTTGCTTCATCTTGATCCAGAGTGCCAGAATATCATTGTATTCGTTGATGGTAGTCACCAGTTCATCAATGTACTGGTACTTCTCTTTCTTTATCTTGGCGTCATCAATATATCCTTTTTCCGTCAACTTATGTACTTCGTTCAGAATCCGGTCGATATAAGGATTAATCCCGTTGACGATGGCCATACAAGCCTTCTTTATCAGATTCTGACGTTTGTTTCCTGCAATATGCTGCTCGTAGATATACCGCTGTTTCTCCAGCTGATTTCGCTCGTCGCTCAACGTAGCCACCATTTGTTCATTTTCAGCAGCCCATACGATATAAGGTTCCACTACATGCACCAATGCCTTCTCGTCCCGGTTCAGTCGATGGGAAGAAGGTACCAGTGCAGCTTTTCCTTCTTCCGGAATTTCCAGCGTCAGACGTCCTTTCCCGAACAACTGGTCAATGCCTTGCTGAATCAGAGGTACGTTCATCGGTATGGAAGAAGTGATATCCCGACAAAGAGAGAGAATCCGTTGCAGACGCTCCACATCCACCTGATTCCTGATTTTGGAACGTTTGTTGAAGAACCACCAAAGGATAATCACCAGTACCAAGCCGACAATAACCAGAAAAAGAACGACCGTCATCTGTCGCGAACCTGCTTCCAAAGACAAATAACGGCTTTCCAACTCCTTATCCTGACGGGTAAAGTTCAAAATATCCAGATAGATATTCCGGTTATAATCAGAAGCATCCTTCATCCCCAGCCCGGCATATGAAACGCTTAACTGCTCCCTTATCCGTGAGATCCATTCGGGAACGGTCTTCACCTTCTCCTGTCCAATCCATGGAACTCCGGTATAAGTAGTATCTCCCTCGGCAAACGTATATAATTTATCAAGCGTATCCACTTCATTATGATAATAAAGCATGTGATGATGGTTTACGCAGTTCAATGCTTTTGATAATGTATCCAAAGCTTCCTGATAACGTCCGTGCGCATTCAGGTATTTGCCGATAGATACATAAGCTCCGGCAATCTGATACAAGTCATTATATTCGCGAAATTTCTCCAGTGCCAGTTGGGCCAAACGCAAAGGGAACAAAGAATCTACCGGAAAATCAAACTGATCCAACGCATGTGTACGCCTTGTCTTGAAAAACTCAAAATTAGACGGGGATGCCATCAGATTGGCAAGTCCCTGCATTCCATTCCCCTCAAAATACGGATGCTTGCTCTTCACGGCTGTCCGCCAAGTGAAATAAAGTTCGTCAAACTCGCGGAGTTTCCGTTCTTCCGGAGTATTCGCTGCGACCAAAGAAGCCGATCCTTTGAGATAATGATAATAAAGAAGCTGATTGGTATCGCTCAACGCTTCGTCTTCCTGAATATTATCAATAGAGATTATCGCTTCCTGCCGTTGCTGGAGATAATAATAGTAAATGGAGGAAACGAGAAAAAATTCGGTAAATGCGTAATCCAGCCGAAGCGCTTCGTGACGGTCGGCAAAGAGGTCGCTCTCTTCACGGATACGCTTCATCCGTCGGAGGGCGCTGTTCCGGTAATCATAAAATTCTTTGTTGAGCGCTGTCCGCTGGCAGATTTTCATCAGTCCGATGTCTGCTATCAACAGTTCAAGCTCATTTTTAGTCAGCTTGTATACCTCTTTATGATACGCCTCGGCACGGTCGAAATCCATATTCATGAAAGCACAGAACCCCAGATTATTGGAAGCTTCCGCTTTCCCCGACTTATACAGGTTTACCTGCCGATATGCTTTATAGGCGTATTTGTAGGAAGAGTCCAGATTACGGTAACGATAAGCATACGCTTTTCCATTCAGCGAGTCGATAAGCCTCACTTCTTTTGTGGGCACCATGTCGGTACACGAAAAAAGGGAGGAAAGCAACAATACTCCTATTATATATAATGGAGAATGGAAAATGGAAAATGGAGAATAAAAAGACAGGCGATAACTATCTTTCATTCTTCGCTCTTCATTTTCTGTTTTTCGTCCATAATTCTTCATTCTTCATTCTCAGTTCTTCGTTCTTACTTGCAAATCTACAAATATTTCCGATAAGTTGGAGAGAAAATTATTTTTTCTACAATAAGTCTTTCTA
>ERZ1694966.497-NODE-497-length-23317-cov-8.365876_pt1 | contig 23317 bp, 23 predicted proteins | sample MGYA00581611_ERZ1694966 | MGnify/ENA primary metagenome ERZ1694966 (study PRJEB42213, sample SAMN07424282) | human gut metagenome | biome: ENVO:00009003; feature: ENVO:2100002; material: ENVO:00002003 | host: Homo sapiens | place: USA | collected 2014 ...
ATATAAATCTTTGAAAGAGGTACAGTATCGAAAATATCAAGATGTATATATTGTATTTTTTTATTATTTTTCGAATCATATTGTACACCTCCTTCTTTAAATGTATTATACGCTTTTTGATCTTTAATGCAATAGACAAATTGTAAATTTTTCTCTCCCCTGCTCCACAGCAGGCAATTACATGATAGGTATAACTGTTTCGTCGATTATACATAATACAAAAGACTGGGAGAATTCAAATTAAATTAAGAAAGGATGTGATATCATGCCATTATTAAAAACAACCACACATACAATAGATGATATCTATGCTCTTCCAGATGGACAGAGAGCGGAATTGATCAACGGACAAATTTATAACATGGCACCACCTTCTCCATTACATCAGGAATTGGTAATGGAACTCTCCGCCTCTCTAAGAAATTATATCAAAGGAAAAGGCGGTAATTGCAAAGTTTATCCTGCTCCATTTGCTGTTTTTATTAAGGATGATGATTCCAATTATGTAGAGCCTGATATCAGCATTGTCTGCAATTCCAACAAAATTTCACACCGTGGCTGTGAAGGAGCACCTGACTTTATCATCGAAATCGTTTCACCGAGCAGCCGTAAAATGGATTATTCTACAAAAAATGCACTTTATGCCGATGCCGGTGTTCGTGAGTATTGGATTGTGGATCCTGCCAGAGAACGCACAACGGTATACCGATATGAGGAAGATGTAGCTCCGGTAATTGTACCTTTTCACGATATTCTCAAATTAAAAATATTTGAGGATTTCGAAATCTGCATTGATGATTTATTGAAATAAAATAAAACCGCCCCGGTGCTACCAACACCAGGGCGGCAATACATATCCGAAGATATGCACTTAAATTAACTCATGAATATTGTATCATCTTCGGAACAGCTACACAATCCAGAACATTCGTTCATGTGCTGGCTGTTATTTTTGTACCATTTTTGCATAAAACTAAACAAGGAGATGATCTAAAATGAGCGCAAGATATGCCTATGGTTACGTCCGTGTATCCACTGATAAGCAGGAAGAACTTTCTCCGGATTCGCAAGAGAAACTATTACGGGAATATGCTGCCAAAAACAATATTATCATTTTGAAAGTTTTCTTTGAGATCGGAATATCCGGTAGAAAAGCCGATAAACGGCCAGAGTTCCAGAAAATGATCGGGCTTGCAAAATCATCCGATCATCCGGTTGATGTGATTCTGGTTTGGAAATTCAGCAGATTCGCAAGAAATCAAGAAGAATCTATCGTATACAAATCCCTGCTGCGGAAGCAAAGCAACGTTGATGTTGTGAGTGTATCAGAACCTTTGATAGATGGTCCATTCGGCTCTTTAATCGAGAGAATCATTGAATGGATGGATGAATACTACTCTATCCGGCTTTCTGGCGAAGTCCTAAGAGGGATGAAAGAAAAGGCTACAAAAAAAGGATACCAGATGTCCCCACCTTTTGGGTATCGCGCTGTTGGAAACGGAGATCCTTATAAAATTGATCAAGACGAAATGAAGATTGTAGACTTTATCTGTGATGAATTTGACTACCATAACTCGGATGTTACGAAGATAACACGAAAACTAAATGATATGGGAGTCCGCACAAGACGAGGGAACCCTTTCGAATCCCGTAGCGTAGAAAGAATCTTGAAAAATCCATTCTATTATGGTCTTGTCGCGTGGAATGGAATAACATTCATGGGAACACATGAAGTCCATTACTCAAAAGAACGCTTCGAAGCCCGCATGAAAAAGATACAGACTACATACAAGCCACTGAAACGCCGTGATGTATCCTCATGTAAACATTGGTTATCAGGGATTTTAAAATGCGGATACTGCGGGGCCTCTCTCGCCTACAATGGTGCAAACAGGCACTCACCTGGTTTTCAGTGCTATAAGTACAGCAAAGGAATACATACCGAATCCTGTTCGATATCAGAGAAAAAAGTGATCGCTGCACTGGAAGAGTATTTTGAAAAACTTCTTTCCGGTATGGATTTTGAATACTCCTACCACTCTGCTGAGACCGGTGCGAAGATATCAGAACGCGAATCGCTCCTGGCTGAGCTTGATAAGATTTCAAACAGGGAAAAACGAATCCGTCTTGCTTATGAGAATGAAGTAGATACTTTGGAAGAATATAAACGGAACAAAGAGCGTCTGCAAAAAGACAGGGAAGACATTTTGGAACAGCTGAAAAATCTCGACAAAAATAATGAAGACACGAAAACAAAATCTGACGTACTCAAGAACGTACAAACCGTATACGATGTGATTAAAAATGATGCGATAGACTATGATACGAAAGGGATTTTTATGAGGAGTTTGGTGGAGGATATCGTTTATGACAAGAAAAACGGCAAACTAGTCTTCCATCTTTACATATCGTGAACCCTCTGTTTATAAGGGTTTGCGGATATGTTATAGGTTACTGCAATCCGGGCCGCCAAATAGCAATAACCTATAATATTTTTACATATTATAAATATACACGAAAATGATACAATATTCAGGACGGCAACTCCATCCGCCCAACACTCATATACGCTGCACGTAAAAATGTGTGCATCATTTCGGTTGTCAGGATCATCCCTTCTGGCAACCGGAACTTAAAAGTATTTCCGGGTATCTCCATAAATTCCTGATATAATAAAAACGTATCGTAAGATTCGTAGATCTGGTATTCCATAATTGTTCCCCCTCTTGCATTGACTACATATTATTATAACACAGAGGGGCTTGAATTGAATTTATTAAAAAATACATTTTGATAGAAAATAATATTATTCCCCTCAGAGAGCTAATCTCCGAGGGGATTTTAATTAGATAGATTTTTCCGGTTCACGATATAATGGTTCCATCAGCCTAATATGCCATGGCGCTGACTTGCTCCAACTGTAACATGGCATGTCATGTCCATAGTTATCCTTATAAATTTGCTGAATGATTTTTAACTCGTCAGGGTGTGCTAAAGCTGTAACCACTCCATCATGCATCCAATAAACACATCCTTTTCCTTTCACCGTAAACATACACTGCATAGTCTCTTCTCCTTCCTGATCTGTTGTTGTGCTTTGGTTTCCGTTCATAAGCTCCTTGATACGGTTAATAAAATAGGCTTTTGTCTGCGCTGCGCCGCCGTGAATCTCCACTGATCTGTGCGGACAAGCGGTTGCAAACACCTCCTGATGCAGCATGATCGTGCTTGCACTTGGTGTAATTCCATACTGCTTGCACTTTTGTGCTGCCAACTGTAATGCTTTTTCCTCATTCGCTTTAAATACATTCAGATCGCCCATACTCTGGCAGACTTCTATTCCCAAGAAATTAAGATTTCCGTTTAAGTCGCCGCAATGCCAAGCGCAGTTTGAATCATCCTCTGCTTGCAGAATTCCATCACTACAAACATAATAATGCGCAAATCCATTCTCCAAGTTCGCTCTCTGCAAGTAGTTTTTATAGTATTCCGATGTTGCGTTCTGGCTGTCTGCCCCGTTGTGGATAAAAATACCGACAGGATTCATCCCTCTCCTGCCGGCAATTCCTCTACAGATACTCATTCTTTCTCTTCCTCCTGTTCTTCTGCCTCGAATGCCTTTTCCAGTTCCTCTACGGATACTCTGCCAAATTCGTTCTGTTCGCTCATGTTCTCACCTCCTGCCGTGCGACATCGCACAATAAAAGAGAGCCTGTTTCCAAGCTCTCCAGAATCTATTTATATGTAAGTGCCCTCTCCGAATCTCCTGCTCCCGGTGTTGTTGGATCTACCACTACACCAAGGATTGCCAGCACTGCAAAGAGCGCATTGATTACGGTTAATAGCTTGTCTCCAAGGTTTCCGAGATCGATTGTAAACCCAAACACTGCCGCAATTGCCTGTACAAGCAGTAAGATTGCTGGAATCAGTGCCGCCCAGAATGCCTTGTTTTTAATTCTTACAATCCAATTAATCTTCTTCATTTTTCATTCTCCTTTACAAATACATTGCTGCTATTCCACCAATCACAGCTCCAATAAGAGCGGTTACAACTCCATCCCATCTCTTGGCCGGAGTCTGCTCGAGATGCGTCACCTTTGCAGTGAGCTGCACAAGGGTCTGGTTCATAAATCCAACCTCCTTGGTCAACCCAACCATTTCCTGTGCCAGTTGGTGCACCACATTAACAACGTCCTCCGCTTCTTTCATCCGATGTTTTAATGAGCCGATTTCTTTTCCGTGCTCTGCAAGTTTTACTTCTACTTCATTTTCTGTCATGTCTTTCCTCCGGTTTTTAAAGTATAAAAATAAGACCTGTGCGGTCTTGCTCTTATTTCCATATTCTCCACCCGTAAAATGTCTAAACAGTCGGTACTTCTGCGTAAGTTGTCTCCGCCAGAAGTGTCAGAGTTGCGTATTCTTCCTCGCTGATGCGGTTCATAGCGAAATAGATATCCAGTTTTGCAACTGCTTCATCCTTTGTGTTGTAAAACTTCTTTTCGATTAGATTTGTCATTAATTTTACGATTACTGTGTTATTCATGTTTCATTTCCTCCGCGTTTTCTAAAATGTTATTTGTGTCGTTTTCTATCATCGCTGCCTGTGTCTCCATAGGCATTAAAGATAGCAGATTTGCCGTATTTAATCGATATTGTCTTATAATGCTCGCCACTTTAGCAGATACTTTGTTATCGATGTAGTTCTTGGTGTCTGCTGTGTAGGTCACTTTGATATCTGGGTCAAGTTCCCCTCCGTCCACCGTGATGACTGTGGTAGGGTAGTAGGTTTTTAATGCTCTGATTGCGTTTTGTTCGGATTGTGGAAGTGGGACAAATTCTGCTTCTTTTAGCTTATATAATACCGTTACTCCTGCGCTTAATTCTCCTGTACTAGAGATATATTCCGTATCAATCGGCTCTGAATTGTACGATTCGATGATTTTCCCACCATACAACCACCCAATCTCTCCACCCTGTTCTACCAGTCTGTCCCACTTTGTGAGTGGGCGGTCGGATGTGAGAGTGAGGGTTTGTTCTTTGTATAATTCATGTTCTGTAGAAATTTCCCCTACTTCTATTTGTGCATATCCCAACATATCCTTAAGATTAATTCCAGAATTATTTTGCACTAAAAACCAAACTAGACCGGTCTCTTTTGTTTTAAATTTTACACTTTGCTTGTTGCTGGGTTGGGAGTTCGAATTTATGATTTGAGAAAATCTATCATCTTTTGTGTTTTTAATTGATAAGAAAATATTACTACCATATCCAACATTATCTCTTCTACTAAATACATACTGTGTATTCGGTTGTAGCCTCATATTATATTGATTGTTTTTCCAATTTTTCATATCAAAAAAATGCTCTTCGTTCAACAAATTCTTTCCGGTCACTTTTACATCGACTTCGTATTTTTGTTTCTCTTCATTCCATTGTCCAACACTCTTAATTTCTTGAGGGTACTCTGTAGATGGGGAGGGTTTACCGCCCGTGTAGGGTTCGTAAGGTTTTGCTTCAGAGCCATAGTTGAGCATTATGTCATAATCCAATGGATTATTGGGGTTATCGCCGATTGTCCTCAGCGCTATCGTTACATATCCATCTTGACTTTTTACAGTTCTCGATATTCCACAACTAACACCATTAACTGATGACGAAGCTCCTTTGTCTATGTTTCCTGCCAACAAAAATAGATTCGATGTATTGCCGCTCGCAGGGCAAGTCGTACTCAATGTACATTCTTTATCTCCAATATTGAGCGGATAATATTTTAGTTTGTCAAAAGTAGTTGGTGGATTGACGAAAAAATTATCTTTGTTAAGCAACTGCGCTCCACTCGTCTGCACCTGTTCCGTCTTCCCACCAAGCTCCAACCTCTTATTTACTCTCTCTGCACTGTCTGGTATCGCAAGGGGGCTTTCTCCGCTCATGGTATTTATGATTGCAATTCCGTCTCCACCGCCACTCTGCACCTCTCCGGGTGCAACATTGCCGTCTTCGCCAATCACAAGAGCCTTGCCTTTATTTTCCACCCCCTGTTGTTTATCCAGTTTCGATTCCATCTGCATCTGGAAATCTTCGGGAATGGACTGCAAGACCTCATTTCCTTTGTCCTGTACAGCTTCGACCTGTTTTGTCCCCTCTGTCTGTACGGATTGTACCGCTTCGGTTTTCGCTGTTTCCACGGCTTCTGTGGCTGATGCCTTAACATTCTCCACGTTCTCAACCGCTTGCGTCCCTGCGCCCTCTACGGCTGTCTTATGAGATATTCCAGTTCGTGCGATTTCATACACCGCTGTCTGTTTGGCTTGATTGACCGCTTGTACGCCTACTTGTGTAGATTCTGGTATCGCATTGCTTAGCTGCTCTACGCTCTGTTTTGCTTCTTCCACGGCTGCTCTATCGGCTCTTACCGCTTTCTGTACTTCGTCTACGTCTATTTTTGCTTGATTGACTGCTGTTCTATCCTCTGCCGTCTTCCCTGCCGCTGTTTCGGCCTGTGCTTTAGCTTTTTCTGCTGCTGTCGCTGATGTCCCGGCTTGCGTAGCGGATTCTTGTGCTTTGTTGCTTAACTCCTCAACCTTTTTGACCTGTTCGGAAATATCGGTGACCGTCTCTACCATCTTAGCCACTTCTACTCTGTCCTGCGCTGTCTGTTCAGCATCCAGTCCTGCTTTTTGAGCGGCTTCTTGCGCGGTCTGCCTTGCCTTTTCTGCCCTGTCTGCGGCTGTGTTAACTGCTTCGATAGCTTGGCCAAACAATTCTTTATCTTCCGGCCTATCGTAGGCTTCCGGCTTTGCCCGCTTGGTGACGAGCATGTCAATCTGATACTCCGTGTTGCCAGATTCCGCATCTCTAAGATATATATAGGCTACAAGGTTTTTCCCGGTCTCGATTAGTGAGTCTGGTATAACAACATCCGTCACGCCGTCCTTTGTTGTTCCAATTCTCGCAATGGATTCACTCGCTCCTGCAACCGCAAAATCCACCTCCACTGCAGTTGGTAAATCAAGTCCTTGAATTCTCAATATCTGTCCGTAATCATATTGCCAAACGTCACTCACTTTGGTGCGGGTGGAATCTTTAAAAATTGCTGTTACTATTTTATTTTCCAATGTATGCCTCCTTTGCTCAATTCAGCTTAGTTTTCCGTTATCCAAGTTGTTGTTAGCATCCTTTCTAGGTACGACTCATTCTCCACATCTATAGCTATTGCGCCGTTTTCTTTTATTATGTACCTGCCTGTTCCGAATATTTGTCCGTTGGAAACCTCGCTGATTGGTGCCAACACTTCTATTGCCGGTCTGTATCCGTCAGGGATTCTTACCTCTTGTATTTCTTCAATTCTTCCTTTCCACGGGAACTGTGCTTTCATAATAATCGTGCACGTTACAACAAAAGCAGTTCTTATAAGCTTTATTCTGATGGAATTTGATGGATTTATTTCCGGGAATGGTCCCTGCTTTGTGCCAGAATCATATTTGCTGTACGAAGACAAACCAATTAATGGGTTGTTTCCGTTTTGTGCATATATATCTCCGTCTGATAACACAAGCTTCGAACGTCCTCCGGTATTTTGGTTTATATATGCTAGACCTTGCATGGAAAAAGTCATATTTGCAGGATTGCCTCCCGAGTCCTTACCGGAAAATGCAAGGGAAGCGGAATTAAGTTCCATCGTGCTGTCGACAACTCCATTATCAATCAATTTGCTTACGATTTTCCCTGCGTCAATATCTATGAGCATGATCCCGTTTTTGCTTTTTATCTTACCTGCTGTTAATTCGCCGGCATTCACTGCGATCGCACTCAATGTTTGCACGTCCAGATTCTCGACCGATACGTAATGCAGCACCCAACGACTTCCATCCCATCTTTTAATTGGTTCTCCACTTGCTGTCTGCCAGAGCTGTCCTACTTTTGGATTTTCCGGGGGTGTGGGAGACACGATGATGCCGGATGTTCCGTCCTCTCCATTCTGGCCGTGCACTCCGATGATGACAGGCGTTGTCTTGGTAGAGGTTCCATTTGTGTAAACGATTATCTCGTAGCTCCATAAGTATTTTTTTGCTTCCGTCATGATCTGCATTGTCGTAGTCCATCCAGGCGTATTTACCGTAATCCCAGAGTTTTTTTCGCTTGCCAGATAATACTTTGTGACATTCTTAATCCCTACACCGTCTGCGCCGTCATGTCCGTCTTCACCTTTAATCTTAGTCCAAGCATACTTTCTGTAGTCTGTGCTGTCCGCCTGTGTAAAATCGGTATACTGTCCGATGTACTGCTTATTTGTGCTATCTGATACCGAAAAATCTTTTGAACCATCTGCACTGTTGGAATAAGCAACGTGGAAATAAGGTGTTCGGCCGTCCGCTCCAGGCTTCCCGGGCACTCCGTCCGCTCCATCCGCTCCCTTAATCTTACTCCATGCGTACTTCGCTGGATCTGTGCTATCCAATAGTTCAAAATCCACATACATTCCGATATATTCCCGGTTGCTGTCGGACACGGAAAAGTCCTTCGTTCCATCCGCACTGTTTGCGTAAGCGATATGGGTGTACTGCGTTCTTCCGTCTGTCCCTGGCTTTCCGGGAATCCCTTGTTCTCCAGGTGGCCCTTGTGGTCCCACGGGTCCCGGTTCTCCATCATCGACTTTAGTAATCGTAACCTCGTAATACCCGCGTTTTATCCCATTTTCCAAAGCCTCAAACGAGTACACCGCCTTTGTATCCACGTCCGTAGCATTTACCGTAACGCTCTTGCCGACATAAAACTCTGTACCGTCTTTGCTCCATCGGATTTCCAGTTTGCCTGTCACATCCACGCCGTTATCGTAAGCGTAAGCGGTCAGAGTAGTGCTACCGATACCATTTTTAAAAATAATGCCGTTGTTGGTTGAGATAGAGCAAGTATAAACCTTATTTTTGTTAATCAAGTCTTCCATCCATTGTAGCAAATCGTCCGAAATCTCGGATGTCAACTCCTTATAATTACTAAACACCGTCTTGGCAGTCTTTGGATTGGTAAGACTGCGTACCTGTTCAGATACCCTCGCCTGTAGGTAAAGGACTGGTGTCCACTCCTGATCTTGCATTCTCACCGTGTCCCCGATATTGGTATCGAAGTACCCGTCCACCTCGTAAGTCACTACTGGCTCGGATGCGGTCTTGAGGTCAGATAGTGCCATGCTATAGAGCTTATCTTGATTGTCCGTATCGTACTCTTTCCGTAGCATGATATAAGCATCGTCCTTGTTTACGATGTTGGACGGGAATCGGTCTCTTGCCTTCGGTGCCCGAATGAGCGCCCCGTCTGTAAAGTACTCGATATTCCCGTTCTCATCGTATTCCTTTTTGTCCAGTCCATTGATCGTAAGCCCGTCTTTCCCGGTCGGCTGGATACAGGTATAAAGCTTCTCGGCATCTGTGGTTTTACGGATTCCGGTAATTCCTTTCCCGTACCGCAGTACAATGTCATTCCGGTATTCTCCGACTCCGCTGTCTGTATCGGAGTGTTTCCGATATACATTTAGGACAATCTCTTTTAAAGAGTAGTCTCTGTTCAATACCGTCTCAAATTCGATCTCCGCAGAAAATACATGGGCCAGAGAGAATAATCTCTTTAATACGGACGTTGTGCCTGTCCATTCGTTGGTGATCCGCTTATCTGATACCTCGTTAAGTCCTAATTTTAGTGTTCTCTCGGCGTCAAATACGGTAAGGTACTCTGCAAAGCTCATTGCTTTTCCGGCTTTATATTCGCCAGCATCCTCGTTGATTAACTCAAACGACAGTGACCATGCCGTAGCGGTAATTATCTTCTCCGTCTGATCGGTATTTACAATATTTAAGTAGTAAGATTTACCCTTGTATGTAAAGGCTACCTTGTTTCCGACTGTAACATGTTCTGCGTCTGGATGTTTTGCGTTTACTGTAAAAGTATAGGTATTCGCTGCTCCCTGCAAGTATTCGCGTAGCTCATCACCCCAGTAGTGCATGGACTTTTTGTGCGCATTATCCATAAACGCTACAGGCGTGTTATTTGCACTTAAAATCGCAATTCTAATGCTGTCCATTACAAGTATACCTCCCGTATTTTTGCTTTAATCTGTGGCGGCGGAGAGGAGAAAGAAGAGTAGCAGAACTGGACTTCCGTTGTCCCCGGTGGAACTTTTGGATAATTGGATCCATTAATCTCATCTCCTTTTGCCGGCATCCCGTTTACATAGACTTTCGTACTCTCTCCATCTATAGAAACCACGTCACCGGCACGATACCGGTTCGGCACATCCTTATACTTATCAGCATTGTCCTTTCTGAACCGGATGCTTTTTAAATAATTGTGCGTAACGTACTGGTTCGAAAGATTCCGATCTCCCCACTGTCCGATCCAGACCTGTATCTTCTCACATTCCATGTCCTTGATCTCCGGTATATTTCGCTCCATGTAAGTCCCATACCAAAAAATCCGCAGCTTTTCTCCCTCTTTTAAAAAGTCGTTGTGGCATCCCATTTTAAGATTAAACGGATTGCCCTCGTAGGCTGTCGGTTGGAACTCTTCTCGTCTGATTAAGGTGTTTCCTGGAGCAAACCACTCGACACGAGCCGTGTTTCCGACAGAATCACTCTTGTTAATAGACATGGCGCAGATTACTTTATTATCTCCTGTCAGAAATGCAATGGTCTGCGCTCCTGTCTGTCCCATTAAGCCAGTCTCAAACCAGTGTTGGGTGTAGCAATAAAAGTTCTTCGCCCCACGCCTACCCTCGCTGTCCACTGGGATAGTAAGTGTTCTCATTCCACCGTTCCAGTATCCAGATGTGGCTTGTCCACCTTTTAATGCCATCACGTTGTATCCGGCAACATTCCTTACTTCAAGCGTTCCCTGTGTGGTATTCTCTGGATTTTGGTAAGACGTTCCATGATCGTCTCGAAACAGGTTGTATCCATCAAACAGGTTTTCAGACGCTTTGTAATTCTCTCCGTCTGCTTCTTTCTCTTTCCCTAGCTGGATCACTCCGTACTGGCTCACAAGTCCGATAAATCCGTTTTCATGATTGTGTGTGATCTCGTAGTCCACATCCGCCCATTCGGTGCCGTTGTTTTGGATGGTAATGGTCTGGTAGCCGTTCTGTTGGACGCCAGTGAATTGTTTTTCTGCGGTAGAGTATGCTACTCCGTCCGGGATGAGCCATGTGATTGTTCCGCTACTGTACATATCATCCTCTTCCAGTACCGGCTCTCCGTCCACGATTGCGTCATAGTAAATGCTTGGTTCATCGGAAAAAATCAGTCTCTTTGGTTCTTTACTATACAGAATTTCTGACATTTTTCTGCGGAACTCACTGAGCTCCCTTGCCGTAGAGTTTGAAATACGAAACTCCATTACAATCTGTTTTGGAGAGTACGTGGAATGCGTAAACTCTCCTCCATTTACATTTTCAATGCTCCTTGTATTATTTGTGATGGAAGGTGATAAGTTCCGGTCAAGTCTTGTAATCTTAACCGGAATCTCTACGCCTCCATATGTTGCTTTAAGCAAGCCCAACTCTCTCACCTCCTAATAGTTTCTCGAAATCATCCATCTTTTTTATCATTGGTCTAGCATATCCAACCGTCTGCTGCGCGACAACTCTTCCATCCAACGTTGTTGTAAGATTGATATTTAGATTGATATCCTTTTCACCCATAATCTCCAAAATTGATTCCTTAATATAGCCTTTTAACGATCTAAGTGGAGTGATTGCTTCTGCTTCTCTTTCTGCAGCACCACCGATTCCTCCCGACGGCATCTGGAATAATGCCGGTTTCGTAAGGATTCCACCATCCTTAAACCATTTCACGTCCAACATCGGCAGACTCGGTAATAGATCGGACAAATTGATATCTCCAATACCATCCTCGTACCCAACTCCACGATAAGCAGCCGCAAGGCTTCCATACGTAGACACTGCGTACCGGATGGATGCAAGCATATTAGATAGTGGATCGTATATATTTTTGTCATATCCAGCCATCGCATAGGCTCTAAATGTTGGGTCAATGACCTGCATGAGTCCCTTAGATGGCGTTCCATTAATCGCATTGATATCCCAGTTGTTGATCGCATTTGGATTTCCACCGGATTCTGTCTGCATCTGGTATAACAACCTCTGCAAATTCGCTTCTGAGTACTGCCCTGTCATCTGTAGTGCCCTTGTTGCCAGAGTTCTCCACTGCTCTACTCCTGCACTTGGATTGTAATTAACGTTCGATTGCGTATCAAAAATTCCTTTCACAAATCCGACCACGCTGTCAAATACCGTGCTGACCGCTCCTTTTGCTACAGAAATCCAAGGTTCGAACGCTCCGGACAAATCCGTAAATTTATCAATCGCAATCTGCACGATCTTACTCGGATGCGTGATATAATCCCATACATTTCCCGTAAAGTCTTTTACCGTATCCCAGATACCTCCGAAAAAGTCACCGATTCCACTTGCAAAATGCGGGAGTTCCTCCAGAAAACTCTTGGTCTGGTTCGCCGGCATGATTTTCGTTCCCTTTTCCAGCGGCAAAACTACATCTCTTCCTTCTGGAATAAATGGTTTCCCATGTGGCGGAACGATCATTTCCTTGTATGTAGAGCCTTTCTGGTCGTTTACGATACCAAGTGTGTCTTTTGGGATTCCTCCTGTTCCGGATGCAAATTTTGGAATTGGCCACTCTTTGAACTGCATGTCTGATCCTACTTTGTCGAGCACCCAGTTTACACCGTTAATCACGCCATTTACCGCACCGCCAATCGGCTTCACAATTGCGTTCGCAATCCCTTTCACGATTCCTCCAAGAGTGTCCTTGAGATTGTTAAATCCGTCCTTAATAAACTTCCAGACTGATGAAAAAGCGTCCATAGCATTCTGCTTGATCGACCCCCAAATTCCTCCGAGCGTATCCTTAATGCTGTTCCAGATTCCGGTTGCAGTATCCTTGATTCCATTCCAGATGCCGGAAAAGAAATTAGCTACTGGAACAAAAACAGCGCTTGCAGTATCACTGATCCATTTCCACGCCTTTTCAAGCGCGAACTTGATCACTTCCCACACTGTGTAAATAACTGCGTATATTGCGTACATGACAGCACCAATTGTTCCTTCTATAAATTTCAATGGTCCTTCTATCACGTTGTAAATCTGTTCCCAAATGTCTGCAAAAAAATCCTTAATTCCATTCCACGCTTCCTGAATTCTTTCTGATATAGAATCCCATAACCCAGACATCCAGTCCTTAAATGCACTCCATTTTTCCGATAGCCAGTCTGTAATGTCTCCCCAGTTTTTTATTACTGCGATAATTCCAGCAATTACAGCAGCTACTCCGGCAACAACCCCTATAATCGGCAACAGTCCAACCCCTACTAATTCAACGAGCGCACCGTTTAGAACCATAATTGCTCCAACCACAGGTGCGATGATCGCTGTTATTGCTGCAATACCGCCGATAACTTCTATAAAATTTCGAATAGGTTCTGGCAACTCGCTGAATTTCTCCATCAGGTCAGCTATCATTTCAAACACCGGAGTCAATATTTCAGCGATATCTTCTCCGATCGGGGCGAACGCATCAGAAACCTTTCGCATAGCTGCTTCCATCTTCTGCGCAGATGTGGTTGTGTTATCTTGCAATTCCTGTGCTTTTCCCATTACATCTGTATACGCATCTCCTACAGAGCTTAATGACTCAACAAATTTAGCTCCACCATCTTCCCCCATAGATCCAAACGCAAGAGCGGCTTTGTTTAGCTTATCTTGCTGATTTTCAGTGCTCTTAATATCTTCTACGATAGCATCTATGACTTGTTTTTGTGTTGCTTCTCCGTTTTGCCATTTTTTAAACGTATCTTCTACAGATTGACTCCATTTTCCAGTACCCTCTTCAAGTTGACCGGTTTCCTCATTTATTTTTGACATCGAATCAGCTATGCTTCCGTCTGCCAGTTTGATAGATATTTCATGGATTGCATCATTCACTAAATTTAAGCTATACGCTCCATTATCTACTCCATTTTGCAGTAACTGAAAATAATCTTCCACCGAATATCCAGCTTCTGCAAACTTACCAGAAAACTCAGCCAAATTGTCCCCGAGTTCATTCGTCTTATCCAGTCCGTTTTGAGTACCAGCAACAAGCATATCCATCGCTGTCTGAGCATCTGTTCCGAAATGCTGCATTAGCCCGTTGACACCTCGTAGGCTTTCTGCCATGTCGATTCCATAGGTTTCTTCCAAGACAATAGCTTGTTCAGTAATCTTTTCAAGAGTCACATCATCCAGATCTTTTAAGTTATCTTTTACAAGGATAACCGCATCTGCTACGGCATCCATGGAATCTCCCAATCCTTGTTCGTAGACCCGCTTAATCAAATCTGCACTGTTTTCTGCAACCTTTCCGGTTTCATCAAACCTTGCGTTTACTTTCGCAGTTGCATCTTCCATATTCTGGAAACTTTCAACTGCTTTTTCTCCGATTTCAAAGACCTTGTCCCCAACGCCAGAAAGCTGATCGGCTGCTTCCAGCAAATTACCAGATGTTACTGCATCTCCAACTCCCTCGATAGCATCTGTGGCATCATCGGAACTTGTCTTTAATTTGTCGATTGCAAGTCTCACTTGATCAATTCCAGACTCATCAATCTGGCTCAGTGCAGTTTTTAATTTTCCGATATCAGAATCAGCACCGAGTACTGACCTGCCGATTTTATTCAAAGCAATAGTTAAATCATCTGAACTTGACGTTCCATTTTTTATGGCGTTCGTCAGCTTCGTTCCAAGAATATCTTGAAAATCATCCAGAGACTTTCCAGTTGCTTCGAACAGCGTCTGCAACTGCTTCGTGCTTTCCTTTAGGGATTTCTGCTCAGTCTCCATCCGGCTAATCTGCGTGGTGTAAGATTTTAAATCCTGTTCCGTTTTCGCAATTTCTCTCTGAAATTCTCGGTACTCTTCCGCTCCGATATCTCCAGATTTGAACTTCTTTTCTACTTCCCCTTGCGCCTGTTTTAAGGATTCCAGCTTTTCCTTGGTATTTTCAACCTGTTTACTTAATAACTCCTGTTTCTGCGCAAGCAACTGCGTATTCTTCGGGTCAAATTTTAATAGTTTATTTACAGAGCTTAATTCGCTACCAAGACTTTTTGATGTATCTTCCGCGGATTTCAAAGCTTTGCTGAGTGCCGTTGTATCCGCACCGAATTTTATTGTGATTCCTTTTATTTTCTTATTCGCCACTCTCTCGCCTCTTTAAAAATTATCAAAATCTTCCTGTGTTGCTTTTCTCGCAGTAGGATTTTCATCTTTTTTCTGGTTGTCTATATACTCTTGTACATAGTCCAGACAGTCTCCGATCGTCATTTCTTCCATGTCTTCGCTGGTCAGTCCAACCTGTCTGCAAACATAAAAAAAAGACTCATTCGTGAACGGCTCTCCACTAGATGAATCTTTATCATTTATTTTTTTTTAGTAGTTGGCATGGTGTCTGTAAGCAGATCCTTTACTTCTCCCATGATTTCATTGAGCGGGAATACTTCGAATCCATCCAGCCACTCCAATGGATCAGGAATCGTTCTGTCTGCCGTTTTCGCCATTGTCCAGATGATGTCGTAAAACACTTCCATGTCCATGTGGTCAAGCGAAGCAAAAGAAATGTCCTGTATTCCAAAATTCCTTTTCGTTCCTCTTCCGAACACTTTCGCTACTTTCATCAGGTCTGCAAAATAATCTCTTCCAAACTGCGCCTTATATCTCTTTGGCAGTGCTGCTGTCGATTTCAGTTTCACTGGTTTTTTGTCAATGTAAATTGTTTTTTCCATAACATCCTCCACTTTTCTATTGGGGCAGATCGCTCCGCCCCTTTATTTTGCTTTTCCTACTTTTGCCTTTCCAATCTTCCCCCTGCCTACCAAGGCGAGGTCTTCAGGGGGTGCTATTCCCCCGATTTTTCATACACTGTTGTATACCAAGAGTTATATGTTGTTTCATCAACTCCTGCCGCTGTGGATGCCTTAACTAAGTTGTCTGTCGGTCTCGGACTTGCCACCAGAGAAAGTTCTGTTGTATTCGGATTACCACTATCTTTTGTCGTACTTCCAACAGATGGTCTGTTTACGGAGCAGTAATACAAGAGATGTCGTGTCGCTTTTACATCTCCCTGGAACTCAAACATCAATGCAATATTTGCCGTCTGAGCGTCAGAGTTTTCGATCAGCACTCCTTTGTCTGTTTTCTCCTCTTTTAACACTTCTGTCCGAAATTCTTCCGGTACTCTTGCAAGTGTCAGTGTACCCTCGTATCCCTGATTATTTGCATTGGTGTAATAATCAATGTCATCTGCTTTAAACCGGATCAGATCACCACTCTTGTCGAATGTGACACTTACTACTCCCGGCAATCTCTTCGGCGATCCGTATGTGATTTTTCCACCCTCATCTACTGTAATAACGGCGTAATAACAGTTTCTTAAGCCAAATTCCACTTTGTTTTCTTTTCCTGCAGCCATACGCTACCTCCTATATTTCAATTTCATATGCTTTCAAATACATATTTTCAGAATCTAAAAAACTCTCGTACGATTCATACGTGAGTTCATTACTGTTTAATAGTTCCTTTACTTTTTCTTCCAACTGCAAGTCTTTCTGATCTGTGTATACCTCAATCGTGACGGCGTATCCCTCGTAATACACGGTGTCATCCGCATAAAATCCGATATCCTCGTCCACATAGTATACGATGTACGGCAATTCTGGTACTTGACCGACTGCAAAACAACGATACGCAATCGGAAGATCTAGCATTTTTAACTTGTCTTTTAATTCTGGCAATGTCATTTTCACAGTCTCCTTTCCAGCTCTTCAACATATTCCTTTATGGACTCCTGTTCCACTTCTTCGATATGCGGATATGCTCGTACTTCACCGATTTTTCTCCCACCACGTTTCAATTGGTGTCCTTTTTCCAGTAGATGGGTTAGGCGGTATGTTGGAGATTTGTTATACACAGTAATTCCGTTCCTGTCTGTTTCCCTTGTCCATCCTTTCGCATACCGCCCGCCATTTTTACTCTTTGGACTGTTTGCTCTTAGCTTCTTCACAGCTTTTTCGGAAACGTTCATGGCAACATCCTGTGTGGTTTCTTTTACTTCTTCTGTGTATTCTTCCATCTGCCGCATAATTTCTCTGGCGAGTTTGTCAGCACTTATGCTTTCGCTCATTTTTCGATCCTTTCCGTACAGGTCAGTTCCAACTCTTCCATGCTGATTGGATACGTCTTAATCACTTTCAGCTTCTTTCCGTGGAATCGGATATACCTCTGTCCTTCATATTCATAAGGATGCACGATTAAAATCTCTGAAACTTCCATGTTGTTCTGTCCGGCAAGGTAGAATTCATTTCGTGGCACTTTCTCTTTACAGCACCATATCTCCTGCTCTGCTTCAATCGGCACTTGCTGACCGATCTCATCCTCTTCATACCCATTGGAAGATATCAATACTACTTTTTCATCCCATGTTCGATTCATTCTGCACCGCCTTAATCATCAGATTGTTCAACCGAAACCGAATGCTCCTCGGAATCACCCCATCTTCTGGATGGTTATACTTCCACGTAGCCCAATCCAGCACAAGCAGGATGTGGTCATATCTCTCTTCCATGACGCGAACGCCGTATACATTTTCGCATTCGTCCAGAATACCATCTATGATCGCATAAAGGACGGAATCCCTACTATCTGTAGAGATTCCAAGTCTGTCTTTTAATAGTTGCAATACAATCGCTCTCATAGCGTTTCCCTCTATTTACTTGCCATCTGTCCGGCTGCCTTTAATGCGTCAAGAAGTGCTTTGAATTCTGCCTTTGTCACATTCTCTCCTGCCGCTTCTGCTACAAGCGCAGCCTGTTTCACACCGCCCAGTGTTGTTTTGCTTGCTGCTGGAAGAGTGTATGCGGTAGGATTCTGTGCGTCTTCGATTCCTTTTTCCATTTTATTCAGCTTTTCTGCAGTAATAAGATCACTGTCATTCCATACATTTTTTGTATACGCCATACATTATCACCTCTTTATTTTGCTTTACCTACTTTCGCCTTGCCTACTTTCCCTCTGCCAACTAAGGCTACATCGTCAGAGGGGATTATTCCCCCGGTGTGTATGTAATGTAAAATCCTGCTTCTCCATCTGTTTTCTTCACATCATATCGCACAATACCTGCAAGCAGTTTTCCGTAAATCTGGCTGTCTACCCATTCAACGCTTGTCTGTTTGCGGTCGAAAAATGTGCAGAATGATTTTGCGTCACCAACAAATCCTTTCAGTTCTCCCGCTCCTGCAATCACATCATCATCCAGAACAACTACCTCTTTGCCAGACAGTATTTTCCCGCTTGCAGAAGTGATGGAATCTTGCAGTAGATATCTTCCGTTTTTGTCTTTCAGCTTATCCAACTCTGCGTAAAGAGAAGAGGAAATGATGAATTTTACGGGATATACTTTTTTGATTTCTTTGTTTACCAAATCTTTCAGTCCGTCAAGACCTGTAACACTTTTCGCTGTCGCGCTCTTTAATACTGTTGCGATATCAGCATTTCTTGTGTTTCTTGACTGATCGTTGATTTCATCGCGGATAAGTCCCGTCACATCATAGCTTGCATCATCAATAGCTTCCTGCGAAATTGGGATGTATCCCCTTCTTGTTTCGATGCTATAATCAACATTTTCAATCTTTGGTTTAGAGAGTTCTGGATTCTGCTCCAATTCTGCAACTGTGTTCATTTTACTTCCAGATTTTGCGATTACCGGATATTTTCCAGACGCGCTATTGACGCTTACGGTTTTTACATAGTTTTTAAGATCTACAACATCTTCCGGTTTTTCCTGCGGCGAAAGTATTTCTACCGGAATTAAAATTCCTGCGTCTACTTCCTTAAATCCACTTTCTCTTACCTGCCCCTTAGACTTTACGAATGCGTTAATAGCGCTTCTTGCTTCTTCGATTTCTTCACTTCTTTTTTCCATATTCTTCTCCTTTTCACGTTTTTCCGGAACTTTTTCATACTCCTTCATTTTTCCACGCAGCTCGCCAAGCTCTGTTTCAAGCTCACTTTTTCTTTCTTCGTGCGCTTCTTTTTCCTCAGTAAACTTCGTAATCTCTTCATCCACAACCGAGCGTTCTTCCTCTGTATTTGCTTCTTCAATGGATGTTTCCAATTCCTTTTCTCTTGTTTCAAAATCTGCGTCTTTTCCACGCATTTCTTCCAGTTCCTTTTCTTTGTCTGCGATCTGTTTCGCAAGCATCAACTGTCTTAAAGCCATTACTTTTCTCCTTTCAGTCTTTTAATAGCGTTGTTTCTCCACTGCTCCACTTGTTTCTCTCTGTACTGCTCCACCTGTGCGTGTCTTGCCTGTACTCCGGTGTCTTCGTAGGCTGGGAATGTACATACAGATACCTCATGTAGATCAACTTCTTGGATTATCCATTTCACAGTCCCGTCATCTCTCCAGTCGGTTTCCTCTCGCAAGATGTTGAACCCGAATGAACATTGATCCACATCTCCACGTTTTACCCTCTCATACAGGTTCATTGCGTCTGAATCATTTTCATTGATATCAATTTCGCCCCATAGACCTCTTGTATCGGTTCTCAGGCGTAAAGTTCCAACTTTTGTCCGTCCAAGTACAAGTGTGTCATCATGGTTTGTCAGAGCGCGGATGTCGTTGCTCATAGTATTTACAAACGCTTCTGGCGCGATTTCTTCGTAAGCTCCCGGCCACAACTCTGTTTCGGAATTAAAAACAGCGAAGTATCCGGAAATTGTTTTCTTTCCGTCCTCCGCTTCTCGTGTTTCAAACTCCGCTTTCCACGATCTGGTTAAGTTTTCTTTTTTTCGCTCCACTATTCATCACCTCCCCCGTTTAATTTCTTCTGCTTCCCGATCATGCCTTGCGGTATAAAGTTTTCAAGGATGATCAGATCATTTAATCCATCTTTCGGAGAGTCGCCAATCAGATTCAGTACATCATTTCCTGTGTAGATTCCTCGGATATATAGGTTCATTCCGATTTCCGCAAGTTCTTTGGTGTCGTAAGCCATCAAGCTCTTTGAATTACATTTAAAGTACCAATGCGGGCTCTGGATCAAACCTTTCGTAAGTGTCTGTTGGAATACGTCCGCAATCGACTTTACTCTCGTCCGGACAAAGTTGTTATACTCGTCCTTGTTAAAGCTTCCGACTCCCAAGAAAAAAGGCGGTACATCCAATAAGGATGCAACCGTCCTCTTATCAATCTCCACCGATTCATTGATCGCAATATCTTTTAGGGACAACGGCTTTACCTCGGATACTTCCAAAAATTCCGCTGGTATGATCCAAGGTTCTCCGGGTTTTGATTCTTTCAGATACTTTTCTTTGATCTGTTTTCTTCCAGCTTCGTTCGCAAAATCCTCTGACATTGCATCTACCTTCACGATGATGTTAGGCATATATTGTCCGCTCATAAAAGATTTTTTGGTTGCATTTGCCTGTTTTAAATTCGATGCGATATCCTTTAAAGCAAGCCTGTAGCCTGTTCCTTTCCACGGATATTCCGGGTTCGGGTTGATTGCAAAGTGCAGCACTTCGCTGGGATCATATTCTTCGCTTCCGTAAATCACCTTATATCCCGTCTGTGTCTCTTCAAAACTTGTCATAGACGGCTTTAATGGGATCAATTCATCAATATACCCATCCCTCATCACCGGAAGGACGACTGCGTTCCCGTCACCCGGCAAGAGCATTGAGTACACAATGTTGTAAACCCACGCTTTTCTCGTCATCAGCGAATATGGATTGATATCTATCTTTCGTGATAACTCATTCTTAATTCGGATATCTCCATGTGGGCCATTTTCCATCAGGTGGATTGTCATGCCGGAAACAAGATCGGCAATCTTCTGACACGCCGCCCGAATTTCTGGATTCTGTGCCAGCGTTGTGTACCCTGACGGCAATAAAAAATCAGAGAACGTAGCTCCCTGATACACAAATACTTTATTCTGTGGTTCTGATCTAATGCTTTTCTGCTTCTTTTTCTTCGCCATTTCATCCTCCTATTCTCTCTTTAACCATTTATTTGCTGCATTTCCAAGTGCCATGTCGGCCAGCATCTGGCAGCACGAAAAAACTCCTGCATCGAATAAATCAATTCGTCTTACACCGCCGTCTCCATCTACCTTTTCGTACTGAATCATGTCATCCACCTTTTCGATTGCTCTTACATTCTGTACGCAGTACTCGAAAGCATCCGAATGTAGATAATAGAATTTCTTATTCTTTACTTTTACCTCGATATGCCGGAATCCCTCAGACTTCACGTAAAAATACTGTGGCTGATCTTGAATCTTAAATCCAGATTTTTTCATTTTTAAGAAAAACTCTCGTCCGAATTTCTTGTCGAATCCAACAATTTTTATTTTGAACCCCATCTTTTTCATGGAGATAAACCAGTTTACAATGTCATCCGGAAGTACTGTGGCTGTATTACTCATCGTCAGCCATCCATCCTCTTCCCAACCAAACAGTGGGATACCGTCTTCATCAGCTTTTTTAATTGCCGCTGCCCTCGGGAAGAAAGCATGTGTGATACAGATATCTACATCTTTGTATGTTCCGTATATCGCCCCCGCTGTCAAATCGTGAAGTTTCGACAAGTCGGCTCCGCCATACCATGTAATCGGCAGTTTTGCCAATTCTTCCAGTGTCCAGTTGTATTCATCATCGGATGATCTGAACTCGTTAATGTCAAAGTATGCATTCAGAGCATTTGTAAAGATATTCAGAGTTTTATTCAGGTACTCCGCCCTTAACTGCGGTTCATTCATTGCCTGCGCTGCATCATCCAGCAACTCATCTACTGTAACAGTAACTCCAATTGACGGCGTACACATCTGTAGCACTTCCGGATCATCCAAAGTTGTAATCTCGCCTTTGCTGTTTAAAACATTTCCTTCTTTATCCTGGTCTGCTTTGCAAATAAAAATAAAATATGAATCATATGCCTTATCTGTAATTGTTCCGTTCAATACATCGTGCAGTGTTTTGATTCTGTTTGCGAGAAACCCATCTGGAATATCGCCAGCCGTAGAAATACCAATCAGAAGTTTGTTTCTGTATGCTTTCATTGCATTCTTCATCAGGATGTATTTCTTGGCACCAGCTCTCTTCCATGAATGCAACTCATCCAGAATCAGGCAGTTACAGTTCAGAGAGTCCAGCTTATCTTCCTGGTTTGCAATCGCATACATTTCTGCTGTACCATCTCCAAAATCAATGCTGATGGAATGCTCTTGGTTATTGTCTCGGATTCTTAGCTTATTAACATCTCCACGCAAGGTTTCAACGTTATCCACCAAAAATCCAAAACTTTCCATGGTCTGCTTTACAGAGTTCGCAACAATGTACGTCTTTGCTCCAGACCCTCTGTCTAGAACGCTTTTTGCTTCTGCAAGTGCAGCACTAAAGGATGTTTTTCCCTGCTTTCTCGGTAAAAAAATAAGTGCTTCATTAAAACGCCTAATATCTGTTCCTTTCCGAAAGAATCCAAACAAATTTACACACACAAATTTCTGCCAGTCCGTCAACAGCATCGGAGTTCCTTTAAAACTGACTCCATTCTTATCTTCTCCTTGCACATGGTGGATAGTTCCCTCTATCAAATCAATTACAAAATCAAATTTGTCACTGCGAAAATCTAAATCATCACGCTCTAGGTCTGCGAGAAATCTCTTGCATGCAAGCACTCTATCTATGTTCGCCAAGACTTTTTTACTTACGATATCCTCCGCATAACGCACAGCCGTATCGAAATGCGGACTGCTAATATGGGATAAGTCCATTTACTTCCCCTGCTGTTTTTCCAGTAATAATGCAAATGCAGATTTCTCTTTTTTCGGCTGTTCAATCTCCGCATTGTACGTTTTTGCATTCAACATCAGTCTGTCAGAATACGTTCCGATGTCCTTCCGGAGATTTTCGAGACTCACGAGAATAGGGCTTTTTTTACCCCCACTTTTCTCCGTGTCCAGAATTACTTCGTATCCAGACTCTTCAAACTGTTTACTTAAGACATTATACTGATAGATCATGTCTGCGTAGATCTCAATCACCTGTTTATACTGCACTTTATAGGTTCCAAGCTCTTTCATGTATCTGACTGTTCTGTCGATGATTGTTTGCTTCTGTGGTATATATCTTGCCATCTATTCTCACCTCCTTATCTGCCGGAAAATTTATTTTCACAGATCCGCTCTATTGGAA
>ERZ1694966.549-NODE-549-length-21327-cov-38.086123_pt1 | contig 21327 bp, 19 predicted proteins | sample MGYA00581611_ERZ1694966 | MGnify/ENA primary metagenome ERZ1694966 (study PRJEB42213, sample SAMN07424282) | human gut metagenome | biome: ENVO:00009003; feature: ENVO:2100002; material: ENVO:00002003 | host: Homo sapiens | place: USA | collected 2014 ...
AATCATCCATGATTTTGTAAGCGGTATGGTAAACCAGCCGTTTGTATGTATTGTACACCTCGGTAAAATCTTCTTCAAAGTTTCGATCATCAAGCACACTTAGATATAACGCAAGCAACGCAGTCACCTCTATTCACATTGATTGTGTGTAGTGTACCACGAACCAATAAAAATGTCGAATACAACCAACTTTTGAAAAGGAGCGTGATGCCATTGACCCAACCGAAAACCGATCTCGCCTATCTCCGCAGCGAGAAAGCCAAAGCAGAACAGCAGCTGCGCTACTACCAGCACCGGGAGAAAATTCTGGAACACCAGATACCGGAGCTGACCCGCAAGGCCCGTGTGCATCGGCTGTGTACCCGTGCCGGAATGCTGGAAAGTTTTCTGATTGCGCCGGAAGAACTCACCAACGATCAGGTGATGGAGCTGCTGAAAATTGCGTTCCGTCAGCCGGAAGTTGCGCTGGCTCTTGCAAAGATGATTCACGACCTGCACGAAAGCCGCAGCGTTCCGCACCCTTTAGAATAAAGGGCGCAATTATACACCGTTCCGGTGAAATTGCGGTCTTGCAGACGGCTCGATGAAATCGAAGCTGGCGTTTGTGCGCCAGCCCGATTCCATCCCAAGGAAAACTGCATTTTCCTTGCGCTGCTTTGCAGCTATCCTTTTGCGGCTCCCGCCTGAGACCGAAGCGCACGGCACTCCGTTCCAAGGCGGCGAGCAAAACCGAATACGATTCCAGACCGTTCATCAAGAGCAATCTTGCTGGGCGGTCTTTTTGTTTGGGGGTGATGCCTATTCCGTGTCCGCATTTCAAAATCACCATCGTCAAGCGCAGCCAAGGGCAATCCGCTGTTGCCGGGGCTGCTTACCAAAGCGGCGAACGGCTGTTCAGCGAATACGACCAGAAAACGAAATTCTACAACAAGAAGAAAGAACTCGTCCACTCCGAGATCATGCTGCCGCCCCATGCGCCGCCCGGATATGCAGACCGGGCAACGCTCTGGAACGCAGTAGAATCCGTTGAAAATCAATGGAACTCGCAGCTTGCCCGCCGCATCGTGCTGGCACTTCCGAGAGAAGTTCCGAAAGACCAGTATCTTCCCATGCTCAAAGAATTTTGCAAAGAGCAGTTCGTTTCCAAGGGCATGATTGCTGACTTCGCCATCCATGACAAAGGCGATGGGAACCCACACGCCCACATTCTGCTGACCATCCGGGCAATGGACGAACACGGCAAGTGGTTGCCGAAAGCCCGCAAGGTTTACGACCTTGACGAAAACAGCGAGCGCATCCAGCTCCCATCCGGCAACTGGAAATGCCACAAGGAGAACACGGTGGACTGGAACGACCAGAAGTATGCCGAGGTCTGGCGGCACAGTTGGGAAGTTGTTACAAACCACTATCTTGAAGCCGCTGGCAGACCGGAACGTGTTGACCTCCGCTCATTCGAGCGTCAGGGAGTGCAGCAGATTCCGACCGTCCATCTCGGCCCCGCTGCTCACCAGATGGAAAAGCGAGGAATCGAAACCTTTCTCGGAAATCTCAACCGGGATATTCGCGCGGCCAACAGCCTGATGCAGTCCATTCGCAGCACTATCCGAGGTCTGCAACGCTGGATCGCAGACCTGACCGAAAAGAAGCAGATTCTTCTGGACGCACTGGAACAGGCCAAGGAGCCAACGCTGTCCGATCTTCTGGTGGACTATTTCAATCTCCGCAATGAGCAGCGCAGCGATTGGTCGAGCAAGGCGCAACTGAAATGTTCTGCCCGTGACCTCAACGAAGTCATGCAGGCTGTTGATTATCTGAAAGCCCACTCGCTGAACACGGTCGAGGACTTGAACGCTGCAATCAAAGACCTGAGCCAGACCGCCGCCCCGTTGCGTAAGCAGTTGAAGCAGAACGAGAACCGGATGCGGGCAATCGCCCAGATCAAGGACGCTGCTGCCATCCATGCCAAGCTGAAGCCCATCCACGATACCTTTCTAAAGAAGAACTTCAAGCTGACAAAGGATGCCTATGCAGCCCAGCACAAAGAAGAACTGGACGCTTTCAATAAAGCTGTCCGCACTCTGATGAAGCTGAACGGCGGCACGACCGTGGATTTTTCGGCATTGGATGCCGAATTTTCTGCGCTGCAATCGGGCAGCGCAGAGCTGCGCAGCCAGCTGGAAACTTTGCAGCCTGACCTGACCGCACTGAAAAATGTGCGCAAGTATATCGACCTTGTGCTGAATAAGCAGCAGCTTTCCGCACCGGGCGGCAAGACCCCAGAGAAAGAATCTGTGCTGAAGCAGTTGGAGCAGCTTCAGCAAGAAAAATCAAAACACAAAGCGATTACCGCCATGAACCGCGAAGAATCGCTCTAAATCATATTTCTGCCACTGATGTGTCATTGCAGTCTGTGGCAGGAATACATAGATTTTTTTACATTGTAAAACAATCCAAATGTGACTTTTTTGTTAATTCTCAAAATTATGGGTGTCTAAAGGTCTTTCTCGATGCCTACCAAGTGAGAGAAGAATTTCAAGGTGAGCATTTCTAAATGCAACAATTTGATTACAATCCTGCTTCGGATGCTACGAAACCGCTGTTCTCGTCGGCTACCTATTGAGCGATCTTTTTTTATTTCCGGCGTATGCAACGTCCCGGTTTCAGAAAACTCACGGCTAAGACTACTTATGAACTTTTTGTGAATTCTTAAAAGCGAGGGTGTCTTTTAGCTCCTCTCGATGGCTCGTATATAGAAGCTGATTTTTTGGAAACCCAACTTCCGCAGATTTTCCATACGTTCTTTGACAACAGAATAGTTCAATCGTCCGGTACGTCACAAAAGGTACTTCTGTAACTCGCAGCCCGGTCATGACGAAGACGGGGTGGCTGAAATGCCAATGATGCGGTAAAAATCCGCTGCCGGACGATTCCCCACTCCTAGGGAGCCGAGGGCGAATATGGGAGACCTATATCATATTAACGCAGACGAGTTTGTTCAAGCCCGCCTGCGATGGGGAGCTGGAGGAGATGCCGGCTCTCGTTACATCCGCTTCCTCAACGGAACCTTCCGCCCAATCAGCGGGGGTAAAACAAGAGGAGAAAGACGATTGGAGTCCATTCCTTTCCGCACTTGCAGCACATGAACAGGAGGTTTGCCCTTGAACAAAGAAAAATCCGAGAAGAAGTCTGCTGAACGCAGCCGTGCGCCGAGAAGTCCGAAGTCCGTGCGTCTGATCGTAGAACGCCACTATATTGGCAATGTGCCGATGAACACGCTTTTTCAACGGCTTGCAGAGGAAGAAATTCGGAAAACTGCCGAATCGTATCTTGCAGCTGGCTAATTGGACGTTTTACTGCGGAAAAGAGCTTGCATCATCGCACAGGTTTCGATACAATGTGATTGATGAGGTCTCTTTTCCATTATGGAGGTACACATGGAAAAGGACAAAAAAGTAACTGCTTTATACTGCCGGCTGTCAAAAGATGACGGTTCAAACAGCGAAAGCCTGAGCATCCGCACTCAAAAGGCGATGCTTATGGAGTATGCCACACGCAACGGTTTCGGGAATTGCCAGTACTATGTTGATGATGGTTACAGCGGTACGAACTCTGACCGCCCTGCCTTTCAGGAACTTCTGGATGATATCCGGGAAGGAAAGGTGGCAACAGTCATTACCAAAGACCAGTCCCGACTTGGACGCAACCACATCGAAACCGGAACGTATATGGAAATCTTCTTTCCTGAACACGGTGTCCGCTATATTGCAATCAACGATGGTTATGATTCCAACGAGCAATCTCAGATGGATATTGCCCCGTTCCGAAACATCATCAATGAAATGTACGCCAAAGACACTTCCCGAAAAATCAAGAGTGCCCTTCGGACACGCAAGAAAAGCGGAAAGTATATCTCCAGCGACGCACCGTTTGGCTACCAGAAAGACCCTGCCGACCACAATCACCTTGTGATCGACCCGAACACCGCCCCCGTTGTTGAGTATATCTATTCAATGGCAGAGGAAGGGCTGGGGCTTCACCGCATCGCCAAGCGGCTCCACGATGAAAAAGTCTTGAAGCCGTGTTACTACAAGAAAGAGATGTTTGGCCGCTTTATTGATGATGAAAAGATGTATGATTGGGACAGTGCCTATATCAGTCAGGTTCTGCACAGCCCAGTCTACGCCGGACACATCATCTACGAAGCCAAGCCCACCGTGTCCATGAAATCCAAAAAGCGGCGTTATATTCCGTTTGAAGAACGCGCTATCGTTCCGAATACACATGAAGCAATCATCCCACAAGACCGTTGGGAGAACGTGCAGCGAATCCTTTACAGCCGTTCCAGTAGTTTTATGTGCGATAAGACCGACTACGACAATATCTTCAAAGGCATCGTCCGCTGTGCAGACTGCGGCAGAACGATGTTAGTCAAGGTCGAGCACAGGCGCAAACGTAACAGTGTTCTGGATCAGACCTTTTATTGTTGCAGCACTTATCGGAAATATGGTGCGAAAGCCTGTGACTCTCATAATTTGGAAGCCCGTGTTCTGCATGAAGCTGTCTTTGCGGACATTCAGGCACACGCAAAGGCCGCTGTGAGCAATCGGGAAGCCCTTGTGAAGAAGATTGCAAATCAGATGCACCTCCGGGTGTCCTCTGACCGGGCGCAGCACAAACGGGATTTGAAGCAGTGTAAAGCACGAATCGCAGAAATCGAAGACCTGTATGCAAAACTTTATGAGGACGTATCAAAGGGACTTCTCCCGGAGAAACGTTTTCAAATGCTTGCAGATCGCTACGACAAAGAACAGGCTGAACTGACCGAGAAGATTGAGCAGTACGAGCGGGAAGGCCGTGCTGAACACGATCAGCTGGACAAGATTCAGGATTTTATTGATGAAGTCAGCAAGTACGCTGGCATCACCGAACTGAACTATAAGATTCTGCATCAGCTGATTGACAAGATTCTGGTATCCAAAGCGGAAAAGGTCGATGGCGAATACGTCCAGAAAATCCAGATTTTCTACCGCTTTATCGGCCCATTGGATGCCATTGAGTAACAACGTCAGAAAAGTCACCTCCGAGAACTATCCAACAGATGCTGGTCGGCCTGGGCGCCTTCGAGGATCCCAAAACGGTCATCAATGGGGAGACGATCACGACGGGCTGGGGCGATGTCCTGAAATTCAGCTGGAAGGCGATCCAGAGCATCGGCGGTGAATTCTGGAGCGAGCTGGCGTGGATCATCGTCCTTGGTCTGGCGGGCGTTGCAGTCCTCATCCTCTGTATCTACGCCGCCTGCATGATCGGGCATCAGTTCAGGAACCATTCCACGATTGCCAGCATTCTGGCCTTCTTCCTGTTGCAGCTGATTCAGGGCAAACTGGATGCAGGCGGCGGGATCCGGGTAATCGTTGGCTCTGTGGCAGCGATGCCGATGGCTTATTCCGCCAGCGGCAATCTCTGGCTCGTCCTTCTTGTAACGATTCTGATCGGCGCAGTCTATTTTGTCCTTACCAGCTGGCTGATGAAAAATAAGCTGGATCTGGAATAAGCATAAAAACCAAACCCCGGCCGTTGCAGATGAAACATACTGCAAAGGCCGGGGTTTATGCGGGAAAATTATTTTGCGAGAGCGGCTTTGATGTTGGACAGAATGGTGTCATGATCCTCGGCGCAGACCAGAACCACTTCGCCGGTGGGGGCTACGGTGACGGTAGCGGCCTTGGCAACAAGGTATTGGTCCTCCAGATAGTGCTCCATGGACTGCTGCTCGCTGGCAACATAGGCCTCCAGTGCTGCCTTTACCTCATCGGTCTTGCCCTCGGCAGGCTTCACGATGGCAACGGCGTAGCTGCGCACCATCATGCTGGAAATGCTGGCGGCAAAGGCGGTGTACTGGCCGTCCTCCAGATTCAGCAGGGGCATCAGGATGTCCCGGATCTCTTCGTTCAGCTGGTCGGGCTCGTACTCGGCGCTGTAACCGTCAATGGCGGTAAACTTGCCGTCCTCGCCCTTGGTGAAGATCATATCGTACTCGTTGTCCTCGTCGCTGCGGGCGTCGTGGATGATCTGGGCGTAGTCCTTGGGGGTGGAGCTGTCGGCCTTGCTGCCGCCGGAGCAGCCCACCAAAGTAAACAGGGTCAGCCCTGCCAGCAGGGCGGCGATGAATTTTTTCATAGTATTGCATTTCCTTTCATAGTGCTGTGTGTGGAAGGCGCAGCCGGGCGCACACGTTACAGGTAGTGTGTGCCGGTTTTGGGCTGCTATTCTGGATACGAACCACCGCACCGCAAAATTGCAGGGAAAAAGTAACAGTTTTATGAACAGCACTCGGTTATAGCATCAAAGCGTCCAGATCGCCGTGGTTCACCGGGGTGGACAGGATGATCTGGGTGCTGGTGGTGCCCAGCTTCTGGAACTGTAAGATCAGGTGCTCCAGCTGTGCCATGCTGCCGCAGCTGACCTTGACCAGAAAGGTGTACGCACCGGTAACGTGGTAGCACTGCAGCACCTCGCGGCTGTTCTGTAGCAGTTCCAGAAAAGCATCCTGCTTGGAGGGGGCAACCGAAAGGCTGATGAGCGCATCCACATACATCCGGTCTGCCGGACGGTTCAGCGTGACGGTATAGCCGCTGATGATGCCGTCCGTCTCCAGCTTATGGATACGGCTGGAGACTGCCGGGCTGGTAAGCGACACCTGCTCCGCAATTTCTTTGACGGGCATCCGTGCGTTTTTTGCCAGAAGGGTGAGGATTTTGCGGTCAAGATCGTCCATGAGAAGAGCCTCCTTCAAAATATGTTGGATTGTATAAAATTTTCTGAAAGTAAAGTTTTTATGTTGTGCAAACCCACGGAAATGGAATAAAATTTCGTTTCTGAAATTCTATGTTAATTATATAAAGTTTTTGCAAAAAAGTAAAGTATTATTTTAAAGTAAAATCCGAAAATCCTGTTTGACAAGAAAAGATAAACGGGTATAATACATCATGCAAGGCAGCGCAACACACAAAAACCTGCCAATGATATTGAGATTCACCACTTTATATACTTTCCCACCCCTCTATACACAAAAACCCGCTGCCAGGCGGGTTTTTGTGTTTGTTGGGGCTTTTTATTTATGAAAAAAGCAGTGGTAGACAACGTACTTGACCCATAGAGCAGCTGTTTCCGGTCACGACTCTACCCGTGAAAATGCAAACCCGGAAAGTCCGCAGACTTTCCGGGTTTGCTCTATATCAAAATATTATTCCGCTGATGATAGCCAGAGCACAGCGGAGGCTATTTAAATTGGATGCGCCTATCAGACCAGATAGCCCTCAAAGCAGTGCAGATCCTCGGTTTTGACGATGCCCTCCAGATACAGCCCATCCTCCCGGTATTCCTCCACCTGTACGCTGCCGCGCTCCCGCATGGGGGCGGCAAGCCCCAGCTTGTCGTAGGGCAGCAGCACCCGGATGGTGTGCACCCGGTCGCTGAGCACCTCGTCCAGCTTTTGCAGCAGCTTGTCCAGCCCGTAGCCGGTCTTGGCGCTGGTCAGCAGGATATCGGGGTCAAAGCTCAGGGTGTTGGGTTTGTCGCACTTGTTGTACACGGTCAAGCGGGGGATATCGGCGCAGTCCAGCCCATCCAGAACCTCGTCGGTGACGGAAAGCTGTTCCTCGCGTTGTTCATCCCCGGCGTCTGCAACCCGGATGATCACATCCGACCATGCGGCTTCCTCCAAGGTGGATTTGAACGCCTCCACCAGATTGTGGGGCAGGCGGGACACAAAACCTACCGTGTCCACCAGCAGCACCGCCATGCCGCTGGGCAGCACCAGCTTGCGGCTGGTGGGGTCCAGTGTGGCAAACAGCATATCGGCTTCGGCTACGCTGGGGCCACACAGGGCGTTCATCAGGCTGGATTTGCCCACGTTGGTATAGCCCACAAGGCTTACCACCGGCATCCCGGTCTTGGCGCGGGCCTTGCGGCTCTCGCTCCGGCGCTTTTCCATCTCGGCCAGCTTTTCGGCCAGTGCATCAATGCGGGCGTGCACATGGCGGCGGTCCAGTTCCAGCTTGGTCTCACCGGCACCGCGGCGGGCACCGCCGCCGCCGCCACCGCCGCCGCCCTGACGGCTCAACGCCTCGCCCATGCCCTGCAGGCGGGGCAGACGGTAGCGCAGCAGCGCCAGTTCGGTCTGCAATTTGCCCTCGTTGGTCACAGCGCGGCTGCGGAAGATCTCCAAAATCAACATGGTGCGGTCGATGACCTCCAGCCCGCCCAGCGCGTTGGAGATGTTGCGGATCTGGCTGCCGGTCAGCTCGCCGTCAAACACGGCGCATTCCGCGCCCAGCGTCTGGGCGGCAAGGGAGGCCTCCTCCAGCTTGCCGCTGCCCAGCACGATGCCGGTCTCCGGGGTCTGGCGCTTCTGGGTGATCTGCGCCACGGCCTCCATGTGGTTGGCTTCGCACAGGGCAGAAAGTTCTGCCAGACTGCGCTCACAGTCCCACAGCCCCTGATCCAGTGCCAGCAGCACCACCTTTGTGGGAGGGGTCTCGGTCAGAATATCATAAAGCTCGCTCAAAGTAAGTCCTTTCTGTTATCGTAGCGTTCTTTTGTCAGCAGATAGCACCGGCATTCCACCGGTGTGCCGTCAAATTTGTGGTAAACGTCGTTGTGATGGTACACAAAGCCGGCCTTTTCCATCACCCGGCCGCTGGCGGGGTTGTGCACCGCGTGGCAGCAGGTGAGAAAGGTGCCGCCCACCTGTCTGAACCAGAAATCCACCACAGCTTGCAGCGCTTCGGTGGTAAGGCCCTTGCCCCACCACTTCTGCCCGATGCAGTAGCCCGGCTCCCAGATGCCGCCGGAGAGTTCCAGCCCCGGCCACTTGGCCTTTTGCTGCGGCTCACCCAGCAGGGCGTTGTATACGGAGATGGAGCCAAACACCTGTCCGGTGGCCTTTTCTACCATGGCCCACTGGTAATAATTCGGGTTCGGATACAACTCTGCCCACGCCGAAAGCAGTTCCCGGGTCTCGGCGGGGCTTTTGTGCGGTTCCCAGCGCAAAAACCGGGTCACAGCCGGGTCATTTGCCCAGTTTTCGTACATCTGCGGGGCGTCCTGCGGCAGCAGACGGCGCAGCAGCAGACGGTCGGTCTCCAGTTCAGGTGTGCCGGTGTGGCGCATGATCCATCCTCTCCCTTTTCTCAAAAGTTATCCCTAAGATAGCACAAAAACGGCCACGCTGCAAGCGAAATCAAGAAAACCGCTTGACCGGATGGGTGAACTACGATAAACTGAAAGATGAAGTCTTTTTATAGGAAAGGGAAAGTATCGATGTTAGATGTGCGCAAACTGTTAGCCCAGCGGCCGCTGCTGTTCGATGGCGGTATGGGTACCTATTATAAAGCAAAGCCGGGGCAGGAGTGCGAGCAGGCAAACCTGACCGACCCCGAGGGCATTCTGGCGGTGCACCGGGCGTATCTTGCCGCCGGAGCGGACGCCATCAAGACCAATACCTTCAGCCTGCCGCGTCTGGCGGCGGCACAGCAGCCGGGCTGGGAGCAGCTGGCGGATGCAGGCTGGCAGCTGGCAGTAAAGGCCGCCGGGGAGACCGGCGCGGCAGTGTTTGCCGACCTTGGCCCCGCACCGGATACCGAAAATCTCCCGGCGGAGCAGGTGTATCTTGCTGTGGCAAAGCGCTTTGCGCTGCTGGGTGCACGGAATTTTCTGTTTGAGACCCTGAGCGCCGAGGACGGTGTGCTGGAAGCGATTCGTGCGCTGAAGCAGACCGTGCCGGAGGCCTTTGTACTGGTATCCTTTGCGGTGCTGCCGGACGGCTACACCCGCGAGGGCCGTTACTGCGCCGAACTTGTGCGCCGCGTGGCGCAGAGCGGCGTGGTGGATGCCGTGGGCCTGAACTGTGTATCTGCCCCGGGCGCGATGCGGGCACTGGTGCAGCAGCTGGGGGATGCGGGACTGCCCCTTTCGGTCATGCCCAATGCGGGCTACCCGGTGGTGGCGCGGGCACAGGTGCGCTATCAGGGCAAGCCGGAGTATTTTGCCCGGGAGCTGAGCCGCCTTGCCGCCGAGGGCGTGCGCATTCTGGGCGGCTGCTGCGGTACAACGCCGCAGCACATTGCTGCCCTGCGCACCGCGCTGGATGCTCTGCCGGAAGCGCTGCCCGCCGCCCCGGCGGCAAAGCCCGCTGCAGCGGCAAAGCCTGCAGTGGAAACGGACGATGCCTTTTTGCGCAAGCTGCGCACCGGGCAGCGGGTCATTGCGGTGGAGCTGGACTCCCCCAAGGACGCCGACCTGACCGCCTATCTCGAGGGGGCCCGCCGTTTGCAGACTGCCGGTGCCGACCTGCTGACCATTGCAGACTGCCCTATTGCCCGGGCACGGATGGATTCCTCGCTGGTGGCCTGCCGGGTGCACCGGGAGCTGGGCATGAACGTGCTGCCCCACATGACCTGCAGGGACCGCAACCTGAATGCCACCAAGGCGCTGCTGCTGGGACTGTACGCCGAGGGTGTGCGGGAGGTACTGGCTATTACCGGCGACCCCATTCCCACCGCCGAGCGGGACGAGGTGAAAAATGTGTACCAGTTCAACTCCCGCAAGCTGGCACAGTATATCGTGTCGCTGGCCGGAGAGGGACGGGAGATGCCCGCACCCATCACGGTTTTTGGTGCGCTGAACCTGAACGCCCGCAATTTTGAGGTGGAGCTGCGCCGCGCCGCTGAAAAGCTGGAAAACGGCATGAGCGGCTTCCTTACCCAGCCGGTGCTGTCGGCACAGGCGGTGGAAAACCTGAAAAAAGCCCGGGAGACGCTGGGCGAGCGGGCAAAAATTCTGGCCGGCATCCTGCCGGTGGTCAGCCAGCGCAACGCCATCTTTATGGAAAACGAGGTCAACGGCATCCATGTGGATGAAGTCATCATCCAAAGGTTTGAGGGTCTGGACCGCGCCGCAGGCGAGGAACTGGGCTTGGAAGTCTCGGTGCAGGCTGCCAAGGCGGCTGCGCCCTATGCGGACGGCTTTTACCTGATGACCCCCTTCAACCGGGTGGCGCTGATGGAACGGCTCATTGCCCGCCTGCGCACCGAGGTGACGGGCTGAAAAGATAAAACGGGAGGAACACGCTGTGCCCTGCGAAAAACCATTGCTCAGCATCATTGTGCCGGTGTACAAGGTGGAAAACTATCTGCAAAAATGCATCGATTCCATTCTGGCGCAGACCTTTACGGACTTTGAGCTGATCCTTGTGGAGGACGGTTCGCTGGACGGTTGCCCTGCGCTGTGTGATGCCGCTGCCGCGAAAGATGCCCGCATCCGGGTGCTTCACCAGAAAAACGGCGGGCTTTCTGCTGCCCGCAATGCCGGGCTGGATGTGGCAAGGGGCGAGTGGATCGGCTTTGTGGATTCCGACGACTATATTGCACCGGAAATGTACGAAACACTGTACAAGGCCGTGCAAAGCACCGGGGCAGACCTTGCCCTGTGCGATTACGCTGCGGTGGACGAGGCAGGCATACCCTGCCTGCCGCCGTACACCGGGCTTGCACAGCGGATCCTTACCGGGCGGGAACTGCTGAAAAAAGCCACGAATACGATGGCGCAGCCTGCGTGGAACAAGCTGTACCGCCGCGTTATCTTTGCGCAGCTGCGCTACCCGGAGGGCAAGCTGAACGAGGATATTTTTGTGCTCCCAGAAATCTGTCTGAACACCAAAAAGGCCGTGGTGGTGCCAAAGGAGCTGTATTATTATGTGCAGCGCGGCAGCAGCATTATGAACGGAAGCAAAACGCTGCGCCATTTCGATGCTGCCGAGGCCGCACAGCGGTATTGGAACTGCCTCGTGGAAAACGAGGTATACGATGCGCTGGCAAATGCGGCAAAGTTTACGATGGGCAGCGTGAGCCGGGTGTACCGGCAGCTGCCCCCGGCGCTGCGCAAGGCACCCCGCAGCCGGGAAATGCTGCGGATGCAGTTTGATGTGGTGGACCGGACGCGGCAGTATTGTACCGTTCCGGCGGGACTCTGGCTGCAAAGCCTGCTGTTGCGGCTATTTCCGCGGGAATATATGTGGCTGCGGAACATCAAAGGCAGGGGAGAATTAAAAATCGCATGAGAACACGTTATTCGATCATCAATATGCTGTTTAACATCGGCGGGCAGTTTTTGACGATGCTGCTGTCCTTCATCAACCGGATGGTGTTCATCCGCCGCCTTTCAGCGGAATATCTGGGGGTCAACGGCCTGTTTACCGATGTGCTCAGCATCCTTAATTTTGCGGAGCTGGGCATCGGTACGGCTATGGTGTTCAGCATGTATGAACCGGCAGCCCGGGATGACGAGCAGAAACTGGCGCGGCTGATGAACCTGTACAAGTGGATGTACCGGGCGGTGGCAGTCTCGGTGTTGCTGTTCGGGTTGGTGCTGCTGCCGTTTCTGCCCTACCTCATCAAGGGCGGCGAGGGCATTGAACATATCACCCTGATCTATATGATATATGTGCTCGGTTCAGCAAGTTCCTATCTGCTGAGTTATAAAAATTCCATCTATCAGGCCTACCAGAAAGGCTATATCTGCGCAGGATGGAGTATGGCGTGCGAGTGCATCAAGACTGTTTCGCAGATCACGGTGCTGCTGTTGACCCGGAACTTCATCTTGTATCTGGCGGTTCAGCAGGCGATACAGTTTTTACCCAACATTATGGTTTCCCGCATGGTGGACAAGGAGTTTCCATACCTGAAGGAATGCCATGAGCTGCCAGAAAGGGAGGAACGGAACGGCATCCTGAAAAACATCGGCGCAATGAGTATGCACAAGCTGGCCACCGTCATCGTGCGTAACACGGACAGCCTGCTGATGTCCTCCTTCATCGGTCTGGCAACGGTGGGGCTTTACTCCAATTACCGGTTGGTACTCAACGCGCTGAACAACCTGCTGAACAAGTTTGCCACGGCTTTTTCCGGCAGCGTGGGCAATTTTGCGGCGCTGGAAAACTCTGACCGGCTGTACCAAGTATATAAAGAGATGGACTTTCTCTTTTTTGTGCAGTCTGCCTATCTGACTGGCGGGCTGATGATGCTGTTCAACCCCTTGATCGAGCTGCTGTTTGGCAGGGAATACTGTTTCCCGATGACGACCGTGGCGATCATTGTGACAGAGTTCTATATCTCGCGGATGCGGCAGACGAACCTGTTGTTCCGGGAGGTCATGGGGCTGTTCTGGAACGACCGCTATAAGGCTGTGGCGGAGTCCATCATCAATCTGGTGGTCTCTCTGGCGCTGGTGCAGCGGTATGGCGTGGTCGGCATTATCGGGGGTACCATCATCAGCAGCCTGTGCACCTGTGTCTGGGTGGAGCCCTATATCTTTTTGAAGTATGGCGTTCAGGATGCATGGCAGAAGAAGCTCTGGGCTTATTTTGCAGAGTACCTGAAGCGTGCAATGATCGTGGCGGCGGTCTCGGCGGCAGCCATGCTCTGGGTAAAGCGCTTTCCGGTGGGCAATTTCGGCGTTTTTGTTTTGGACGGGCTGCTTTATACGGCGGTGTTTGCAGGAGTGATCGTATTGCTCTACCGGCGCAGCGTGGAGTACACGGAGCTGAAGCGGCGTGGGTTGGAAATTTTAAAAAGGAGAGCCGGATGAATACAGAAAAAAGCCCCCTGATCTCGGTGATCGTGCCAGTTTATAAGGTGGAAAAGTATCTGCCTGCATGTCTGGACAGCTTGTTGGCGCAGACGTATCAGAATTTTGAACTGCTCCTTGTGGATGACGGTTCGCCGGATAAATGCTGGGAAATTTTGCAGCAGTATGCGGCACAGGATGCCCGGGTGTGTATTTTCCGCAAGGAAAACGGCGGGGTGTCCTCGGCACGCAATTTTGGGCTGGAGCAGGCAAGGGGCGAGTATATCTGCTTTGTGGATTCCGACGACCTTGTGCTGCCGCAGTATCTGGAATGGCTGTACGATGCTTTGTGCAGCTGCGGTACCCGCATTGCCATGTGCCGCTACCGCAGCATACGGGAAAACGAGACTCTGTGGATGGTGACGGAGTGCCCGGCACCGCAGAAAATCACGACGGAAAACTACTCGTGGATGCAGGAATGGAGCGGCGGGCACTGCTGGCGGATGCTGACCCACCGGGAGGTGCTGCAGGATGTTCGCTTTGACCCGGCGCTGTTCTACGGGGAGGATGCCCTGTTCTTTGTAACGGAATTCCTCAAGGCAGGCAGTCTGGCATTTTTGAACTGCCCGCTGTATGCTTACCTTGAACGTCCAAGCTCTGCCGTGCGGCAGGAGCCGAGCCTGCGCTTTTACACGGCGGCACTGGCATGGGAACAGATCTGGCAGCTGGTAAAGGGGCAGCCGGACCCCTTCCGCAGCACTACGGAACAGCGCTGCGTCATGTCCTGCGCCGAGGTATATTTCCGGCTGGTCAACCAGCCGGAGCGGGATTCCGAGAAGGAAAAAATGTTGCTGAAAACAGCAAAGCTGCATCGTCATGCTGCGTGGGAGATTCCGCCGGGAAATCAAAGCCAGAAGCTGCAGGCGCTGATGGTAAGCTACTGCCCGCATCTGGGCGCAAAGGCATGGAAGCTGGTGCGGTGGGTGAAAGGTTTGAAAAACTGATTGACAAATCCCACAAAAAACGTTATATTCTTTTTATAAATGCGTTGAAAAAGAGTGTGCATCGTCTGGGACTGTACAGAGAGCCGGGGGCAGCTGAAAACCCGGCGGGATACCGGCGGGGCACTGTCACTTTGGAGCAGGAGCGGTGAGCCTTGCCGGTAAGCCGCTTTCGGGTCTGCCCTACGTTACAGGGGCATCAAGGGGCGCGGAGGTTTCCGCGCAATTTGGGTGGTACCGCGGTCATGTATTTACAGCCGTCCCATGGAACGCTCCGTGGGGCGGCTTTTTGCGTCCCACTTCATCAAATTTTTGGGAGGACACTATGAAAGAGCTTGCAAAGCAGTACGATCCCAGTCAGGTGGAAGATCGTATCTACCAGTTCTGGCTGGACGGCGGCTACTTCCACACGAAGGCCGATCCGGACAAGAAACCTTATACCATCGTGATGCCGCCACCGAACGTTACCGGTCAGCTGCACATGGGCCATGCGGTGGATAACACCATGCAGGACATCCTCATCCGCACCAAGCGGATGCAGGGCTATGCCGCCCTGTGGGTGCCCGGCACCGACCACGCCTCCATCGCTACCGAAGCCAAGGTGGTGGAAGCTATGCGCGCCGAGGGCCTGACCAAGGAGATGGTGGGCCGCGATGGTTTTCTGGAGCGCGCCTGGGCATGGAAGACCAAGTACGGCAACCGCATCGTCAGCCAGCTGAAGAAGCTGGGCAGCAGCTGCGACTGGGATCGTGAGCGCTTTACTATGGACGAGGGCTGCTCCGAGGCTGTCAAGGAAGTGTTCGTGCGCCTGTACGACAAGGGCCTGATCTACCGCGGCAACCGCATGGTCAACTGGTGCCCCCACTGCAACACCTCCATTTCTGATGCCGAGGTGGAGTACGAGGAGAAGGACGGCAGCTTCTGGCACCTGCTGTACCCGGTCAAGGAGACCGGCGAGATGCTGGAGCTGGCTACTACCCGTCCCGAGACCATGCTGGGCGATACCGCTGTTGCCATCAACGGCGATGACCCCCGCTATGCCCATCTGCACGGCTGCCATGTGGTGCTGCCCCTGCTGAACAAGGAAATCCCCATCGTCTGCGATGAGCACGCCGATATGACCAAGGGCACCGGTGTCGTGAAGATCACCCCCGCCCACGACCCCAACGACTTTGAAGTCGGTCTGCGCCACGACCTGCCCATCGTGCGCGTGTTCACTTACGACGGCCACATGACCGGCGCTGCCGACAAGGCTGCCGCCGATGCTCTGTTTGCCGCCGGCAAGAACACCGTCAACGAGCCCCATGTGCTGGACTGCGGCAAGTATGCCGGCATGACTACGCTGGAGGCACGCAAGGCCATTCTGGCCGACCTGAAGGAGGGCGGCTTCCTGAAGGAGATCGAGCCGCTCAAGCACGAGGTGGGCACCTGCTACCGCTGCCACTCCACCATCGAGCCCATGATCTCCAAGCAGTGGTTCGTCAAGATGGAGCCGCTGGCAAAGCCTGCCATCGAGAGCGTGGAGAAGGGCGAGATCAAGTTCGTGCCCGAGCGCTTTACCAAGAACTATATGAACTGGATGAAGAACACCCGCGACTGGTGCATCAGCCGTCAGCTGTGGTGGGGTCACCAGATCCCGGCTTGGTACTGCGACGACTGCGGCGAGACCGTAGTGGCAAAGTCCGCTCCCTGCACCTGCCCCAAGTGCGGCAGCGCAAAGCTGACGCGGGACCCCGATACGCTGGATACCTGGTTCTCCTCTGCACTGTGGCCCTTCAGCACGCTGGGCTGGCCCAACGAGGACAGCGCCGACCTCAAGTATTTCTACCCCACCAATACGCTGGTCACCGGCTACGACATCATCGGCTTCTGGGTCAGCCGCATGATCTTCTCCGGTCTGGCTTACACCGGCAAGGCTCCTTTTGACACCGTCTGCATCCACGGCATCGTCCGCGACAGTCAGGGCCGCAAGATGTCCAAGAGCCTTGGCAACGGCATCGATCCGCTGGAGGTCATTGCCCAGTACGGCGCGGATGCCCTGCGCTTTATGCTGGTGGACGGCTCCACCCCGGGCAACGATATGCGCTATATCGAAAAGAAGGTGGAGGCTGCCCGCAACTTTGCCAATAAGCTGTGGAACGCCACCCGCTTTGTGCTGATGAACCTGCCCGAGGACTTTGAACCGGGTCTGCCCTGTGAAGAGCTGCTGGACATGAGCGACAAGTGGGTGCTGACCAAGCTGAATCAGGTGGCCGGTGCCATGACCGACAATCTGGAGCACTATGAGATGGGTCTGGCTGCTGCCAAGATCAACAGCTTTATCTGGGATGTCTACTGCGACTGGTTCATCGAGATCGCAAAGCCCCGCCTGAACTCCGGCGACGCACAGCAGGCCGATACCGCCCGCCGCGTGCTGGTGTATGTGCTGGATAAGGCGCTCAAGCTGCTGCATCCCTTCATGCCCTTCATCACCGAGGAACTGTATCAGGCTCTGCCCGGCTCTGCCGAGACCATCATGACGCAGGCTTGGCCCACCTTTGACGCTGCTCACAACTGGGCCGCTGAAGAGGAAGCCTTTGAAAAGGTGATGGATTATATCAAGGCTGTGCGTACCATGCGCACCGAGATGAACGTGCACCCCGCAAAAAAGACCAGCATGATCATTGAAACTGCCGATGCAGCCCCCTTCCAGAACGCACAGGTCTATCTGGCCAAGTTTGCCTTTGCCACCGATGTGACCTTTACCGAAAAGTACGAGGGCAGCACCGATGGCATGGTGCAGGTGTCCACCCACGCCGCCCGCGGCTTCATCCCCATGATGGAGCTCATCGACCGAGAGAAAGAATTGGCTCGCCTGAACAAGGAAAAGGCTAAGGCTGAAAAGGAAATGGCCATGTTCGGCAACCAGCTGAACAATCCCAAGTTCGTGGAGCGTGCCCCGGCGGCTCTGGTGGAGGAGATCCGCACAAAGTTCGCCAAGAGCCAGGACAAGCTGGCCAACATTGAGCAGAGCATCAAGGCTCTGGGTTGAGACTGTGGAACGCTATAACGATACGGAACGCACCTCGCTGTGGGTCATTGCGGGACGTGTGGTCTTTACCGTTGCACTCATCGCCTGCATCTGGTTCATCTTTTCCAACTCCATGGCGGTGGCAACGGTCTCCACCGACTCCAGCGGCCGGGTGCTGGCGTGGATGCGCATCATCCTGCGCCGCTTGGGGCAGCCGGGGCTGGCAGAGCATCTGACCATGCACATCGTGCGCAAGCTGGCACACTTTTGCGAGTATACGCTGGAGGGCTTTCTGCTCATGCTCTGTATGCGGGTGTACAGCCGTCACCCGCTGCGGCATATCACCGTGCCCATGCTGGGTGGTGTGCTGACGGCGCTGACCGATGAGACTATTCAACTCTTCTCAGAAGGGCGCAGCAGTCAGGTCACCGATGTGTGGCTGGACTCTGCCGGTGTTCTGGCCGGCATCCTTGTTGCCATTGTACTGCTGCTGGCCTGCGAGGGACTGTATTATCACATAAAAAGGAGACACGAATGACCATCCAACAGGCAAATCAGTATTTTGCAGCTCTGCCGGACGGCTTTGCCGACCCGGCGCAGCTGGGTGCGCTGTTGCCCGCCTCGGTGCAACAGGTGCAGTTCGTGGGCGTAGCAGGCACTGCCGGTAAAACGGCGGTGGCGCGTCTGCTGACGGCCATCCTGCACGCGCAGGGGATCCGTGCCGGTGTCTACCATGCCGGGTGCGAGCCGCTTGCTGCCCGCATCCGTGTGGATGGCAAGCCGGTGGACGAAGCACTGCTGTGCCGCGCCGCCGATGCCCTTGCTGCCCATGAGGAGCTGCCTTTGCAGGCGGCAGAGCTTGTTGCCGCTGCGTACTGCTTTGGCGAAGCCGGCTGCACGCTGGCGGTAGTAGAGCTGCCGGACGCAGGGCTTGCTGCGGTGCTGCCCCAAATGCCGGTGTGCGCCGTCACAGCGGTGGGACCGGACGGCGTGAGCCGCTCGGTGGAGCGTCTGGCTGCGCTGGCGGGCGGCGTGATGCGCAAGGAAAGCATCTGCGTCACCGCGCCGGAGCAGCCTAAGTCGGTGCTCAGTGAACTCATCGTGGCTGCGGGCAAGTGTGGCTGTGAGCTGGTAGTGCCCGACCCGGAGGATATCACCTTTTTGGAGGCGGAGCAGTTCGCAAGCCGGGTAGACTACGGCGGCTATACGGTGCCGCTGGCCTTTCTGGGGCGTCACGCTGCGGGCAACGCCGCCATGGCGGTGGAGTTGGCGCTGGCGCTCTGCCGCAAAGAGGTGGACATCTCCGATGAAGCCATTCTGGATGGCATTGCCGCCGTGGACAACCGTTGCAGCATCCGGGTGCTTTCCCAGCGCCCGCTGGTCATTCTGGATGCCTGCCGCACTCCGCAGCAGGCTGCCGCGCTGCTGCGCGTGTTGAACATGGCCAAGGTGCGCCACATGAGCGCTATCATCGGCCTGACCGAGGAGGAGGGCGCCGAAGCCTTCTTCTCCGCGCTGGAGACCGGCCTGAGCCCTGAGGAACAGAAAAAGGATAAATCCACCATGCCCGGCATGAGCGAGAGCCCCTTTGATAAGGTGTATCTCGTCACGCCTGTCGGTGTGGAGGAGCAGCTGACCCGGCGTCTGACCGAGAAGGCAAAATATCACTTTGATGCCCAGCTCTGCACCAGTCTGGACGAGGCGGTGCAGCTGGCACACGCCAACACCCGTCGCGGGCTGCTGGTCTGCGGCAGCGAGGCGGCAGCGCTGGAGGCGGCCGCTCTGCTGGCAAAGGCGTAAGCTGCCGACAGCTTTTTCTAAAAAATAACCCGAAGATCCCGTACACTAAAGCTATGTGTACGGGATCTTTTATTTTGTAAAAAAGGAGATGGACAAGCAATGGCAACGGTGACCTTCAGCGCGGCAGGGGAGACCCTGTACGCCTATCTGGCGGGCGAGATCGACCATGATGCCGCCCAGAGCCTGCGGATGCAGCTGGACGATGCGCTGGTCAGCCGCAGTCCCCGCACCTTGATTATCGATCTTGGCGGGGTGGGGTTCATGGATTCCTCTGGCATCGGGCTCATCCTTGGGCGGCAGCGCTGTGCCCGCGTTCTGGGCACGAGCCTGCGGTTGCAGCACGCCCCCGCGCAGCTGCAAAAAGTCCTGCGGCTGGCGGGCATCCCCTGTACGGAGAATATAGAAAAGGAGAATGCGCAATGAAAGCAGAGAACAGCACCCGTATCCAGTTTGATTCCCTCAGCAGCAACGAGGCCTACGCCCGCGGCGTTACGGCGGCCTTTCTGGCACGGTACGATCCCACCGTGCCCCAGCTGGCCGACCTAAAAACGGCAGTATCCGAGGCGGTCACCAATTGCATCGTCCATGCTTACCCGGAGCATATCGGGCCGGTGTGCATGACCATTGCGGTCTACCCCGACCGGGAGGTGCACATCACCATTACAGATAAGGGCATCGGCATCCCCAACGTGGAGCAGGCCATGCAGCCATTGTTTACCACCGGCAACCCCGAGGAACGCTCCGGTCTGGGCTTTGCGGTGATGCAAAGCTTTATGGACAGGGTCAAGGTCACCTCAAAGCCCGGTAAAGGTACAAGGGTGCTGCTAGTCAAGCGTTTGTCCCGGCGGGAGCCTACATAAAAAGGAAAGGCGGTCCGGTATATGGTAACGGATAAGACCCGGCGGGAAGCATTCATCACGCAGAATCTGGGGCTGGTGCACGCCTGTGCGGGCAGATTCCGTGGGCGAGGCATGGAGTATGACGACCTGTACAGCGCGGGCTGCGTGGGGCTCATCAAAGCCTATGATAATTTTGACGAGAGCCGGGGCGTGTGTTTTTCCACCTATGCCGTGCCGGTGATCCTTGGTGAAATCAAAAAGCTGTTCCGGGATGGGGGTACGGTCAAGGTGAGCCGCTCCCTGAAGGAACTGGGAATGCGGGTGCAAGCTGCACGGGAGCATACTATGAAGCTGTGCGGCGCAGAGCCTACCTTGCAGCAGCTGGCTGAGCAGCTGGACGAGCCGATAGAGAATGTAGCCCTTGCCATACAGGCCGCGCAGCCCGCCATGAGCCTGACCCCGGAGGGCGGCGAGGATGGAGACCGGCAGCTGGATATCCCGGTGGAATCTCCGGAGGAGGAACTGGCAGACCGGATCAGTCTGGCGGAGGTGATCGAAGCGCTCCCAGAGCAGGACAAGCAGCTGATTCGTCTGCGCTTTTATGGCAACCGCACCCAGAGCGAGACTGCAAAAGCACTGCATACTACACAGGTACAGATCTCCCGGCGGGAACGCAAGATCCTGATCCGGCTGCGCGCCCGGCTTTTGGAGGAATAAGGGAGGAAGTGTCTATAAAAAATGTAAAAAACTGGGCAAAAAGTCAAAAGAATGATTTTGGCGTAAAATTTGTAAAAAACGCTTGCTTTTTGAAGGATGCTGTGCTAAAATATATTACCGTCAGGCGGACGTCCGACAGAATGAAATACTTCAAAAACGACGTCAAACGGAGAGATTCGACAGAATCAAAAATGAATCTCAAAAATCTTTCAAAAAAGTGCTTGACAATTTATCACGAAAGTGATAAAATAACTAAGCTGTCAGCCGTTAAGGCTGCGACGCACAGGACCTTGAAAATTGAACAATATCGAAAGAACTTGTAACGGAACCTATT